>Ga0214921_10009187_pt1 | contig 12577 bp, 11 predicted proteins | sample LL1505_MetaG_FD_177992 | JGI IMG/M metagenome (GOLD analysis project Ga0214921, IMG submission 177992) | Freshwater microbial communities from Lake Lanier, Atlanta, Georgia, United States - LL-1505 | ecosystem: Environmental > Aquatic > Freshwater > Lake | place: USA: Georgia | collected... | reverse complement strand
ACCCCCGATGGAAAAGCTACGGCAAATTCACCAATTGGGAGTTGAGGGGCGGGAGGAGGAGGCGATGAGGCTTTTCCATGAGATCGGTGGAACAGTGGAGAAGTCAAGCGAACCCCTGCCACCATGGTCAGAGTTGGGTGACATTTGGTGTGAGGAGGACGGGGAGATCTGGAACGTGGAGGCCTGTCACCACGGCGGGAAAAGCATCTACGTGGGGAATATCTTTAAGGATCCTGTCATCCGCGGAAAAGAGAACCCGTATTATGGCCGCACCGAGAATCTTCACGCCAAAGAATTTTAACGGCAATCGGCTTTTTATTTTAATTGCCTCATTATTTCAGAGGGCTTTTCATTCCTAGGTGGCCAATGAAATGGGGGCGGTTGTAGCATTGTATTTCGGAGTTGTGATCGGATCTCTCCTAATATTTGCGATCTACAGCGCAGGGGAATTGCTTAAGCAGAAAAGCAAAGACAAGAAAACAGGAGGTGCTTGGAGTGCGAATTTCTTTGAAAGTAATGAATCGGCGATTGTGGGATGCTGTCAGAGCCCTTTAGGTTATTTTATACAAATCTCAGGTTGGCCTATTGCAGTTAGCGGGCTAGCCATCGTTGGCCTGATTACTTTCAACGGAGGACTAGTCCTCTCAATTGGGCAGCATTTGCTGATCATCTTATTGCTTTCTATTGGCATTGTTAAGTTAGGAAAGAAAGTCGACGAAAAAAAAGAGATCCTCTTTTTGCTAAATAAGAAACGAAAACTTAAGGAATACTGGGAGTTTCGGGATCAGGAAAACCGTAAAGATGAGCAAAAAAGAAAAAGAGAAGAGATTCGGCTCGAAGCGGAAAAAGAAATCATTCATAGGGAGCAAGAAAAGAGAATAAAAAGTGATCGAGAAAAAAAGCAAAAAGAACAAAAAAAGAGAGAAGAAGAGCGGCTTGAATTCCTTGAGAAAGCTAGTTTTTGGAGAGCCCTGGACGGTCACGCTTTTGAGCGGGAGGTTGCTTTCCTTTTGCGTAAAAGGGGATGGAAAGCTTGGAAAACTAAAGGAAGCAATGACGGGGGGATCGATATCAATGCCGAGGACACTGAAGGTAAGCGGGTCATCATTCAGTGCAAGGCCCACTGCAAAAAAGCTTCACCAGGTGTTGTGCGGGAGTTGTTCGGCGTGTTCCAATCTTTAAAAATCCCTGTTGGCAATGGTTACGCAATTCTCATTACACTTGAGGGCGCTAGTTTGGCTGCTTCAAGGTTTGCTTCGGAAAACGATATTTATATATGGAGCGTAGGGGATCTGGTTAGGATGAGTAAATATGTATGAACTTCGTAAAAAAGCCTGACAATGATCCATGAAAAAAATGGAGGGTTGCTGACATTACGAAATTCTGCGGAACGGCGCAGTAAAAAGGCTATCCCAGCCAATGTCCTAGGGGGTGATGTATGAAAGTAGGATGATTAAGATAAATAATGTCCAAATCTGTTGCGGGTCGGTTCCTCCGCCTCCTGCGCGGCGCTTCCATCTTCCACCAGGGATTCCCGTGGTTCCCAAGGGCCTGATTTTCCGGTGTGCCCCTTATGGGCATGAACAGACGCTCCTTTGGCGGCATGGGACGCTCTGGTTTAAGGATGTTTGGTGGAGTGAGGGTGATGATGAGAATACGCCTTGGGAACGCCTGCCCACGCCGAGTGAGGAGGATTGGCATCGCTTACGGAGCAAGCTGGAGCAGTTAAAGATCTGGCAGGCGGCACCTCCCAGGGAGCCTGAAAGGTGTATTGGCGGTGGATCCATTGATTTCAGGATGGGTTTCCACTTTTCAGACCGAACTTTCAAGATCAAGGGTTCACTGAATGAGGACGGGTGGCGGGAGTGGGAGGATGAGTCCGGCAATGAGATTGGAGAGTTTGACCGGATCTTCCGCCGGGTGGCTCGTGGTATTGAGCGCTTAACTGGGAGGGAATGGTTTTTTGAGGACTTTTATGAAGAAGCAGAATAAGGAAGATAAGGTCGATAGGCGCTATCAGGTGCCTACGGAACGATGGCGGTGGTCAGCATTCGCAATTCTGATCATGCCCTTTCTGTTAGTTTGCTGTTCCAAACAAAAAGCCCGCGCAGAAGACGGATATTACGGCATCCACAATGCCAATTCGGCGTTGATTGATTCGGTATCTCAGTCGACTACTAAACGCCCAACCCAAGCAGACGTCCGTGGCCAACCTACATTTTCGGATAATGAAACAGACAAATGCTTACGGTAAATGTAATTACATGTTACTCAAAGGATTTTGGTATCTCCCATTTCAGCGGGGTGACAACTGCGGTTTGAAGCATGAAGATTAGTTCATTCAGAGGAGTCACATCTTGATAGCGCTTAACAACAAACAGCAACAAAACGAATATATTTTACAGGGCAGCAAAAAGCTCATACCGATTGCAAGAGTTCGTAAAAGCCTTAATCAAGGCCAAGCGATCCAGCTTCTAAAGGCTTGCGAATCAGGTGCTGAGCACAGCGATTTTATTAAACAAGAATTAGGAGCCATAATATCTCATTGGCTGCAATCTCCAAGTGGGCAGCCGCTCTTACTGGAGGGAAATTATGCAGATAAGTGGAGCAAAATTTTAAATTCCTATTTGTGGGTTGGTTCAAAGGGTCTTTTTACAGAAGGGCTTAAGGAAGACATAGCTAGGCCGAGCTTGAACTTTGAAAATCTTTCATACCCGCCAGCAAAAAAGGCAAAATTTAAATTTATTGATCTCTTCGCTGGAATTGGGGGGTTTCGATTAGCCCTTCAGTCGCTAGGCGGGAAATGCGTTATGTCCTCGGAATGGGATCTCGACGCAAAGGAAACATATTATAAAAACTTCGGGGAAATACCCTTCGGAAATATAAAGAACTTCACGGAAAGTCGCGATTCCCAAAGAGGCTCTATCGTAAACCAAATTCCTGCCCATGACATTTTGGCTGGTGGTTTTCCCTGTCAGGCATTTTCCCAAGCTGGTTTAGAGCTTGGCTTTCAAGATGCTCGGGGAACTTTGTTTTTTGACATCTTAAAGATTGCTAAAGAAAAGAAACCAGCGGCACTAGTTCTAGAAAACGTGAAACGACTTCGTACGCACGACAAAGGCAGAACCTTCGCAATAATTACCAATTCGTTAATGGAGCTGGGTTATACTGTCTACTCCAAAATACTAAGGGCTTATGATTTTGGCGTTCCTCAGAACCGTGAAAGAATATTCATTGTGGCCTTTAGGGAAAAAATTAAATTTCAGTTTCCCAAATCGTCGGCCGAAAAAATCTATAAGAATATTGGTGCAGCACTTGAAACAAATGTCCCAAAATCCTTTACCATAACTGACAAAATATTGGCAGGCCATAGACGCAGGTTAAGGGAACATAAGGCCAGAGGAAATGGTTTCGGTTTTTCCGTTTTCAAAAAGGATGCTGAATACGTCAACACAGTCTCCGCTAGATATTGGAAAGACGGCAGTGAAATACTTATCGATCAGGGCGATGAAAATCCGCGAATGCTTACGCCAAGAGAATGCGCGCGAATCCAAGGGTTTCCCGATGAATTCATTGTATCTGCCTCAAAAAGAGCTGCTTATCAGCAATTTGGAAACTCCGTTGCGGTCCCCGTTGTTACTGCCGTTGCGCGGCAGATCTTAAAAGCTTTGGATAATCCTATAAAAATCAATTAGTTTTTACTTTTAGATCTGATCTCAGAAAACATGAGCCTTCCAAATCTTCTCCAGGAAATTGAGAGTTATGTGGACGAGGCGAGACTCATTCAGGCTGGCTCAAGGCGGTATATTCTCGACAATAGCCTACGAACAAGAATTTGTGAGATTTGGCGACCGAAAGTGGCCTCTGTCACAAACACAGGTGTAAGGCTTGAAACGTCGGCAGCTAGGACAGCAGATGCATCAGATGAGCAATGTCTCATAGCAGCTTCAGGAACAGCACTTCTTCAAACTCTTAAAAAGTATAAAGAATGTCTTTTTGAGTACGCGCAAAAAGCGGGTCTTAGCGAGGTGGAAATAGCTGAAGAATTCAGGGAAATAAAATCCGAAATAAAACTCCCCAAGAAGTGGGCAGAAATAAAAGAAAAAATCGAAAACTCAGGCATGTTATCGGAAGAGGAAAAGAAAAACCTGCTAGGTTTCGCAATTAAGCCCAATGAATACGGCGGTCACAAAGGAATCGCTCGCGACGAGTTTTTTACCCCATCAATCTGTAGGCGAGACGTCAACCTTACGGTAACGCACAATAAAATTGTTTCAGATTTATGTGAGAAGCTTTGCGAGGCTCCCGAGCTTTTAAACGACTTAAAAAAAAGAATCGAAGAAATAAGCCAAGATGATGAATGGGCTTTGTCAGTAGTAGTTTTCAATAAAAAGTTAAAAGATAAAAACGAAAAATACTTAAAAACAGAGTTTAGGAGGGGGCTTGCTTTAGCTACCAATCGGAATGAGCCGTGGTGGGCTATGAAAATGAGTAATTTCTGTTTTGCTGTTCTTAATCAAGGCAAGCTTGGGGGCACTGCAAGTTCGCAAAGAAAGTGCCTAGCTTGGCATGAGAAATACATGCGGGATCCTCAAGGCATATTAAACCTTGCCGGTGGTGCTTTAAATAATTCTCAGCATGCAAAAAATATTGCCTCTGAGCTTGGAATTCCTTTTTCTGAATCTGGCAAATCAGCTTACCGATCGATTGGCGGCCAATTCGATTTGGCCCTCAAGAACGCTGGTTTCTTTAGTGAAAATAATTTGCCAAGAAGATTTATCAACTCATTAATTAGTAAGCCGCTCGTCATATTAATCGGAAACTCCGGTACTGGAAAAACTAGAATTGGTGAACTCTTAGCGCAGTGGATCTGGGGTACGGACAAAAAGGGGTATGAAATTGTTGCTGTTGGTTCAGACTGGACCGACAACCGCAATATCGTCGGTTTTATAAACCATTTAAATAAAGATGAGCGCGGGCTCCCCTTGTACTCTTCAACAAAAATATTGGATCTTTTAACGCGCGCGAACAACGATCCGTCGCGCCCGTATTTTCTCATACTTGATGAAATGAATCTTTCTCATGTTGAGAGGTATTTTGCCGACTTTCTATCTGCAATAGAATCTTTGGACAGAAATATCAAGCTCCACGATGAAGGTAATGGCGAAGAACTCTTGCGAGCAGCAACAAAAGCCGAGCCGTGGGTGCCGCAAAAGATCCTTATGCCCACCAATATCTTCATTATAGGAACAGTTAATGTCGATGAAACAACTTACATGTTTAGCCCCAAAGTCCTTGATCGCGCGAATGTAATTGAATTTAAAACAAGCCCCGATTCGCTCGCGGACTTTCTTGGTTCTGGCGCTTCAAAACCAACAGTAATTAAAGCCGCCGATCAATCTGTAATGAGTGAGTTCATGACGAAATCCAGTTTATCCCAAGGGGGTGAAATCTCATCCCTTCTTGAAAGCTCCGATTGGGTATTGATAGAAAAGAGTCTCCGCGAGATTTACGATATTCTTAAAAACGAAAAGCATGAATTCGGATTTAGAACTGCAAACGAAATCTGTCGTTATTTGAATATCGAGATATTAGAAGCTGATGCTTCTTCCGAATGTAACTGGGAAGATTTTCTTGATGCTCAGATTGTCCAAAAAATACTTCCAAAGCTTCATGGCTCTAGGAGGAAGCTTGAAAGCTTATTAATATGTTTGTGCTGCTACTTTCAGACTGGAAAGACTTTGCCCCAAGATGAAAATGCTGAGGAAATCATTCAAAATACTGGTGGTATATTCAGGATGAGCTTTGAGAAGGCCAAAGAAATGCTCTTAACCTTGCGGCGAGATCAATTTGTAAGCTTCATCCATTGATAATGACTTCCTTGGCTGCCCCTCATTTTTTCTGGAAGATTTGCTTTGAATTGCAAGAAGGTTTTGTCTTTTCAATCTGGGAAGAGGACGCTTCATCTAAGCTTCTTAGGGAAAGGGAATTGCTTGTACTTGATGAGTACCCGGGCCTTAGGGGATTTGTCTCTAGTGCTGAGAAGATTGGGCCGATCGGAATTTATTGCGACGAGAAGCCTGAAGGGGCGCACCGTCTGTTCTTTTATGAAAATACCACTTATCGCTGGCGTATTGAGCACACCTCCCATAAGACCCTTCCGCGTTACGACGACGTGGGAGGGAGCCTAAAAGATTCCCCGAAAGGCGGTCGAAACGTCCTGTGGCGGCCCATTGGATTGGAAAATGAGCCCTTCGGGGAGTTTCGTGTTTCCAACTACCTCGGCACGGCTAGCGTCCGTTTGCCCTTTTGGCCAAGTCCGATTTATTTCGAGATTCAGTCTAGGAAGATCAATTACCATGAGGATTATCGCAATATGGTCGCCGATGTTGGCAGGCATTGCACCCAGCTTTTGTTGGACTGGGAGACCCCCACCAGTTTCAGGCTTGAAAGCGATGCGGACAAGGACTCTGAGGGACTGCTGGAAAAGTTCTTTTTTCTACGGCATGCCTTGGCCAACGATTTGCTCGAAATTCACTTTGAGAACATCGCCAATCGGCCCCATGCCAAACTGTTAAAGGAAGGTGTTTGGCTACCTGCTGGCCTTGCCAACTGCCCAAAATTTGCATCCAATCCTTTGAAATACGGAAGAAATTGGCGGCCGACGGATGACGAGGGGGTGTTCCAAGTTTCAGGCATCACTCCGGTCGAGCTGATCCATGAACGGAAATATGAAAGCTATGATACCCCGCCCAACCGCTTTATTCGTTTTGCCCTGAATGATTTCAGGGATGTCTGCGAGCATGTTCTGGAACGATTCGGAAACTCGCAAGGCCCTGCGTACAATGAGGCCTTGGAACTGAGGGACAAGCTGGACACCGTTTTGGCCAAGCCATTTTTTGACGACGTGGGCGAATTGAGCCGCATAGCCTTCGAGAACCAAACCCTGCAGCGGCGCGACGGATACAGGGATATTCTCGGCGCATGGCTCCTTTTGCAAAATGCGGCCAAGCTTAACTGGCACGGCAAGGATGATTTTTACGACGGAAATAATAGAGACGCGGCCACCCTTTATGAATTCTGGCTCTATTTTGTCCTGCGGGAGGTGCTTCAAAAGGAGATGGGAATGAAAGAAATCTTGCCCGAGGCGGGCAAGGCCGGTTCCGCAATGCCGTTCCGCGATGACGGAGTCAACGGCATTAACTTAAGAAGAGGGGAGGAGTCTGTCAGTGTCTATGAGTGGGAGGAAAATGTCCGTGTCCACTTGTACTACAATCGCTCTTTTTCCAGGCAAGTTAGCGTAAGCGATGAATCAGGAGAATTGGCTAAAAGCTACCGGTCTGACCCAAGGAAAGGTGGCAGCTACAGCCGGATTTTTCGGCCTGATTTCACCCTTGTTTTTTTTCCTGCAACATATGCCTCACAGGGCAAGGTGAAGGTGGCCGAAGGGGAAAAAAAGGCCGAAGAGCAAAATGCGATCGGCTTCCTTCATTTTGATGCCAAGTACCGGATCGAGGACTTGACGGAGGCGCTGGGGATGGATGAGGAAAAAAACTCTGAAAATGAGAAAAGGCGATTCTTGGACAATGAAAGGGACGAGACAAAGGCGGGAAATACCTACCGGCGAGGCGACCTTTATAAAATGCACACCTACAACGACGCGATACGAAGAACAGCCGGTTCATATGTCTTTTATCCAGGAAAAGGGAGCGAAGGCAAAACTGAGTTCTGTCGCTTTGAGGAAATTGTTCCAGGGGTGGGGGCGTTCCGAATGCTTCCGACCTCTCCTTTCTCGAGCGGACAAGAGAGCGCCAATGCGCAGTCCTCAAGGCTGGCTTTGAAGCAATTTCTCGAGGATGTTCTGCGGCACCATTCCAACAGATTTAGCAGGGACTTTCGCATCCGTCATTGGACCGGAACGATTCTTGGCGAAACAGCCGCACTGTATGGCGGCTCACCGAATCCTGAGATTCCCATCGGCAAGGAGCCGGCTGCCGATGCGGGCTGCTTACTCGGCTACGTTAGGCCAGAGGACGAAAGGTTATTCAAGTCCGAGAAGATCTTCTATTTCCATGCAGTTGAGAAGCCGGGGGACAAGCCGTTGGACTTTCCGATTGTGCAAAAAACGTCCGGTAGTCCTTCAAAAAAAGAGGCTCAAAAGGGCCAAAATGTGCCTGCGGTAAAATATTTCTGGGGCCATAACAAAAGAAAGACCCTTTCTTGGCTTTGTGAAATCGACTCAATCAAGCTCGTACATGTTTCCGATATATGCAAAATTACCGGACGGAAACGAAAGGACCACAAAGCTGAGTACTACTACCTGGTGCGCTGGGAAGTAGATGAGAATGTTGCTCCAGAAGTCTCGGTCGAGGGGTTGGCTGACGTGCGTTCCGGAAAGATCAAAATATTTCCCATTTCTGAACTTTTCTCCCGCGGACCCGTCTTGAACGGGCCATAAGTCGGTGACAGATATCTGGTCGAAATCCAAACGTTCCGAAGTAATGTCCCGGATTCGGGGCAAGGGGAATGAGAAGACAGAGGTACGGCTAGCCAGATTGATGCGGGCTGAGGGGATAAGGGGTTGGAGGAAGCATTTGCCGATCCCTGGCCGGCCGGATTTCTCGTTCCAAAGGCAAAAGGTAGCGGTGTTTGTGGACGGATGCTTCTGGCACGGATGTCCCCGTTGTTTTCGTTTGCCCAAGCAGAACCGATCGTTCTGGAAGGCGAAGATTGAGGGGAACCGGAGAAGGGATCGATCGGTAAACGGACGGCTGAGAAGGCTGAGGTGGAAAGTGATCCGGATCAGGGAGTGCCGGTTGAAACATGCAGATCGGATCGTCGCAAAGATCAGGCAGGCGATTGGATGAGGATGATAATTAGGTGACGAATCAAGGTTGAGCACGGACGGTTAAGGATAACCGCCCCTACCAGGTGAAAGGGATTCGATTTTCATTTGTAAAAAAGCCGCGTGTGACTCATTTAGATTAAGTTTAAAATGAAGGGAGTGTGTTAGGATGCGGGGATGAAGTTGGAGAGGTTTTTGGGGACGAGGGAGCAGCAGGCGCGGAGTTTAGCGAAGGCGATGGTGGGGATGTATGGCGAGAAAATGGACGAGGCAAGGGAGTCGGTCTACGTGGGAGGAAGGAAAGCGGGGCTTGAGGCGTTGGAGATTTTTCGAGTTCAGGGTTATGCCGGCACGCGAAACAAGCTGAAGGGGAATGTATCCCGGCTTTCGTTTTATATCCGGCACGGGGTGTTGGGGATCCGGGAGGTGGCGGAGAGTGTGCGGGAGCGATTCGGAAAGAGCTACGATGCAGTGAAATTCTGGCAGGAACTAGGCTGGCGGCAGTTTTGGCGGCACTTGTACGGGTTGTGGGGAGACGGGATTTATGAGGATCGCGAGGCGGCCAAAGTTCCATTGGGGGATGGAGCGGAGAAGGAATTGCCGGCCGAGATTATGGAAGGGCGAACGGGGTTGGTTTGCATGGATGAGACGGTGCGCGAGCTGGTGGAGACGGGTTATATCCATAATCACGCGCGGATGTGGTTTGCCTCGTTTGTGGTGCATTTCAAAAAGTTGGGCTGGAAGGCGGGGGAGCGGTTTTTTTACCGGCATCTGTTGGATGGGGATCCGGCAAGCAACACATTGTCGTGGCAGTGGGTGGCCTCGACGTTTAGTCACCGGGCCTATCTGTTCAACCGGGAGAATATTCAGGAGAACGGGGGAAAAGAGTGGTGTGAGCGGTGCACGGCGAAGTGTCCCTTTGACGCGACGTATCCGGAGCTGGAGCGGAGGCTTTTCTCGAAATGAAAACGGGGGTGTGGCTGCACGGGGATTCGTTGTCGAAACGGGATCCGGCGTTGCGGAAGTATCCGGAGGCCCGGAGTGTGTTTGTCTTTGACCGGCCGTTTCTGGAAAAGACGGGACTGAGCTTTAAGCGGATCTTCTTTCTGTATGAGTGTGCGGTGGAGGCGGCGGATGAGATGAGGGTGGGCGAGACGGTGGATGAGATTTTGGATTGGGTGAGGCAGGAGGGGGTGGAGAAGGTGGCGGTGACGGAATCGCCCTCGCCGAGATGGCGGGAGACGGTGGAGAGGTTGCGGCAGAAGTTGGAGGTGGAAGTGGTGCCGGCCGAGGAGATGGTGACGGTGCCGGAGGGGTATCGGGTGAAGCGGTTTACACCGTTTTGGAAGGATCTAGGGAAGGAGTGGAGTTAGTGACCGCGGCCCTTTTGCATGGCGAATAAGGCGAGAAAAACCCACATCCCAATATAAAAAAGACCTAAGCCGAGGTAATAAAGATTTGAGCTGCGGTTGTCCTGTCTCTTGTTGGGGGGTGGATCTTGGTCTGTATTCATGGTTTAAAGCCTGGTTTTAAACCAGATGGCCAAAGCGATGCCAACGAAGAAGCCAACAATGTAGCAGAAGGTTTTGTAGAGGATGATGACGACGGTTGCCCCAACGCTCATGGCTTCCTCATGGTGGGGCTGACGGGACGGGTGGTTTGGGAGGGGTAAGCGGGCCAGGAGTAACCACGCTCGGTGAAGTAGCCGCGCCCGGCCGAAATGGCATTGTCCCCATCGTTGCCCCAAATGTACCGGTTGTCGCCTGAGCCGCTTTGACCGGCGAGTTTTCCATTGGGTCCGACCCAAAGGTTGCCGGAGCGATAGTAAAAGCCATCGGGCGCCACAACGCTTCCATTCCCCGTGGAGTAGACCAGGCCCTTATCGGTGTTCACGCAGCGTTGGCCAGCCTTGTAGTACGGCCCGCTGGCGACAAAAGCTCCGGCCACGGTCTCAACGTCTTTCCATTGGCGTGCTTCCCAGCCGTTGTTTTCGGCTTCCTGGCGGGCATACGAGTCGGACCGCTCGGAGGAGCGGTTTTGGGAGGTGTTACGCAGAATGTCACCGGAGCGGAAGGTGGTGCTCTGGCTCCCGAGGTAGACGTCGCCGGACTTAAAGGTGGTGGTGGATCGGGATCCGACAAAGGCGTCGCCTGAATTAAACGCCGCCCCGCGCGGACCGGTATAGGTGTCGCCGCTTTTGAAGTAGGTGCCTTGGGGGGTGCGATAGGTGTCGCCGGATTTGAAGATCGTGCCGTTCCGGGTCAGGGCAATGTCTTTGGAGAGGAATGTCGTTCCGCGGGCTTGATAGACCCCGGCAGTAAAGTCGGCGAGGTCGTCTTCCTCACCGGCAAAGCAAGGGGTAACGAGCAAGAGGATGATGGTGAAATATAATAACGGATATTGGATATGGGTATTCATGGTCTCACCTTTGCGGGATGGCAGAGGAGGGGGCTTGTTTTGATGAGCCGGAACTGGAGCTTTTCTTTTTGGACTTCACGGCATTCCGGTTTTCCCATTCATCCTCACTGAGAGGTCGTAGGCCGGCCTTTTCGCGTTCCGTGTTGTTTTTGTGGTAAGCAGCGGTGTCTTCATCACCAGAGGATGCAGCATAAGCTCCGGCGGCCGTCATGGCTGCCACGGCACAACCTTGAAGCCCGACGGTAACTAGACCAGCGATCATTAATAAGCCGACAAGAATGAGTGCTCTTTTCATGGGGTAATCATCATGCGTACCCACGGACAAATACGGTCCTACACCGAAAGGGATAAGTGCAGGGGAACCAACAGATTAAATCCAGGGGTAGGGGGTCTTTAAGGCCGGTCAAAACACCGGAGGGATCACCGTAGGTTCACCGGAGATTTACCGGGACCACCACCGAAAATCATAAAAAATGATTTTTAAATCAATCGATAACCATTTTTCTTAAAAAAACCCATACCAGGGGCAAAAAAAACAGCCATGCAGGCATAAAATAGGGATGGGTCAGGTGGTTATGGTGTGGGGGGCCCCTATTAAACCAGGCGAAATACCGGGGCCTCTACCGGGATTACACCGAGAAAAAACCGGGAATTTACCGGGAAATTAGGTTTCGGGGTATTTTGCCGGGGTTTTCGGGAGGTTTTTTCGAGGTTTTCTAGGGGTTTCGCTGAGGTTTTTTTGAAAAAACCATGGTCAATGGCGGATCAATACCATGGTCAACACCATGCAGGACCACAGTCATCCACGGTCAATCCATGGTCAACGCCACAACAATGACGAAACAACGCCATAACTGTGGTGGATGGGGGTTTTAAGAGAGGTAAAAGGGGGTGTGGGGCATAAAATGGTCAATCCAGGCCGGGAAAGTGACCGAGAAAATACCGTGATTTTACCGGGAGAGTGACCGGGAATATGACCGGGAACTGAAAATAAATGGCCCGAAAATCCCCCTTAAATGGGGGAAAATGGGAAAAAATGGTAGTTGGCGAGTATCAGAAGTGAGTATGAAAGTGGTAAAAGACAAGTGGATGAGGCAGAAGTATCTGATGCCCGGTCTGGTGAGGGAGAATTTGAATAGAGTAGGGGAGAGTAGGAATGAGTCGTAGATAAGGGAACTATTGGGGAGTTGATAGGGGTCCCGGGTTCAAATCCCGGCGGCCCGATGTGAATTCGGCGGAGGTATCCGCTTCCATCGGACAAAGTTCCTGAATGAAGTGGATTACACCGGAAATGAAGTCAGCTACGAAGCAGCG
>Ga0214921_10009185_pt1 | contig 12578 bp, 7 predicted proteins | sample LL1505_MetaG_FD_177992 | JGI IMG/M metagenome (GOLD analysis project Ga0214921, IMG submission 177992) | Freshwater microbial communities from Lake Lanier, Atlanta, Georgia, United States - LL-1505 | ecosystem: Environmental > Aquatic > Freshwater > Lake | place: USA: Georgia | collected 2015-05-28 | reverse complement strand
CCAGCTTCAACTGAGTCTTGCCCGTGAAAGTCGGAAAATCAGGGGTGATTCGATGCGTCAGATCCACTACCCTCGAAAACGAGAAAGACTTGGTACTCTGCGCATTGGCAGAAACAGGAAGCATGGCTCCAGCAGTCACCACAGCAGCACGATTCAAAAAAGACCTTCGACTCAGTTTCTCAAAAACAAACTCACGGCAGTTTGGCAGACACATGATCTGAGTATCCTTTTCCGATTCAGGGGGCAATGCGAGAGATAAAAAGAAACCCCGGGAAACCGAAGTTCCCCAGGGTTTCAAATCACAGGTTTTCTTAGAAGCTGTAAACCACTTCAGCTCCAGCGTAGTAAGCCGGTCCGCCAGACTGCGCGCCTACCGGGCCCCCAGTGGAGGAGCGATAGATATTGCTGCCCCAATCCATGCGGTATTCCGCACGGATCAGCAGATTATCGATGACGTTAAAGCCTGCTGTGAGTGTGTACTCCCACAGATTGTCCCCTGTCACATGGCGATTGTTGAGACCAATGGAAGCAGCAGAGCCTTGGTTACCAAAAACCCAGCAGTTGTTGCTGCCCAAATATTCCCCACGACTCGCCAAGCTAAACCAGTCATTGAACTGGTATTTGGCATATGCACCGGCACCGTACCAACAGGAATTCACGTTCCCAGGTCCGAAGTTGGGGTTGTTTTGCTGATAGGACAGACTTCCGTCGGCATTTCCCAAAAGAGCGTTAAAAGCCAAAAGCAACTTGTCGTTGGCGAATTTTGGAGCCCAGTTACCCCAAGAATTATAAATAATGTAGTAAGCGGATTCGGTGTGGGTGTATCCAGCGGCCGCCTCAGAAGTCACTGTAGTTAAATCCGCACCCTGCCGGGTGTCGTTGTCGGAGCCCGTGCTGTACTGAAAGTTGTTGCTCCAAGTGGCATTGCCCCCAGGGGCTGTAACATTCAGTGCCGCCAAAACCGCTACCCCATCACCAGCATTCGGATTGGTGGTTGTGTTGTTGTCACTATTGGAACCGTTGACCACACCGAGCTTTCCCTCGAGGTAGTCGTCAAACTTGTAGGAAGAAAGAACGCCGGTGTAGTAGAGGGGCATTACATTGAACAACAGACCGTAGGTCGTGTTCATGTTGGCAGGACGCTCCATCACCTCGTAACCAAGGATCGAAACAAACTTTCCAACTTTGAAGTCCCAACCATTCCCGACCGGAGCACGAATCGAAACATAGGCCTGCTCCAGAAAAAGAGCGTTGGAGTTATTGTTTGTATTGCTATTTGAACCCGCAGCACGATTGATGAAGTAGTTGGCATCTTCACCGATCATGACGTCGGTCCGAAATCCCGCCTGAGCCTTGTTCTCTGAGGTCAGAGCTTTTTCCAAAGCTATTTTGACGGCATAGAGATTAAAGTCACCCCGTTGTGCTGTGTCGGAACCAAACCGTCCTTGCACATTGGATTGGTTACCCGAACCGGTGAAGTTGTAGCTGTATCCGGCATCCACGTAACCAGATAACTTGATCCCCTTCTGGGCTGTTTCCACAAAGTTGTTCTGCACCATCTTCTTGGTGTCTTGGGCAGAAGCTTCGGGAGTGCTGTCGGCCATGGAAGTTGCGCCAAAGGCCACCAAGGCGGCCATCAGGATTGCGTTGATTTGTTTGTTCATGTTGTTTTCCTTAGGTTTGGTTGTTTAGAAGCTGTAAACGATTTCAGCACCCGCATACTGAGCAGGTCCAGAACTTTGATAAATTTGATTGTTTCCTGTGGTGCTAGAGGAAACAGAGGCTCCGGAAATACTGTTCCCCCAATCCAGGCGGTACTCCGCCCGAATCAACAGGTTGTCGATCACATTAAATCCAGCCGTGATTGTATATTCCCACCAGCCCAAAGATTTTTGCATTCCGCCCCCTGGGTAGACTTTATTGATGTTATTTCCCCCTAAATACTCACCCCGGCTCGCTAGGCTGAACCAGTCGTTGAACTGATACTTGGTGTAAGCCCCGGCCCCATACCAGGTTGTCCCACCGTACTGACCGGCATTCTGTGTGCCCAAAACCGAGTTAAAAGCAAAGAGCAACTTGTCATTGCAACACTTGGGCGCCCAATTGCCCCAAGAGTTATAGATAAAGGTGTACCCACCAGGGGCTTCATCCAGTTTCCCCCCCGCAACAGTATTGAGTTGCCCCGGTGTGGGAGGCGTCAATGTGGGATCAGAGTTGAATGATGGGTTCCCGCCAGAGATTGATCCTCCGGTGTTGTTTTCGGAGTTGGTGCTCCACTGGAAATTGTTGCTCCAGTTCGCATTTCCATTAGGAGCAGTAACATTGAGCGCTGCCAAGAGGGCACATCCGTCGCTGGATGTGTAGCCATAGTTGGAATTCCCAGTGGAGGTGTTGTTGTCCGTATTAGATCCGTTCACGACACCCAACTTGGCATCGATGTAATCGTCGAAGCGATAGGATGAAAGGACACCGGTGTAGTAAAGCGGGAACTGCTGCCAAAGAAGGCCGTATGTAACGTTCATGTTCGCCGGTCGTTCAATCACCTCGTAACCAAGGATCGAAACGAACTTACCAACCTTAAAATCCCATCCATTGCCGACAGGCGCACGGATAGCGACATAAGCCTGCTCCAAAAAGAGAGCGTTGGAATTTTGATCCGTATTGTTGGCTTGGGAATAGGTATTCCGATTGATCAGGTAGTTGGCATCTTCACCAATCATCACATCAGCACGAAATCCTGCCTGGGCCTTATTTTCGGAGGTCAAAGCTTTCTCCAAAGCAATTTTTACCGCATAGAGATTGAAGTCACCCTGCTGGGCAGTATCTGAGCCAAAGCGGCTATAGGTTTCCGAATTTGCCGATCCGGTGAAGTTGTAGCTGTAACCGGCATCCACGTAGCCGGACAGCTTGATCCCCTTCTGAACTGTTTCGACAAAGTTGTTTTGCACCATCTTCTTGGTGTCTTGGGCAGAGGCTTCCGGAGTGCTATCTGCCATCGAAGTTGCGACAAAAGCCAGCAAAATGACTGTAAGGATTGCGTTGATCTGTTTGTTCATAGTGTTTTCCCTCGGTTGGTTTGATTAGAAACTGTAAACGACTTCTGCCCCAGCGTAGTGAGCGGGCCCGGAAGACGAACTTACGCCGGGAGTTCCAACAATGCTGTTTCCCCAATCGAGACGGTACTCGGCCCTGATGAGAAGGTTGTCGATCACGTTAAATCCGGCTGTCAGCGTGTATTCCCACCAGCTTTGTGTTCCATCGTAATTGTTAGTCGTCGGATAAAAGTTGGCGTTCCACTTCCCGGAATTGTTTCCACCTCGGTATTCACCTCGGCTGGCCAAGTTAAACCAGTCATTGAATTGGTACTTCGCATATGTCCCAGCCCCGTACCAAGTCACTCCGCCGAAATAGCGAGTCGTGCTATTGGCCGTGCCTAGGACCGTGTTGAAGGCCAGCAGGAGTTTGTCGTCAGCGAACTTCGGGGCCCAGTTCCCCCAGGAGTTGTAAATAAAGGTGTATCCGGAACCACTGTCATTATTCAGGTTTGCGACTGGGGTAGCGTTGTTGGCCTGGGTGAGTCGGGTCTCATTCTCGCTATTGGAACTATACTGAAAGTTATTACTCCAGTTCGCATTTCCTCCTGGTGCGGTCACGTTGAGTGCCGCCAAAACCGCACATCCGTCGCTTGCAGTCGACCCGTATGTCGCATTCCCTGTGGAAGTGTTGTTGTCTGTGTTGGATCCGTTGACCACTCCAAGCTTCGCGTCAATGTAATCGTCAAAGCGGTAGGAAGAAAGTACGCCGGTGTAGTAGAGTGGAAACGTCTGCCATAGCAGTCCGTAGGTGATGTTCATGTTAGCGGGTCTTTCGATCACTTCGTACCCAAGGATCGAAACGAACTTACCGACCTTAAAGTCCCACCCGTTACCCACCGGAGCACGAATCGCCACGTAAGCCTGCTCCAAGAAAAGCGAGTTGGAGTTCTGGTTCGTATTATTCAAAGTGTTGGGTTGAGCGGAGGCATTACCGCGATTAGCCAAATAGGAAGCATCCTCACCGATCATGATGTCAGTACGGAACCCGGCCTGCGCCTTGTTTTCGTTCGAGAGAGACTTCTCGAGTGCAATTTTCACCGCATAAAGATTCAAGTCACCTCGTTGCGCATCATCGCCTCCAAAGCGACTATTGACCTGAGAATGGGTATCCGAGCCCGTAAAATTATAGCTGTAGCCCGCATCCACATAGCCTGAGAGCTTGATGCCCTTCTGGGCTGTTTCGACAAAGTTGTTTTGCACCATCTTCTTGGTGTCTTGGGCGGAGGCTTCTGGAGTGCTATCTGCCGTCGAAGTTGCGACAAAAGCCAGCAAAGTGGCTGCAAGAAAAGCGCTGATTGTTTTGTTCATGTAATTAAGATCCTTTATTCAATGGGTTGACCGAAAAATAAAAATCTCAAAAATAAACATTAGGAGCAACCCGGAAATCGAAGTTTTTCACAATCGATTAAAGACCCATCTGACTCACAAAAGCTCAAACTCTGTCACGGCGTAGTTTTAAAAGGGTGGGATATTGGACCCCTAAGACCTGCCACTCTCTATTCTGGTTACTCGCTCCGCGATGGACTGGCTTTCCGCATAAGCGACGGAATTGCGACCCCGCACACCCGCCCCTGGCCCAATCACATTTCGCCTCCGGCTATGAGGGATTTACCCCGTCCGCGAGGACGCGGACGGGGTGGGATTTGAAACTATGTGCTAGCACCTAATTATCAACGCTATCAGAGACTTGTATTGCGCCGTTTTGCGAGAAATTGCCACGACTTGTAACTATGCTGTCACGAACTGTCACGGGAACTACTGTCCTCATTCCCAATCGAAAAACCCACCAAAACCGTCAAGCGGCTTAGATAAGAAACCCTAGGAGGATGTCTCTTACCTGCTGATTCTGAGACGCAGGAACTGCCGGAAGGTGCTGCTGGTAATGTCCACACTGAACACCTGACGCTGACACCCACTGGGCACACTATTCTGATTGGTTGAAGGCACCATGCTCACCCCGCTGCTGCTCCAACCGACCAAATCCAATCCCGCCTCACCCACCACAGTCAGACTTGGATCATCGATCCTAACAACCGCCGTTAAGGAAAGCTTGTTGCTACCCACTACTACTGCCGCATTTTCCAATGCCGCTGACGGAGAGACTGCGCCACCCACAGCATACTTCAGCAACAATTCCGATGTCAGCGTCATCCCACTGCCCGCCAGCCATTGATCCGGCGTCATCTGCCCCTGCACCACCGTGACCATGACCGAGGAGATCACCGCATTGTAATTACTGTCCATGGGGGTGAAGACCACCATTTGGCTGCTGGTTCCAATATTCGGAACGGTCGCTGGTGTAACGAAAGCCCATGTTCCAAGATCGGAAGAGGCGGCAAGAGTTCTGAGGGAATACGCTTTCTTGGTAGAGGAAGCAGTAGGGGTTATTTTGCGGAGCTGGTAATTAGCTTCCGTCACATAAAGGTTGCCCGAAGGGTCCACCACAATGCCCGCAGGATAATTAAATTTTGCTGCCGTTCCGGTTCCATCGATATTTCCATCTTCAGGAAATCCCCGTATGCCACCCGCCAAGGTGATGACTACACCCTCTGTAGTCACCTTACGGATCCTGTGGGTGTACGAGTCTGCCACATACAAGTTGCCCGTAGAGTCCAATGCAATACCTTGGGGATTCGAAAATTGCGCTGCCGTGCCGACTCCATCTGCAACGCCAGGACTCCCGCTACCCGCCACAGTACTTACCATCCCAGCAGGGGTCACCTTGCGGATCCGGTGACCATTCAATTCCGCCACATAAACATTACCCGAAGAGTCCACCGCCAGAAATACAGGCGCATTAAATTGTGCCAATGTGCCAGCTCCATCCGCATAGCCGGCAACCCCGGTACCCGCCAGTGTGGTAACCACTCCCGCTGGAGTCACCTTGCGGATCCTGTTGTTGTTCATGTCTGCCACATAAACGTTGCCCGAAGAGTCCACCGCCACCCCAAAGGGATTGCTAAATTTTGCTGCCGAGCCAGTTCCATCCTCATAGCCTGAACTGCCGCCCGCCAGTGTGGTAACCACACCTGCTGGAGTTACCTTGCAGATACGGACGTTATTGCGATCTGAGGCATAAACGTTCCCCGAAGAGTCTACCGCCACACCAGCCACATTCATAATCCCACTAGCCGTAACGGAATAGTCTCCGCCTGGAGTCCGCTTGAGGATCCGGTTGTTATACATGTCCGCCACATAAAGGTTGTCCGATGAGTCCATCGCCACACCCTCCGGCATGTAAAGTACACGGCTACTTTTAGCTACAAGAGTGCTCACCACCCAATCTCTACCCGTCAGAGTACTATCTCCTAACGTCTGACCAGAAACGATCACACTTGCCATCGGGGTGTTGTCGATCGGCACAATCCCTTTCGCCACTACCACGGTGTTGGTGATTACCCCGCCGGAGGTGTAGTTATTTGTATCTGTCGTCGTGAAAGTGGCTACCAGCACGTTCGTTCCCGGATTCAGCACTGTTCCATTGGTCGGATTGTAAATAAACGTCCCTGTCGCCGAACTAGTCGCATTCAGCTGGGTCGAGCTCAGCGGAGCGGGATAAATTAAGGGGAGTGTAGGAGTCGGCGTCCAAGTCAGCACCGGTGTACCCTTACTCACGACCACCGTGTTGGTGATCACCGCCCCCGAAGTGTAGTTATTTGTGTCCGCCGGCATGAAAGTGGCCACCAGCTCATTCGTTCCCGTATTTAACACTGTCCCATTGGTGGGGTTGTAAATAAACGTACCTGTCGCCGAACTAGTTGCATTCAGTTGATTGGTGCTTAGCGCAGCAGGATAGATCAAGCCCACCGTCGGACTCGGTGTCCACGTCAGCACTGGCGAACCTTTACTCACGACCACCGTGTTGGTGATTACTCCACCGGAAATGTATTTATTTGTGTCTGTCGGCGTAAATGTGGCCACTAGCTCGTTCGTCCCCGTATTTAAAACCGTTCCACTAGTGGGGTTATAACTAAACGTCCCCGCCACCGAACTAGTGGCATTCAGCTGGTTGGTGCTTAGCGCAGCAGGATAAGTCAATCCCGCCGTCGGACTCGGTGTCCACGTCAGCACCGGCGACCCTTTACTCACCACCACGGTATTGGTGATCACGCCCCCAGAAGAATAGTTATTTGTGTCCGTCGGCGTGAATGTGCCCACCAACGCGTTCGTTCCAGGATTCAACACCGTTCCACTGGTGGGATTATAACTGAACGTCCCTGAAACCGAACTGGTTGCATTTAACTGGGTCGAACTCAGCGGAGCGGGATAGGTCAAGCCTGCCGTTGGACTCGGTGTCCACGTCAGAACTGGTGAGGCCTTATTGACCACCAATGTCACGGTGTTAGTGACCGGGGAAACGTAGTTGGCACTGTCACTCGCACTAAATACCGCAGTCAGTGTGCTGGTGCCCCCATTGAGGATGGTTCCACTAGCTGGGTCATATACGAACGTTCCGGCCACCGAACTGCTGGCGTTGAGTTGCGTCGCCGAGAGCTCCGTCCCGTAGGTGATCGCCGCAGGATTGGTCCAAGTGATCACAGGCGCAGCCTTACTCACCACCACGGTGTTGGTGATTGTTCCTCCCGAACCGTAGTTACTTGTGTCAGTCGGCGTGAAAGTAGCAACCAGAGCATTTGTTCCAGGATTCAACACCGTTCCGCTGGGAGGATTGTAACTAAACGTCCCGTTCACCGAGCTACTCGCATTCAGCTGCGTGGAGGTTAAAGGATTTGGATAGGTCAATCCAGCCGTCGGACTGGGCGTCCACGTCAGTGGCGGAGTACCCTTGCTCACCACCACGGTATTGGTGATCGTTCCCCCAGAAGAATAGTTATTTGTGTTCGACGGTGTGAAAGTGGCCACCAGCGTGTTCGTCCCAACAGGCAACACACTTCCATTGGCTGGATTGTAACTAAACGTCCCCTCTACCGAACTAGTCGCATTCAGCTGGGTGGGAGTTAGCGGAGCGGGATAGGTCAGACCCGCCGTCGGACTTGGCGTCCACGTAAGCGTGGGCACAACTGCGGTCACGGTGATGCTGACAGAGGTAGTCACTGTATTGTAATTGGCGTCGGTAGGCGTGAAGACCACGGTTTGGCTGCTGGTGCCACCATTCAGAACCGTCGATGGTGCGGCGAAAGCCCATACTCCAAGAACGGTGGTCACCTTGCGGATTCGATTGTTCGAGGCGTCCGCAACATAAACATTGCCCGAAGAGTCCACCGCCACCCCTTGGGGATAATTAAATTTCGCCGTTGCTCCGGCTCCATCTGCATAACCGCTTGTGCTTCCCGCCAAAGTGCTTACCAGTCCCTCAGGAGTCACCTTGCGTATCCGATTGTTCGAGGCGTCCCCAACATAAAGGATTCCTGAAGAGTCCACCGCCACCCCTTGGGGATAATTAAATTTCGCCGTTGCTCCGGCTCCATCCGCATAGCCAGCAGCCCCGCTACCCGCCAGCGTGGTAACTTCTCCTACCCGTGTCACCTTGCGGATCCGCTGGTTCCACTTGTCCACTACATACACATTACCCGAAGAGTCCACCGCCACCCCTATGGGCGCATTAAATTTTGCCACCGTGCCGGCTCCATCTGCATAGCCGGCAATCCCAGTACCCGCCAGCGTCGTAACTACTCCTGCTGGAGTCACCTTGCGTATCCGGTTGCTGTCCACCACATAAACGTTGAATAAAGAGTCCACCGCCACCCCTGTGGGCGCATTAAATTTTGCCACCGTGCCGGCTCCATCCGCATAGCCGCTTGTGCTTCCCGCCAAAGTGCTTACCAGTCCCTCAGGAGTCACCTTGCGTATCCGGATGCTGTCCACCACATAAACGTTGCCTAAAGAGTCCACCGCCACGCCTTGGGGATAAGAGAATTGCGCCGCCGTGCCGGTTCCATCCGCGTAACCGGAAATCCCGCTACCCGCGAAAGTAGTAACTACTCCCGATGGAGTCACCTTGCGGATCCGATGGTTATCTTTGTCCGCCACGTAAACGTTGCCTAAAGAGTCCAGCGCGACACCTTCGGTTTTGTAAAATTGCGCCGCCGTGCCGGTTCCATCCGCAAAACCTTGAATCCCGCTACCCGCCAGGGTGCTTACCCTCGCATTTTCGCCCGTCAGAATGATCTCAGCTAACGTTTGACCATAAGCGATTGAACTTGCCGACAGGGAACTAAACGATGGGGTCCCCTTCACCACCACCACGGTGTTGGTGATCAGCCCGCCGGAAGTGTAGTTATTTGTGTCCGCCGGCGTGAATGTAGCCACCAGCGTGTTCGTCCCAGCAGGCAACACCGTTCCGCTGGGAGGATTGTAAATAAACGTCCCTGTCACCGAACTAGTCGCATTCAACTGGGTGGAAGTTAGCGGAGCAGGATAGGTCAATCCCGCCGTCGGACTCGGCGTCCACGTCAGCACGGGCGATCTCTTACTCACAACCACGGTATTGGTGATCACGCACCCCAAAGTGTAGTTATCTGTCTCCGTCGGCGTAAAGGTGGCCACGAGTCTGTTCGTCCCAGCAGGCAAAACAGCTCCATTGGTGGGATTGTAACTAAAGGTCCCATCAACCGAACTAGTCGCATTCAGCTGGGTGGGGGTTAGCGGAGCAGGATAAATTAAGGGAGTTGTAGGATTCGGCGTCCACGACAGTGTTGGCGCGGATTCGCTCACCGTGATACTGACAGAGGCGGTCACTGTATTGTACTTGGCGGTGTCGATAGGCGTGAAGACTACGGTTTGAGTGCTAGTGCCAGCACCCAGAACGGCCGATGGGCTGGCAAAAGCCCATGTTCCAGCGACGGATGAGGGGATCACCTTCAAGATTCTGTTGTTGCCACTGTCCGTGACATACAGGTTGTCCTTCGAGTCTACCGCCACTGCATACGGGAAACTCAAAGCCGGAACCATACTACTGTCTGCCTCAAAAATCGCAGAAGCCACATTACCAACCAGTGTGCTAACCTGATTATTCGGAGTTACCTTTCGGATCTTGCCGTTACCTGAGTCTGCGACATAAAGGTTGCCCGAAGAGTCCGCCGCTAAACCGCTGGGAGTACTAAAGTATTCGTACTGACCTGTTGCTTGATCCGTGAACCCGCTGCCGGCATATATTGCGCCATCAGCGGTGCGGATTATGCTACTAGTTGTATCCGTGAAGTAGATTTTTCCCGAGGAGTCTACCGCTACACCACGGGGTGCCATCCCAGACGCATCCGCCGCCGTTTGAATGCTTCCACTTTGTTGCAGATACCTGAAGATCGCGCCACTATCATCCGAGATATAAAGGTCAACCGAAGAGTCCACCGCCACACCCCATACAGCGCCGAAGTTAAAGCCTGATACCCCCAGGGAAACAACTCCCGCTGGTGACACCTTACGAATACAGTTGTTACCTGCTTCTGCTACATAAACATTACCGTTAGAATCTACCGCCACCCCTGTGGGAAGATTAAATTGCGCCGCCGTGCCGGCTCCATTCGCATAGCCGGCAACACCGGTACCCGCCAGCGTGGTAACGACACCCGCTTCTGTTATTTTTTGGATCTTATGGTTCTGCGTGTCTGCCACATAAACGTTAAACCAACGGTCTACAGCCACACCGGCGGGATCATAGAATTGTCCTGGGAGAATGCTTACACTTAAATAAGAATAAGATCCTGGAGACAAAAGAAAGCTATTGCTTAATGGTTGCCCAAGAGCAATCGGACTTGCTGTCGGGGCACTAACCGGTGGGGTCACTTTCGCCGCTTGAGCCATGCTCACCAGTGAGGATGCGGCTACTACTAAGATGGGGAGGAATTTAACGGAATTAGGGGTATTTAAAGAAATAATTTTTTGGAAGGGTGACGTCGGTTAGGCATATTACTTATTACCCCACAAAAACAAAAGATCAAGTACTACCTGCGGTGTTAAACACCTTGAGTTAGGCTTGTGCAGTATTTATTTTAATACTGTTTTGAAGATATGCATAAGAGTTGTCTCAGGGTAAAGGGGGACCAATTCGCGTGCGCGAAGCGCACAATTCCTCCCTTTGGAAAGGTAATGGCATAGGTCTCAAGGTAAAGGGGGACCCAAATGAAGGTCCCCCTCAAAACTACCCCCGACCTAATCTTCCTTCGCCTCCGGCTAGTAGGAATTTACCCCGTCCTCGAAGACTCGGAACCCGATCAGAAATTCAGGGTGGGATTTGCGCCCCGGAAGACCTACCCCTGCGCCAATCTAGTTACCCCTCCAGGATGAAAGACTTACCCCGTCCTCGCAGACTCGGACGGGGTGGGATTTGAACCCACGGTAGGGTTACCCCTACTCCTGATTTCGAGTCAGGTACATTAAACCGCTCTGCCACCCGTCCGTTGTCAACAATACGCACCCCTCGCGCCTTCTCAAGCTTCCCGATTGCTTCCGCCTCATCCACACATAAAATCATCTCATGGCCATGTCTTACACACTTACTTCCCTAGCCTTACTGTTCCCCTCGATCCTTTGCGCTGGGGAGCTGCTGAGTGAAGACGATCCCCGTACCTCCGCCATCCCAAGACAGGTCGGTCGCAACCTCTACCTCTACTCCACCCCCAAAGATTCCACGTTCTGGAAATGCGACAGCGACGGTAACGAGTGGCGCAAAGACACCTACGGAACTATCTGGAAAAAAGAAGCAGGGGCCGACCCATTCGCCAAGGGATCTTGGGAAATTGATGGCTTCGATCGACGTCAATCCACGCGAATTGCCCAAGACTCTGTCATGCAGTTCCAGCTCAACCGCGATGGAACAGTAAAAACCGATTCGATTCGGCGCACTTCGTGGATCGCGAACGTTGACCCCACCCCATCCACCCTGCCCTCTCACCTACGAAAGGCAGACCTTGGAAGCTCCTCCTCCAAACCCGCCAACCTCCAGCAAGAGAGACCAAAATTGATCCCAACCCCTCCGCCCACTCTTCCGAAATAACCTCACCCTTACACGCCCTTCCTGTTGACCCATCTCTATTCGTAAGCATAATCCACTCACCATGTCCGATCCCCTCGCCCACGCAACCCTGCCTGCCAGCGGTATCACGGAGCACTTTTCGGCAGAAGCCCGGGCCGCTCTAGCCGGATACGGGGAGTTTATCACCGTCGAACCACCCGAAAACCTCGTGGATGAAGGCGCCCAACTGGGCAAAATGTATATTCTAGTCTCCGGAGAACTCTCTGTCCGCCGCCAAGGCCAAGCCTCAGAACTCGAACTGGCCAAACTCAAACCCGGCGACACGTTCGGTGAGATTTCAATTTTTGACCCCGGTCCCACCTCCGCCAGCATCTTTCCCACCACTTCTTCTCTTGTTTGGGGAATCTCTTGGCCACAGCTGGAGTTCCTCATGAATAATAATCACCAACTCAGCGGCATGTTCCTTGTCGGTCTTGGCACCATTCTCAGTCGTCGCCTCCGCGAGATGAACAAGAAGCTCGTCGACGCTTCCCGAGTTTGATTCCTCGCCT
>Ga0214921_10009184_pt1 | contig 12578 bp, 7 predicted proteins | sample LL1505_MetaG_FD_177992 | JGI IMG/M metagenome (GOLD analysis project Ga0214921, IMG submission 177992) | Freshwater microbial communities from Lake Lanier, Atlanta, Georgia, United States - LL-1505 | ecosystem: Environmental > Aquatic > Freshwater > Lake | place: USA: Georgia | collected 2015-05-28 | reverse complement strand
CGAGACGAGGCGGGCGGCTCAAAAGTTACTTTCGATTGGGGATGCTAGGAAAAGGGCGGCCAAGTTTGACTGGTCGAAGGAGCCGGAGAGGCCGGAGTTCTTAGGGTTAAAGGTTTTTGAGGATTTTTCGTTGCGAGAATTGGCGGAGTATATTGACTGGTCGCCGTTTTTTCATGCGTGGGAGTTGCGTGGGCGATTTCCAAAGATTTTTGATGATCCGATCGTCGGGGTAGAGTCAAAGAAGCTCTATGGGGATGCGCAGATCCTTTTAGAAAATATCTTGAAGGATAAAAGAGTTCGCGCACGGGGCGTGATGGCATTCTTCCCGGCGAATTCGGAAGGGGACGATATTTTGCTTTACGAGGATGATGCCCGGAAGAAAGTGCGAGCCAGAGTTCATGGATTGCGGCAGCAGATAGCCCGAAGTGATGGGGAACCGAATCGGTGCCTTTCTGATTTTATAGCTCCGGTAAGTAGTGGAAAAAAAGATTATTTGGGAGCGTTCGCTGTGACGGCTGGGCATGGAGTAGAGGATTGGGCAAAAGAGTTGGAAAGGGGAAATGATGATTATCAAGCGATCATGTTGAAGGCTTTAGCGGATCGGTGTGCAGAAGCCTTTGCAGAGAAAATGCATGAGATTGCGCGGCAGGCGTGGGGCTTTGGGAGGAAAGAAGGTTTGTCGAAAGAGGATTTGATTGATGAGAAGTACCGCGGGATTCGACCCGCTGCGGGTTATCCAGCTTGCCCGGATCACACGGAGAAGAGGGGTTTGATGGCATTGCTGAATGCGGAGCAGAGCGTGGGCATTCATCTGACGGAAAATTGTGCGATGACACCGGCGAGTTCGGTGAGTGGGCTTTATTTTGGGCATCCGGAAGCGCGATATTTTGCAGTTGGTCCTGTCGGGAAGGATCAGGTCGAGGATTATGCCTTTCGCAAAGGGGTGACTGTTGGGGAGGCGGAGAGGTGGTTGAGGCCCAACCTAGCGTACGACCCCAAGGGTTAACTTTTGCGCAGAGTGTTGGTGGGGAGTGGGTTCAATTCCATTGACCCTAAAGCTAGCCCCTTTAGATTATGGCGATGAGCTTTTTAAAAATGCTTATGTTTGGAACTTTGGTGGTTGGGTTGCCTCTAGGGGTTGGGGCGCAAGAGGTAAAGAAGGAGAAACCGAACTTAGAGTTCGGGAAAACCCAAGATTTGGAGATCGATTTAGTGACCGTGCCCGATTCGGTCGGCTCGGGGGGAAAGTCGGAGCCTACGGTGGATAACAAAAACGCTACCCAAGCGGGAAAATGGTTAAGAATCGACGTGCCTTTTTCTACAACGAATAAATTCACGCCTGAAGTGAAGTTCAAATTTTCGCTCGAGGGATACGAGGGAGTTCCAGATACGGAAGGGGGGAAGATGAAGGAGAAGTATGTAGTTTTGACTGGGGAGGCAACGTACCGAGATGTTCCAGGCGGAAATAAGCATTATGCTGGAGTCTTTCTTCCCCCCGCGTCAGTCCTTCGCTTTGCAGGGCTTAAAGCGAATGGCGAGGGTGATTGGTCCAAGGGAATGATGAACTTAAAGGTGGAGGCCACAGAGGCTGGGACTCCGGTTGAGGGGGCGTTCGACTTGCAGGCGGCAAAAGAAAAAGGTCCGAGCGGGCGTGGTGGGAAGAAGGATCTAGATTGGAATAAGAGTGCCGATGCGCAGGAAGTCAATGGGGCGCTGTTGCCAATTTATGATACCCCATTTTGGCCCAAGGATTACAAACGGTATCCGCAACCGAAAAAGCCTTAGCGGTTCGGCCTTTTTCTCATGGCGACATTTGCGCGAAGGCTGGTTTTGGATGTGGGGGCGGGGGAGGTGCGGATCGGTGAAATCACGCCTGACAAAAAAGGTTTTCCCGTTTTCACCATGTTGCGAGCGATGGAGTTGAGCTCGGATCCAACCAAGCCAGCTGAATTTTTCCCTGCAGTTCTGCAAGCAGTTGGAGCTTTGGCCAAGGAGATAGGAATCAAAAGCGGATTTTGTTCTCTCTGTTTGGGGGGGCCGTCTGTATTTACGCGGGTCATTAAATTACCTTTAACTGACCCTGCCCGGGTGGAGCAGATGGTGGGATTTGAAGCCCAGCAAGCTATTCCCGCGATTGAGGAGGCTTGCTGGGATTTTCAGGTCTTTCCTCCTGGTCAAGCGGGTGCGGCAGAGCTGGAGGCTCTGATTGTTGCCATGAAAAGGGAGACGGTAACCGAGACAATGGCGGCCGCCTCGGCGGCGGGCATGAAGACAGATATGGTGGATCTGGCTCCAACAGCACTGATCAATGCTTTTCGATATCAGTATCCCGAGGTTGAAAGTTGCACTCTTGTTTTGGAGATTGGGGCGCGGGCTACAAATATCATACTGATCGAGGGGAAAAAGATTTTTTGTCGGGTGGTACCCTTAGGGGGAGCAAGCGTAACGCAGGCAATCGCTGCTGATTTGCAGGAATCGTTTGCGGGGGCAGAGGTGCTGAAAAAAGCCAAAGGATTTGTCCATCCGGGAGGCTCTTATGAAGAGCCAGCGGACGAGCAGGCGGCGAGAATCAGTAAATTAGCACGGGGTGTGATGACTCGCTTGCATACAGAAGTGGAGCGTTCGATTACATTTTATCGCAGTCAGCAAGCGGGGGGGAGACCGACGCGTGTTTTGCTGGCGGGTGGCGGGGCCGCATTGGGTCTTACCGATCTTTTCTTCCGCGATAAGCTAAAGGTCCCCGTTGATTATTTTCAGTCGTTTCGCCGAATCGCAATCGGGTCAGGGGTCAATCGGGCTGAAATAGGCAAAAACTTTCCTTCTTGGGCCAGCCTTGTGGGGGCTGGCTTGAGGGCGTTGCCGGATAGTCCTTGTAAGATTAATATTTTGGGATCGGAGCAGAAAGCGGCTGCAAATCGCACCAAAGATTTACCTGCCATGGTTGCGGCAGGTGTTGGGTTAGGGTTAATTCTTTTGCTTCCAGGGATTCATGGATTTTGGCAATCGGCAAGGCTGCAAGCGGTGATTTCCCCCCAAGCGGCGGAAGTGGAGGAGGCAGAAAGCGCCTTAACCCAGGTGACAGGAGAGCAAAAAAAAGCTACCGATATTCTCAATTTAGCGAATCAGGCTTTTAGTTTGGAGGGGGAGCGGATGCGATGGCCGCTACTTTTCGATGAACTACAGTCAAAGAGCCTTCCTGGTTTGTGGGTGACCTCTTTGAAGCTTGCTGAAGGTGCACCCGCATCTGAGGGGGGGGGCGTGGCAGCCAAGTCGCCCGCGGGTAAACCGGCCGTTCCCGTTTTAGAGATTGGGGGTTTCTTTGAGACCCAATCGGAAGCGGCGGATGCGAAAGTCGTGGAGGATTTCCGGTTGGCTTTATCGAGCGGCGGGATTTTGCAAAATGTTACGACCACCCAGCGGGATAATCCTGAGAGGGTAGATGGAAAGACAGAGCAGGTGGCACTTCGATTCGCGATGCGGGCTGAGTGGCCTGTGGGGGGTGTTGTTCCACCGGAGGCGGCAAAAAAGCCGGCAGCAAAGTGAAGGGGAAAATGAGCCAGTCTCAAATCATGGCAGCGGCTGGCGGGGCACTCTTTCTTCTTCTCGTGGCGGCACTGGGCTGGTTTGGCTGGAGTTCTTTAGGAGATACGCAAGGGCAAGCGCAGGCTTTAGCGGATCGCAAGGTGAAGCCTGAGTTGGCGGCCATTTTGAGTCGTCCTGGAGGGGCGGGTGCTGCCCGCAAGGAGGCGGTGGAGATTGGAAAATTGGGAGAGGAAGTCAGTAAGTCGGAGGAGGCTCTTGTAGCGAGTTGGAGGGAGGGTTTGGTGCAGGCCTCAGGGGAGGGGCAACCTTGGTCCCAAGATGCGAATCAGTGGAAAGACCGGTTGATTGCGGCAAATGACCGGTTGAGAAAACGGGCAGGAAAAAAAGGCGATAACAGCCGTGTCATACTAGCGGATGATTTTTATTTAGGCCTTCAAGAGTTTAAGCAGCAAAATCCGCCGGCAGCCCAAGTTCCGGGGTTGGCGCGTCAGCTATCTGTTTCCGAAAAGATTGTGGAGATTCTGATGGATGCAAAAAAATCTGCCTTGGAGGGTTATCCAACCCAGTGTCTATTGCAAACTCTGGTGGGTCCGGCCATTGCGCCCGCGGAGGGAGCTAAAGGAGGCAGTGAAAAGCCCAAGGGCTCAGCCGAGGCGAGTGGTATCTTGAGAGAGGGCTATACACTTCAGCTGGAGTGCTCTCCAGAGGTTCTTTATGGGTTCATTCAAAGGCTGGCCAAAGATCCATGGCTGTTTGTTGTTGTTGATATGAATTTAGAGAATGACTTAAAGGATTTTCCCAAGCGAAGTGAAGTAGCCAAAAAATTCGCAAGTGATAAGAAAGGTTCTGAAAGTGTTCCTTCGACGGGGGAGGGTGCGGAAGCGGGTAGTGAGGTAGCCCGAGGAAGCGCGAATGCAGTGAGCCGCCCCCCTTTGCTGATGGTTTTAGCTGGGAAAGAGCGACTCAAGGTTGTGATTCGGGTTGATTTTGTTGGTTGGAAATCCGCAGTGCCAGGAAAGCCTGTCCCAAAGGGGAAACCCACATGAAGCTATCTCCTTGGTGGGTGGGTGGAGTGGGCGGACTGGTCGCATTGGGCGTTGTGGGTTTGACCTTTGGGTTTTTTCAGCCGGGGTGGCCTGAACCGGTAGAAACTCCTGCAGGGGGAGGAAAATCTGCTGCAGCGGAGTTCAAGCAAAAAGCCGGTGATCTAACCGCCAAAGTTTCTGAATTGGATAAAAAAAAGAGTGGCTGGAAAGATGAATTAAGCCGGCATCGGGTCTTTGTATCGCGAAGTTTGGTATTTCTACCCAAAGAGTCGGAGCCAGTTCAACCTTTGAACCCTGCTCAAGTCACGGAGGATGGAATCCAGGTGGGGTGGAAATTGAAATACGGTTTTTCTCCCGAGGATCCTGAGGTGGGTCAGCAAGATGAGGATCAAGATGGTTTTACTAATTTGGAGGAGTACGAAAAGAAGACAGACCCCAAAGATGCTGCGAGCAGTCCCTCGAAGTGGGTCAAAGTTAAGATTGAATCGGTCGATCCTGCCAAGGTGACAGTAGGATTATCTGGGAAGAGTGAAGGGAGATACACCCTGCGATTCAAAATCGGTCCAAAGCCCAAGGATGTGGATGTGGTGGTGGGGGATAAGCTTTGGGTGGTCGCCACAGCCAAGGGGGTGGAAATCCTTAAAAGTGATGAGGAGGTAAAAAGTAAAATTGGGGGTACAAATCTATGCCCGCATGCGATCCCTCTTCTCGTCAAAGAGTACAAGGAAGACAAAGGCGAAAAAATGGATGAGAAGACGAAGACGCCAAATGAGTACGACGATTCGATGCTTGTTTTACAACGGCTGGATGAAATTAATGAAAAGTTCGAAATCAAAATCGATGAAAGTGGCAAGCCTCGGGGGGTAGATTGGAGCGTAGGGGATGTGAAGTTTATCTCCTCAGTTCCAGGGGAGGGTCAAATGGGACCCTACCGCGTGGGGCAGGCCTTTTCGTACGCTGGTAAAGATTTTGCTGTGTTTGGAGCTACACCTCAAAAGGTCACCTGGAAAATGAAGCCTGAGGGAGAGTTAATCTATATTTTGCCAAAATAGATACTCACAAGGTATTCCGAGTCGTTGGTAGGTTCTTCACGGATGGGATGGGGGCGCGTTGACCCTGCAGTATGAGGGGGCGGTATATTTTCAAGTTGTGAGATATCTCCTTTTGTGCGCCGGGTCACTTTCCCTTCTCCAGATGAGTGCTTTGGGGCAAGAGACAGCTGATGAGACAACTCGAATGGAGGAGGCACCTCGGGTTCAATCCTCTGCGGAGCTGACTCAAAGAGAGATTGATCGTCGGAGAGAAGCAACATTTCGGCTGAATGAGAACTTGGACTTAGCGGAGCGTTTATACCAAGCAGGGGAGTGGGAGCATGCACAAGCAAAGTTCCGCCTCGTGATGAATCAGACCGATCCACAAACTACGACCTCTGGATTCTATCATCGAGCCAGAACAGGGGTTGCCAAGTCGCTTGCAGCGCAGTCGTTAGCGCAGGAAAAAAAGGGTAATATGGCGGAGGCGGCGGGACTGATGAAGCAGGCTGCTGATTTAGATCCGGCCAACGCTTTGGTCGCCAAGCAGGCGGCTTCCTATCAGGAGGAGGCGGGCAGAGCGAGTGATCCGTTTGATGGAAATCTCGCAGCCTCGGCCGATCTAGTCGCAAAAACGCAGGAAATAAAAAAGCTTCTGGCACTAGCTGATCAACTTACGGAGACAGGCCAGTACCGATCAGCCAGAAAAAAGCTGGACGATGTTCTGCGAATCGACGCTTATAATCTGGCTGCGCGAAAAAAGATCGAGGCTGTTGAGCAGAAGAGGCTTCTCGTTGCTGACAAGAGGTACGATGCAAGCAGGGTCAAGGCGATGACGCAGGTGACTGAGGCTTGGGTTCCGCCGCCTCCTGCTCGGGTAGATTCGAAGCAGACTCGAGCTACTGGTAATGCAGGGGCGTCGAACGCAGCTGAAATTTTGCAAGCTTTGTCGACGATCGAAATTCCTGAGCTGGTTTTCAACGAAAAACCGGTGCGAGCTGCGGTGGAGGAACTGCAAAGGTTAAGCGAGCAGAATGACCCAATGAAGAAAGGGATTAACTTTGTCCTTCGATTGCCACCTACGACGGAGGGCTCTGATCCAGAGGCGGCGACGATCAGCTTAGAATTAAGAAATGTGAAACTGCAGACTGCCTTAAAGTATCTTTGCGATCAGATTCGTGGTGGTGACAAGCTGCGTTATGATGTAGAGAACAGCGCAGTGTTTATTCTGCCTGTCACGGAGACAGGAGGGGATCTTCAGATACGCAGTTACAATCTGCCCCCAAGTCTTCTTGCCAATTTAGGGAAGCCCGGGATGAGCCCCAAGGAGCTGGGGGCTCTAGTTTTGGAAAGTATTGGAGTCAATACGACGATCGCGGATTCATCGGCTACATGCTTTTCAGATACTGGTAAACTGGTTGTGCGAAATACGCCCAATGAGCTGAACAAGATTGAGCAACGAATTCGGGACGCCCAAGGGGAGCCTCCGCAGAAGCAGTTCGAGGTGGAAACTAAGTTTCTTTCTTTTACGGAAAATGATGTAAAGAACTTTACATTTAATTACAACGTCGCACTTAAAAATGGCGGGATTCCGATTCCCGGAGTCCCTGGCGCGCCGTTTACGCCAGTCCAGGCGACAAGCGTTGCAGCAAACTCAAGCGGATTGAGGGGCACCGAAGGCATCAATCCGGGAGGAGGATCGGTCACCGCATTGCAAGCGCTCTTAGATCCCACGTATCCACAGAACGCGTCGAATCAGATTGGGGTAAATTCTCAAGTATTCGGTCGGGGGTTTGCAGCTGTCCTCCAGCTTTTACAAAATGCGATTGGCAAAGACCTAGTTGCAGCACCGCGTGTTACCTTGGCGGATGGGAAGCAGTCAAAAATTGCTATTGCCCGTCAAATGTTTTATCCAACTACCTATACGCAGCCCACTGTACCGAATAATGATCAGGGTGTGGGTGCAGGATTTATCTTACCGAGTAATCCAACGGGCTTCGAGTCTCGTAATATTGGGACTACACTGGAGGTTAAGGGGGAATCAACATCCATCCCCAAGGCTGTAGATCTAGATTTCTCAAATCTGCTAGTTGAAGATTTTGAAGGATTTGTAGATTACGGCGTTAAAATTGCTTCCGCCCCTCTTAATCCCAACAGCCCACTTGCAACAAATAATATCGTAGGTAACGCGCCCTTTCTTGTCCCTATTTTTACAAAAAAATCACTTCAGAGCCGAGTTCGACTGATCGATGGAGAAACTGTGGGGATGGGGGGCTTAATTTCGGATACAGTTCAGCTTGTAGATGATAAAATCCCCATGCTTGGGGATATACCGATGTTAGGTCGCTTTTTTCGAAGTGAGGCTTCACAAAAAATTAAAAGTAATTTAGTGATTTTCTGTACTTTGCGAATTATTAATCCCGACGGGAGTTTGGTTTTTCCCGAAGATGATGAGAATCCAGAGTTTGCCCAAGGTGGTTCGTCAGAAATGATGCCCTCTGTACCATGAAAACCTTTCCTATTGAGATCACTTTGGGTTTATTGCTTTTGATTTCAGGAGTTCTCAGGGCTGCTCCTCTTCAAGAACAAGTGGAGATGGAGGCAGCGAAACGGGAGCAGATGCTTGTGCCTCTCCAACAGGCTTTTGCTGCTAGCAAGAAGTTCGTGTCCGACGGGCAAAGCTCCCAGGGTTGTGAAATTCTGGAGAAAGCCTATGCGGCGTTACCTGAAACATTGAGGGGAACGCCTCTTGCTTCAGATGTGAGAAAGACACTTGCCAAGCTCCAGACACTGTTGGCTCAAGGAGCTGCAGAGAAAAATCATTGGCCTGAGGTGCGGGTGCGGGCGTTAGCCTCCCTGCAGTATGAACCGCAAAATGAGAAAGCATTAACCCAGCTCCATCAGGCGGATGAAGTTTTGCGTAGGGGAACTGTAGGGGGGGAGGTGGTGAATCCAGCACTTACGACAAAGTTCTTTGACCGGCTGAATATTGTTAGGTCCGGGCTGGAGGAGGCACAGGCATTGCGTGAGACGGGGCAACTGCAGAAAGCAGAGGAGCGGTATGAGGATGTTCTGCAGGCCGACCCGTTTAATCAACTTGCAACAGAGGGGATTAAAAAGATTTATCAGGAGCGTGGTTTGGTTGCAGAGAAGGCGCGAGACCTAAGTAATTTGGAGCGCAGAAGAGAAGTTCGGGAGGCGTGGAACAATATTTATCCCAAGAGCAGTAGCGTTGCAGGGGGCATCGAGGTCACGGGAGCGCTTACCGCTTCTCCTTCCTATGTTCTGGAGCAAAAGATGCAGAAAACAGTGATTCCGCAGGTGGATTTCTCTGGTGCTGATCTTGAGACAATACGCCGTGCGCTGGTTAGCTTGAGCCGAACTTATGACTCCGATGCTGGTAAAGGAGGTGTGAACTTTGTAGTCAGCACCGACGTCGCTAATCCACAGCCTGTTACTTTGAAGTTGCGGCAAACTACTCTGGCGGAAGTGGTTCGCTACATCGCACAGATTGCTGGAGTGAAAGCGCGTATTACCGACATTGGAGTCACCTTTGGTCCGCTGGTTGAGAAAAGGCCCGAGTTAAACTCTCAAAACTTTACCGTGAGCCCATCCTTCTTTAAGGGGGTGGAGGATAAGGAGCAAGGGGTGACGGGGGGTGCTCTCCGAGGAGCTGCATCTGCCGGGGCAGTTGGGGGGGCTGACGTTCCAACCGGACAGAATGAGCAGAAAAAGCTAATGGCTCTTGGAGTTCAGTTCCCTCTAGGGGCGTATGCGGTTTACAATCAGAAAACAAGTCAGTTGAAAGTGGTGAATAATCAGGAGATGTTGGATATGATTGGGATGCTTATCAGTGCTGCCGAGGAGCAGACCCTTTTGATTCAGGTCGGAGTTCGTTTGGTGGAGATCAATCAACTTGACTTGGATTCGATTACAGCAAATTCCACTTTTGGTGGACCTATCTTGCCTTCGACAGTGCCTGTAGGCTTAACTCCCGGAAGCGATGGCAAGACACCAAGTGCCTCAGATCAGGGAGGCATAAACGGTCAGCTCAATCAGATTCAGGGTGTGGGCTTGTTGCCGAACAATACGCTTCAGTCGTTTCTCCAGAAAGGAGTGCTAGCTGGGACAAATCAGACAACCTCGTACGCCCTCAATACGCTGGATTTTGGCGGAACAATTTTCGACTCCATCAATTTTAGTACATTAATTACTGCAATATCCCAAAAGAACAGTGCAAATGTTCTTGCCAATCCATCGATCATTTTAAAAAGGGGTCAAAAAGGTGTTATTGAGGTAGCTCAAGAATTCAAATATGTAAAAGAGTATAGCGATCCACAATCATCCGTCCGAACCATACAACCCACAAATATTACTGGTACTACAGGTAATATTACAGCCGTGCCTGGTCCTGAAACAGTAATCGGCTCTTTTCCATCGCAAATTAGCGACCCCGTGCCGATCGGGGTGAAGATGGGGGTAAAGCCAGATGTCACGGGGGATAACAGTAGAGTTCTCTTGGAGCTAGAGCCTAGTTTTGTAGATTTCGAGGGTTTTATAAACTACGGAGTAGAGATCTTTTCTTCCTATACACAGACTTATTATCAAAAACAGGAGCTTCTATTAACCAACAATATCCAGCAGCCGGTCTTTATTCGACGGGATTTAACTCTGCCTGCTGTTGAGGTGACGGATGGCTATACTCTTCTTTTGGGAGGCCTGCTGAGAGAGGATATCCAGAAAATCGATGAAAAAGTTCCCATAATCGGGGACATTCCCATCTTTGGGCGTGCGTTTCAGGGGAAGACAGAGCAATCCATCAAGAAGAATACGCTTATCTTTGTTACGCCACGCATCTTGGATGTGAGCGGGCAACCTCTTAATCCTACAGCAGGTTCCCGCGCCACTACCACTGCCTCAACCAGTGGACCTCCCTAGCCTTATTTCCGAATCAGGCGGTACTGGAGCTCGATAGGAATTTCACGAACATTGCCGGCGGACCATCCCGCCAAGTTTGCCACGCTGTATCCCGCACCCCCGAATACAAAGTAGAAGAGAGAGCTCCAGGTGTCGGCTGTCTCCGACTTGGCGTACCAGAGGCGTGGCTTTAAATCTACCGGTCCGTGAACAGGAAGGTCGATGCCCCCCCGCCGCTCATCTTTTCCAATTTTGATTTTTTCAAGGGACTCATACCGAATCCAAAGCGGTTTTGTATTGGGGGCGGGAGTGGCAGGAAGTGCGGAAGAGACTTTAACCTCGGGCCGACGCTGGATCCTAGACTGGTTGGCTGACTCCATGGTGGGGGAGTCGATCGGAATCTGTAAAATTTGTCTATAGGTTCCTGCAGGCAGGTAGAGAACTTTATCTGGATCTTCGTTAGGAATCTCTACCTCAGAAGGAAGATTGAGATTTGCAATCTCAGGAGTCAGTGGGGGTTTTGGGGCCACTTGCTTCACGCTCGTGCGATTTGGCGTATTCGTTTGATGTGTCGCACTGCTCATTGAATCTTCAAGTGGCGCAGAGGGGGCGACCTCTCCCTTTTCGTTGGCGTTAGCCTGTTTATTTTCAGCCGGGGATGCTCCACCCATTGGGTCGGCGAAGGGCACCACCTCTGCAGGAGTGGTCGTAGGCTGATTCGTAGCAGCGGACTGGGATCCTCCCATGGGGTCAGCTTCAACACCATCTCGGGCGAGGGCGAGTGAGCCAGCGATAAAAAGGATCAGGAAGCGAAAGATCATGTGATCAGGCCTACTCTGCGCAGCCAGACAGCGGCACGCGGATGATCTACGCTCCAGCCTTGGAGCTCCCAAAGCCATCCGACTTTCTCGGCAAAAAGATAAAGCCCCCCCAAACCGAAAATCAGGATTGAGCTGGTTCCTGCTAAAAAAGAGGGAATACGATTTCCTTGACCCAAGGCGACCGAAAGACGCGTCCAAACAAGAAAGCCAAATAGAACGAAGACGCTACTGAAAATTGTAGCCGCAACATTTCGTCGGGCATCGGTCATTCCAAAGGCGATTCCAAAAAGACAGAGAAGGGGGCAAGCCAGAGGATAGGCCAAGCGATTCCAGTGTTCTGTTTCGTAGGGTGCGCGGAGGCGGTCGTTCAGGCGGGATCGATCACCGGCTAGTCGGGCTACGTCGGGCCAAGGGAGTTCGTCGGGGGGGAGGAGTCTTGCGGCAAGACTTTCTGGTGGTGAGGTACTCTCCGGCAGCACCAGCTCGGGCAGAAGAGGCCCGAGAGTCTCTTGGGCTTCGGCGTTGCTGTAGTCGGCGCGACGAACCCCCTGAAAGTGCCACACCCCCCCTTGGTAGAAGGCGGAAGTGGCGAAAAGTTTCGATTGATCGTGCCCATCAGGTTCAGAGCGAAAAAGAATCTCTAAATTTTCTGCCTTTTTTTCCTTCAGGTGGATTCGCCCGATATACCATATTTCGCTTTGAGTAGCACCGGGCACGATGGGGGAGCGATAGACGATTTGCTGAAATGTATTTTCCTCCATGGGCTCCTGCTTGATCTGTTTTTTCACTTTTTCGCGCCCTGCTTGGGCAGTGGGAGACAGGGAGTAGGAGAGGAAGTAGAGGATGACAGACAGCCCCGCACTGCAAATCAGGAATGGCTTAGCGAGGGTGACAGGGCTCATTCCAGCGGCCAGTAGGGCGACCGATTCCCGATGCCGAGAGAAGTAAGCCAAGACGTAGAGAGTCGCAAAGAGTACGGCGACGGGCAGGATCGATTGAGCAAGATCGGGTAGTTGGATGAGGAAGTATTTTACGAGAAGGGGGAAGGGGGGATTTTTCTCCACCAGACGTCCTAATTTATCAAAGATATCGAACATGAGCCAAAGAACGAACAGTGCGGTGATGACAAAGACGAGCGGTAGAAGGACTGAGCGCCAAAGATATTTTTCGACGATTTTCATTTTCCGTGCGAATCTAGACATAGCATCTCGATGAACCTT
>Ga0214921_10009183_pt1 | contig 12580 bp, 12 predicted proteins | sample LL1505_MetaG_FD_177992 | JGI IMG/M metagenome (GOLD analysis project Ga0214921, IMG submission 177992) | Freshwater microbial communities from Lake Lanier, Atlanta, Georgia, United States - LL-1505 | ecosystem: Environmental > Aquatic > Freshwater > Lake | place: USA: Georgia | collected... | reverse complement strand
GCAACCCACGATCGCGATCTTTTTTTTTTTTGATCCGCTATTGCGATCTATCGTGCAACGTGTTATGCGATCGCGGCTAATGCGATCGATCGATCTTGTCAAGGGCAAAAATATTTTTTTATTTTGGGCTTGACAGGGTTTGACGCCTTGACAGCGATCGGGCAGCGGGTTAGCCGCTCGCGCGAGCCGGGCGCACCGCTTTTTGCTTTTTTTGCTTTTTTCTCTACCCTATCTTTTTATATCTTTCCTTCGGTTTCCTTCGGCTTGCATCGATTCGCTTCAGTTTCCATATCTTACTATCCCTTCGGCTTGCATCGGTTCGCTTCGGTTTGCATTATTTACTATCCTTTCCTATCCCTTCGGTTCGCTTCAGTTTCCATACCTTACTATCCTTTCGGTTTGCATTCTTACGCATAGATTTCTATTCTTTTCCTTCCATTCACTTCTCTCTCTTAGATTTCCTTTCTTTGGGTTACCTTTCCTCTTCTCATCTTCTCACTATTCCTCTTCCTCACCTCTCTAGGGTTTTCCTTTCTCTATTCTTTCCCTATACTCCCTCTATCTGTATTCTATATAAGATTCCCTCTCTCTCCCCTCTTTCTTTTCCTTTACTTGTTATTCTTCTCTCACCTCTCTATGGGTTTTTCTTTCCTCTCATTTCCTTCCTCTGGTTTTTCTATTGGGGTTTTCTTTCTGGGGTAGAGGTGCTTTCTTTTCTGGAATTCTTACAAAATGTTGGGGGTTTTCTATTAATGGGAAATGGGGCAAATCATTTCTATATGGGAAATGGGATTCTCATATAAAATTGTTGGGAAAAAAATTGGATGAAAATCAAGGGTTTTTAGTGAATCCTCCAAAATCGGGTTTTTTCAGATATAGGATTAGGGCTTTTTTGGGTGGGATTGGTTTGATTCTCAATGATTTTTTAGGGCGTTGGGCCGGGATTTATTGGGGGTTTTTGGGGAAGGGATCTTTATAGCCTTTTTTATATGGGGCTTTGGGGGATTTTTGGGCTGTTTTTTCTACCAATAGGGAGGAAACCTTGGCCCGCTAATGATTTTGCAAATGCCGTTATGAGAATGATTATGAATGGTGCGGTTGTCCATTATAAAAACCTGGAACTAAAAGGTCTCCTTGGAAAACCTGGACTCAAATTCAGCGTCACTCTCCATTCCACCCCTGAACTGAATATCGACAGGGGGACTCTCGATGGAATCGTAAATAGTTTTGCGGAGAGTTTAGGAAACCGACTTGGCCTATCTCCCGGAAGCTTAATGTATTCCGGGGAAGCCATTTCCTGGAAGAGACTGGCCTGAGGATGGGGCTTCTCTATCCCTGAGAGATGATGCGGAGGATAGCCTCCGGAGAAGCCGATGTATATCCTTCGGATTTTAGATTTTTGAGAACCTCCTCTCCTTCTTGAATAAAGGAGTGGAGGTCTTCTTCTTTGAGGTGGGGTTGGGAAGGATTTTGCTCAAAATCTCTTTTCCTTCTGCGGATAGCGCTTTCTTCTGGAGAGGTTGATAGGGATATCTTCCACTTTGGATCGAAATGGAATCTTTGATCCCCTTCTTCGTGAAATCCTACGAAGATGATCTTTTTTCCGGCGTGATCTCTGACAAAATCCTCCAAGAGTTTCTGCTTTATTTCATAGCTCTTTTTTGCAGACTCTTCATTCCAAAGTCCTTCATGTTTCCATCCTTCGGGTAGGCCGAGGGCTTCGGTAGCCATCTCATCAAATAGGTCGAGATCCTCGCCAGCTACATCTGGAAAGGTTTTCTTTATTTTTTCTAATAGGGTGGTTTTTCCGCTTCCGGCTGGACCTGCGATATGCATAAAGATTTTCGGTCCCCGAGAGGCGTTCCTTGAGAGGCTTTTTATCGCAATGGCTTCCTTCCGGAGAGACATTCCTTCTAAATGGTCTGCCAGGATTTTTAATTTTTGAAACATTCTCTCTCCACGATCTATAGGCGGGATTTAATAGAAGGGGATTAGATCACTTTTAGAATCCTTTTACGAAGATTGGTTAGGTCATTTGGTAAAAAATATTATGCTATTAATCTTCCCCTTATAATGAGGGATGATAATCTCTTGGCCGAGAAGAATCTATAAGAAGATTGATATGGGGCATGAATATGAGAAATGATTCAAGATTGGGAAGATTGATTAAAATTGCAGCAGCTTTTCTTCAGGGCGAGAATAGCGAACTGTTCAAAACAAAATTTGGCGGAGAGGGCGACGAAGAAGAAGTGAAAGATCTTGCAAGAAGATTTTATGCGATCTTTGGAACATGGACGGATTATGAAGCTTATCGAGCCCTTGTGGGAAGCAAGAATAACATTGTGGAGATGAAGGACTTTATCTCCAAATGCGAAGACAAACTAGCTTCTGTGAAAAGGATTATTACCGAACTTAATTTGGGCATTCAAGATAGAGCAATTGATGATCTGGGCAGGCAGTACTTGCGCAAGTATGTTGCCGAAATAGATTCTGATTCTTTTTTGAGCAGACTGAGAGAATTAAATAAAGTTGAAGGAAGAACAGGGGAGGATTTATACGAACTATTACGAAATGAAAAAAGAAAGAATCGTGATGCAAAGGTGGAATCTCCAGAATTTGAAGGAAAAGATCTTTCCGGCATAGAGAGTTATAAGGACTGGATGCTGAAGATAAAAAATTCTGGTGAAGCTCACAGCATGGACGATATCATATCCCTAGTAAGAACGTTCTTAAAAATGAATGCTCGTTCTGCAGAAAAGAAAAATATAAATGATTTTTCTTCATATTCAGAATTGCAAAGATACCTTGATGATCAATCATTTGTTGACAAGGATGCCTACATTTCATCTATTGCAGTACCCGCCACTCAAAATGATATGTCAAAAATTATTTATGAAGATGAGAGGTGGAAAGTTGTCCTTATAGGATCCACAATCGGTGGTCAGTGGTGGGGTCAGGGAACAGACTTTTGCATATCCAGATTAGAAAATAATCTGTATTCCACATATGCAAGAACAACGGATCCTTATTTTATTATCGACAAGGCCGCAGCGAGTTCGGATCCGATGAGGAAGTTTACGGTTGCAATTAAATATGATGAGGATGGAAATTACGAGATTAACCAAGATAGTTCTACAATGACAAACGCATCAAATATAGGGATATCGATCGGTGATATAGAAAGAGCTCTTGATGGTAAGTGGGGGATGATAAAACAAAAAATTATGGAGGAATCAGGTTCAAGAAAGAGTTCTATGGGTACAGCAAATAAGACCAGAATTAAAAAAATTATTGACGATCAAGATTTGGGTAATGCGAAATTGTATGAAAAAGAGATAGCTGCAGATGAAGAACTTAGTAAAAAATTTTTATATGGAGTTAATTTAAATAATCATGCACAATATCATGGTTTAATTTCAGAAATTGTAAAGAAAAAACCATATGACTTCCTCGAAAACTTCTCCAAAGAGTCTTGGGCAGCACCTTATATAGATGTTGCAGCGAAGGCTTATGCTGAAGAAGATCCTCACTACTTCCTCGTAAGCCACTCCGAAATGCCTTGGGCAAAACAACTAACAGAAAGCATTGGGGGAAAGACCTGGGAAGAATTTGCGGGAGAAAAGCTTGCAGAAAAAGATCCTGCATGGTTCCTCAAACACTTCTCCAAAGAGCCTTGGGCAACACCTTATATAGATATTGCGGCAAAGATTTATGTTGAAAGAGATCCTGCCAACTTCCTCCATTACTTCTCCAAAATGTCTTGGGCAAACAAGCCAGTAGAAAGCATTGAAGGAAAAACTTGGGTACAGTTTGTAGCAAAGATTTATGCTGAAAGTGATCCTGCCAACTTCCTCAAATACTTCTCCAAAGAGCCTTGGGCAGCACCTTATATAGATGGTGCAGCAAAAGCTCTTATCGAAAAAGATTCTGGATGGTTCCTCCAAGAGTTTTCAAAAATGCTTTGGGCAACACCTTATATAGATATTGCGGCAAAGACTTATGCTGAAAAAGATCATTACGACTTCCTCGCCAACTTCTCCGCAAACTTCTCCAAAATGTCTTGGGCAAACAAGCCAGTAGAAAGCCTTGAAGGAAAAACTTGGGTAGATATTGCGGCAAAGATTTATGTTGAAAGAGATCCTGCCAACTTCCTCTACTACTTCTCCAAAATGTCTTGGGCAAACGAACCAGTAGAAAGCCTTGAAGGAAAAACTTGGAAAGAATTTGCAATAGAAAAGCTTAATGATAAAAAACGAGCTTCAGAAAACACAATTAATGTAAAGTTAACAAAGCTTGCAAGAGCATTAAGATCTCTAAAATTGCAGAAAGAGTCTGCTGAGTTACTTAAAATTATAGAATGACATATTTTCGGAGAAGAAAAATGAGAAAGATACAGAAACTTGGTGAGGCACTCCTCAGACTTGGACTGATTAGGGAAAGCAAAAGGGTTTTCAATTTAGCAAAAATCGCCGTACCAATCGTTGAGGATGGAATATTTCGCCTGAATGAAGAGGATGAACCAATAGGCGAACCGGACGAGGAAGATTACGAAGAGGATGGCTCTAAAATAGAAGCTCCTAATCCAAAGCCAATTTCGCCACCAGAAAGAGAAAGAACCGTCTTAAGAGATAGCGCATCGAGAGTTGGCATAAATCCTCAAAATGATCTGAAGAATTGGTATGCCGGAATGAAAGAAACTGGTGATTGGTTCATCTTAATTCCATTTGATCGTAAAAAACTTACTGATGAAATGATTTATGCGATGGCTTATATATGGGATGTTGACTTGCATTCAAGAGAGTCATATGACATATATCGTGAGCCAAAGCATAAAGATCTTTATGGAAAACTAAGAGAGAAAATAACCATGCATGGAGCAGAGATGACTCATGGTGGAAATGTAACCGGAAGTTTGGAAAGATTAAAGAAAGTTTTTCCAGCACTTTGGAGTGACATAAAGAGTTCGCTAGATAAATCGGACTTAGGCGAAAACGATGTTATATATATGTTTTATAATCAACAGACTAACCCGGGAAGATTTGAAACATTTACCAAAGATTCTTTTTTCCTACCTCACGATCTAGGGCATGCTGATTTTGATTCTAGAGAGGATTATGGATTTAAAGGGCTCCTTAATATGTTTATAATGGAGATTTCAAAATACTATGTAACAGATTGGGATGCAGAAAAAAAGAATATGGAGGAGGCGATAGGGTCCATGATGGAAAACGGCGATGATTTTGGAGATATTTTGGCTTATTTCTTCAACAATCCATCCAACAATCCTGAAGATATATATGCGGACATATGGGCGGCTGCTGCCGGCGGAAGTCTTTTGAATGAATTGGAAATCCCAAGAACCTTTTTTAATGTTAAAGGGCAAGAGTATGAGCTTGACAATTCCGCAGATAATGAGGAAAAGGTAAGGAATGCTTATCGGAATCTTTTAATAAAAATAAAGAACTACATGAACAACAAATGGAAGGAGGGTGCAGAAAAGCAAGAGTATGGCTCCGGCCCATTTACAGATTGGAAGGGAGAGGTTGTTCTTCATGATTTATGATGTCACATGATGGAAATCAAATGCATGCAGATAAAGATAGTGGAAAGCATAATGGCTCAAAAATAATTCCTTTGTTAATCTTTGGGGATAACTCTAGACTACTAATAAAAAAATAAAACTTTGAGGGCCCTATTTCCTCAGATTTTTTTGCTTGAAAAGTGCTTTTAAATAATTTAATGGAGATGGATATGCTTAACGATTTAATAAAATTGGCGAATAGACTAGATAGCATCGGTTTGACAAAAGAAGCGGATGCAATAGATGGCGTTATCAGAACATTCGCAGGAAAGAAGGACGATGATTTTATTGCTCTAGATCCCGTTGAGGAACTTGAAAAATACAGATTAGATAAGAGCAAGTGGGCAGCCGATAAAGATCTGTATTCTTTCGTACTCACGGAGGGAACCCTGCCAAGATATGTTCCATCTGGATTTTATAAAGGGTGGAAAAAACTAGATTTCAAAAAAATATTTGATGAAATGGAAAAATAAGCTAAAATAATTTTACATTTTATCATTGATATGAAAAGGATATGCAAAGACGCTACTCGGCGTCTTTGTTTTTTTAGGACTATAGATGATCCAAAGGCAATATATTAAAATATCTATAGACTCTATAGATGTGTAAATATAAATTAAGAATGAACTAGTAATTTTTATTCTGATTCATCATATAAATTGATGTTCCATCATAATACCACTCTATAATATCTCTTTTTAGAGCTCCTGTAGAAAGAGTTATTGCTGTTCCTCCAGGCCACTTGAAGATAGCATTCCAACTTGTAATTGTTCTTGAGCCAGTTGCATTTTGAGCTATAATTAAGATTCCTTTGGTTCCAGCCGCAGGAAGATTTGTTGGAGCGGCCATAGTTCTACCCGTACCCGTAAGAGTAATGGTGGCTGCCGTACCAAGTGACATATCCCAATTGATAGTCGCCCCATCCGTCAGGGTTTGAACCTTAAGACCTGGAATCCATCCTGCATCTAATTTCCCGGAAGCTCCAGCTAAAGGTAGGGCATTTGCTGCGGGCGTTTCCGTTGGAATTTTTCCCGCAACTCTCGATGCATTTAGATTTGCAACTTCAGTTGTGCTTGTCACTACGAGTGGTGCTGTGCCGGTCGCAACAGATGATGTGATTTGTCTGGAATAATAAATATCCCTAAATGGAAGTGCTGATGTTCCAAGATCAGAGGTCGTTACGCCAGTATATGGATGAAAAACTCCAGTAACTTTATCAATCTGGAGAACGTTTGTATTTCCAGATAGAAAAACAACGTCATCTGTCGCCGATATGCTTCCAAACCAAGCATAGTCAAAATCCGAATAACATCCCATTGCAACATAACTACCAGACACTGTAGAATAGAAGTATCTAGAGTTAGATGTAATTCCGGGTACGAAAACACCGGCAAGACCCTGCAAAACAGCACTATAAGCTTGAACATCAGTTCCTATTGCCAAACCAAGACTTGTTCTTGCTGCTGGTGCCGAACTAGCCCCAGTTCCTCCGTCAGCAACGGCCAAGTCCGTAATCCCGGTAATAGTTCCGCCGGTTATTGATACTGAGCTTGAAGATTGTGAAGCTATACTTCCAATATTATCCTGAAGATTATAAGTGCCAGGACCATTTACAACATAACTTGTAACAGAAGCGGAATCATCAAGGGATACTCTTAGGGTTCCACCCGAAGCAACACCGAAAAGTCCCTGCGTTGCCGTCACATATCCCTGAAGCTTTCCAGATCCAGTCACATTGACTGTTAATGTCTTTCCACTTGTAACATTAATTGCTGCTGCAGAAACAACTCCTGGTGTTGAAGCAAGAGTAGCATCAATAATTTCTAGAGTGCTATAAGCTGAGGATGGAGACCAAATACTAGCTGGAAGAGTAAAAGTAGCATTTCCAGAGATAAGATATGGAAATCCACTGAAAACTACACCTGGAGAAAAAATAATTTGTAAGGTCTCTGATGTAGAAGCATTATCCACAACTGTAAACTCACAATCAGAAAAATTATATGGACCAAGACTTCCATTTGGTATGGTGAGTGCAGATGCATCAGCAGAATTTGCAAAGACTATAGTTTTCTTGCCCTGAAATCTTGAGATCTTATCGAGAAGATCATCGAGAGTTGTACTTACGCTACCATCTGCAGTCCCGTTGACATCAATAATGAATGTGTCCTGACTAAATATATTTGAGCTTGGCATATCACTCTCTTTTTAAATAAGCTCTATTATTAATAGTTTGAGAACAAACTAATTTTTGATATCATTCTAAATATTTTTTTAAAAAATATTAAATATTTAACAATAGATATGAAAGCAAAAAATAAATTGGATGATACGACAGAAGAAATTTTTGAAGACTTCTATATCATTAAGGTTGCTTTCTTCAAAGATCGTAGCGAATCCATTCATCATAGATTTATAAGATGGTGGACAAAAAGCATTTATTCTCATGCAGAACTTGTTTTAAATGATGGAGAGACATGGGTGTCAATCTCACCATTTATTTATTCAAAAGTTGGTGCAAGAATAAAGACGAACTTTGATGAAAAGGAGTGGGACTTTGTAGAGTTTAAAATATCAGAAAGGCAGCTAGATTCATTGAAAGATTTTATATCCGAAACCACCGGAGATGGTTATGATTGGGTCGGCATGCTCTTATCGCAAGTCTTGCCGGTTATTGTAAAATCTAGAGGAAGATGGTATTGCTCTTCTTGGATAGCTCATGCCCTTTCTCACGCAGGAATTTTAAAATGGAGAAGATTAGGCATATACGAAATACCAGACCTTCATCCGGGTAAATTGCACTTCCTTCTTCATGCATCAAGAAAGTGATGGTAAAAAATATGATAAATTTAATAATAGAGAATATGGAAGCGATATTTGCGTCAATAGCGCTTGTAGCTACTGGTATATGGAATTACTATATTTGGCATAAACAAAGGCTTGGTAGAAGTAGCGTTTCAATATCAACGACTCACAGTATAGTTATGGAGACCGAAGAATTAAAAATAATTGAGCTCTGCGCAGTCCTAAGTAATTCAGGATTGGTGAGGGAATATTTCTCATCTCTGGAAATGACAATTCTTGGTTGTGATGACCTGACCAAGAGATATAAAAAAACAGAAGTTCTATTCGGTAATGAAATTATAAAAAACATCCATCTTTTTAATAAGAATTGGGAATGGACATGGGTAAATAAAGAATCCAAAAATTTTTATAAAATACTTATTCCTGTTTCAAAAAAGAACTTGGCAATAAAAGTGATCTGTAAGGCAAAATATCTGAACGAGAGGGACGATCACTTTATAGCCGACACCCTTTATATCTTTTTTTGATTTTCAAAGAGATCTTTGAGCTTTAAGGTAACCTCTGAAAAGGTTTTTTCTACAGAGGTTTCGTTTTCTCCTTCCACCAGAAGACGAAGAACAGGTTCTGTTCCGGAGTATCTGACAAAGATTCTGCCCCCATTGCCTAGCTCATCAGCATTAAAGGAGGGTAGTTCAACCTTCTTGGAATAAGGTATTTTTCCAACTCGACGTGGAAATGGTTTAAATACTCCAAAATAATCTAAAACATTTCCAGAGTTAAAAGAAGCAGAGATTGCACGAATTCCTGTGACAAGACCATCCCCTGTCGGTAAGGCGTCGGAGAATACAACGTGTCCGCTCTCTTCGCATCCAATTGTAGCGTTACCATTCACTATTTCCTGAAGAAGGTTACGATCTCCAACGTCAGTTCTTATAAAATTTACCTTAGGAAGTGAGCTTTCAATGGCTGCATTACTCATTACCGTTATTGCAACTTTCTTATGATTGCCTGCACGAATCAACCCGTGAGCCAAAGCATCGCCAGTGACGGGAACTCCAAACTGATTTACGAGCAAGCACCGGTCTCCATCACCATCAATAGCAATACCTGCATCGCAAAACTTATTTATAATAAGGGTCTGAAGGAGCGAGGTGTTTTCACTACCACATCCCTCATTTATCTTTGATGTCGTATTAACAAAAAAGATTTGACATGGCAAAGTTCTTTCTAGAAATTCTCTAATTATGATTCCTGCGCCATTTGCCAAATCAATTGCAACCTTCTTCCTAGCAAGATTTGATAAATCTCCAAAGGCCGAAAGCATTGCAGATTCATAAGATGCTTTTGCGATCTTAGATATGTCTTCTGACGTTCCAGATGGAGTTATTTTTTTTAAAACCGATATTTTGCTAAGAGTTTCATTAATCAATGTCTGAAGGCCACTCTCATCTTCGGGGCTCAGCTTTTTACCGCCACTCCCGAGTATCTTAAAACCATTATCATCGGCAGGATTGTGAGAAGCCGTAATCATAATTCCTATGTCACCCAAATTATCCTTTAGGGCTGCGGCCATTCCTGATGTTGGAAGAACTCCTGTGATAAGAGCTCTTCCTCCTGCGCTTAAAACTCCAGAAGTCACAGCAATCTCAAGGTCTAGACCGCTTGGGCGAGTATCTCTAGAAATAATGATGCCCTTGCCTCCCATCTTGGCGACAGAATAGCCTACCGCAAAAGCAACATCGGAGGTTATTGGAAGCTCTCCAAATTTTCCTCGGATCCCATCTGTACCGAAGCTTATCTCTCTATCTGGTCCTGCTTTCATTTTTTTACTCGGCATCCTCTTTGTGTTTATCTTGCATAATATTGTTTGCGATAGAGCTCAATAGATTTTGAATTTTTAAATTCTTTTCTTCTGAAGATTCGATTCTTAACCAATTAATGATTTTTCGTTCGGCAGCCTTCCATCCATCCTTCCACCTATCAACTTCCATCTTGCCAATATTAACTAACCTTTCTTTAAGAAGTTCATTCTTTTCATATTCTCTTTTGAGAAGGAGGCCTAATTCAGAATTAATCTTTTCTGAAGAATCAATCTCCTCCTTTAAACTAGCAATCTCGCCCTTAAGAAGATTATTCTCGTTCTCTAACCGCAAGCCTCTCGATCTTTCCGACATAAGAATAAAGTGAAAGTCTGGACCGCACTCAAGCGAAGTTACTTTTGACCGCAAATGATCAATCTCTTTGATAGCCCAAGATTGCGAGTCCAAGCCCTTGTCGTCTTCATCTGAGTTACCAGTCCATCCACGCTTCATGGCCGCATCTTCAAAGCTGAAGCATTTTTTGCATCGATCGTTAGTCATAAAAGAACCTGCACTTTAATTTTACGCTGCCCTCGTTGGCGTGTATTATTTTACTAATTGTTATGCGAATAACAAAATAGAAGAAAAAATAAATAAAAACTTGGAATAATAATGGAAAAAATAAAACTAAAGATTGAAAAGCTATCCAAGATTTTAAGGTTGAAAAATCTTACAGAGGAGTCTGAATCACTTATCACTTTAATTAAGAAATCAAGCACGTATCCGGTACCAAAAGATGTTCAAAACGATATAGGTCTGATGACTCTAGATGATTTTCTAAGGTACAGAAATCCAGAAGAAAAATATCATCAAAGCCATTCTTATGATTTTGACATTGAAAAATTAAATAATTATTATCCTGAAGTTCCTGGATTTCTCTTTATCGGTAAGGACCGGGTAAAGATAAAAAAGTTCTCCGATGGAATTTTGCTCACCAAAAATAAAGATGGCGTTGAAGAGGTCATTGCAGTAATTCATAATTCAAGACTATATTATAAAGATTCAGGTCTCGAAAGATCGCTGGATAGTCTAAGGAAGAGTGAGAAAAAAGATGATGCCGCCTTGAAGTTTAACGAGATTAAGCTTGTCAAATATCTCAGCGAATATGTCGGACTTGTCAATCCAGTTGCAAAAAACAATCTTTCTAAATTTCCATTCTTAATTCAGAACATCATTGTAAATGAAGAACCCCTAACAATAAGAGCTGAGGCTGAACCTAAAAAAGATGGCGGTCAAACAATAGTCATTTTAAATGATGAGGGTCTAGTTGTTGCACAGGCATCAAATGAATGGGGAGCGACCCTCATAGTTGTTGCTAAAGAATATAGAGGTCATGGACTTGGAAAAATCCTTGGTAAGGTTTGGTATGAAAAAAATCCAGGATTTAAATCGGGAGGCTTTACTCGTTCGGGAGAAAGAAATGCAATTTCGATATGGAAAGAGCGAGTGAAGGAGTTTTTGTCTTCTGGGTGGTACTCCGAACTTGTCAAGAGTGACGTCCTGTCTAGAGAGAAATTAAATCAAATTTTGAGCGACCTCAAAGAGATTGACAGCCAGAGTAATGGTGAACAAAAAAGGGAAGATGACACTGCCCTAAATAAGAGTGGGGAGATACTGATCTACTGTGACGGAACAACCTTCATCATCTATGACGAATCATTCTTAAGAAATCCTGACGAAAAATATATTCATGCTTATGGATTTTTAAGAGATCATGGAGATAAAATATTTTATTTTAGCTTTGATTATGAGTTCAGTTATCAAGATATAGCAACAAAAGCAGCATTACAAATGGTGAAAGATAATGGAGAAAAGCTTTACAACGGACCAGGATATCATGATTATATTTCTTTAGATGGATTTGAGGACTATATTATTCAGGATGGAGATTATATAATTGTAACTAAAGATCTAATAGATCTAAAGGGAGCATCGGGCAAAGAAAAGGTGAAAAGAAAAGACAACGATCCCTTTGGAGAAAAAGGATCTTTGCTCTTTGAATTATCCGAATCTAAAGACTGGCCTTCTTAGGCGTCAGCAATTCCATCTATGTATGATAATTCGTTTTTGATTTCTCTCTCAATTATCTTCCAGACATTTTCGCCATAAGCCGCTTTTACATGACTTGAAATTACTTTCATTGGGATCGAGTCTTGAAAGCTCTTCTCCATGTATTCGTTTAATGTTAGAAGAGAATCCTCGTCCCAATCGAGTGCTTCGAGAATTTCTGTTTCAATCCTTATGTTTCTCACATATCTCGTTACATTATCCATCGTCATTCTCCATTTTCTGAATAGAGAGAAGGAGATCTCCGGAACCGGCAATTACTCTGTGCCAA
>Ga0214921_10009182_pt1 | contig 12581 bp, 11 predicted proteins | sample LL1505_MetaG_FD_177992 | JGI IMG/M metagenome (GOLD analysis project Ga0214921, IMG submission 177992) | Freshwater microbial communities from Lake Lanier, Atlanta, Georgia, United States - LL-1505 | ecosystem: Environmental > Aquatic > Freshwater > Lake | place: USA: Georgia | collected... | reverse complement strand
AAATAAAGCACGCAACTTTTCATCAGCAATTACATCTGGTGAAATCTTCTCATGTGCATCAATCTCAGTTCGCATGGCCATGTAAGCAGGGTGAGTAAATGCTCCAGGCTCGATTGAACTCCATAAATCACCATCAAAGAGTTGTGGCTCTTGCAAACGAGACTTAAGTACCTCACGTTCTAAAATTAATCGAGCTTCGTTTGGATCTGGTCTGAAATTTTGCTGGGCTGGAACTTCTTCAACCACTTGACGAGATTGTTGTGGAGCAGTTTTTGCACCTTGTGCAACTGCGCGGCTGACTATCTCAACCTCAACACCTAACCAACCTGCAAGCAGGCGCGTGTATTCAGGTCGCAATGACTTATCCCGAATCTGTGCCACTAATGGAGCCGCAGCGTTTAATGCATTGATGCGACCTTCGGCGGTATCTAATTTGTGGTGTGCAAGCTCTGCACGAATGGCAAACTCAAAAAGAGGAACACGACGAGCGATCAAGTCGCGAAGTGCTAGATCGCCCTTTTCTTGACGAAGTTCACATGGGTCTAAACCATCTGGTTCAACAGCGACAAAGGTTTGCGTTACAAACTTTTGGTCCTCGCTAAATGCACGAAGTGCAGCCTTTTGACCTGCCGCATCACCATCGAAGGTGAAGATCACTTCGCCACGAAATGCATCATCATCCATCAAGAGACGACGCAAAATTCTGATGTGGTCAGCGCCAAAGGCGGTTCCACAGGTGGCAACCGCGGTTGTTATTCCTGCAAGGTGAGCGGCCATGACATCGGTGTAACCCTCAACAATGACCGCCTGTCGCTTCTTGGCAATCTCCTTTTTTGCTACATCTAGGCCGTAAAGAACCTGACTCTTCTTGTAAATTGGGGTCTCAGAGGTGTTCAAATACTTTGGTCCTTGATCCTCTTCATCACTTGCTAACTTTCTAGCACCGAATCCGACGATGTCGCCCGAGATGTCTTTAATTGGCCACATCAACCGATTACGGAATTTATCTATTGGTCCGCGTTGACCCATCTTTGATAAACCTGCAAGCTCTAACTCATCTATTGTGTATCCGAGAGCGCGTAGATGCTTAGTTAATCCATCCCATTCATCAGGTGAGTAGCCAACGCCAAACTGTTGGCAGGCGGCTTTATCAAAACCACGTTTGGTTAACAGCTCCCGACCATGTGCTGCATTGGGAGACGTATTGAGTTGTTCTTGATAAAACTTAGCAGCTTCTGCATGGGCGGCGATTAAGCGGTTACGAGTGCCTGATGTAATAACCGGGCCAGATGAAGCAGAGTTTGCCTCTTCATAGCGCAAGGTGTAACCGATGCGATCAGCTAGACGTTCAATTGTTTCGGTGAAAGTTAAATGATCGATCTTCATTAAGAACGCGATGACATCGCCACCAGTTTGGCAACCGAAGCAATGAAAGTACCCCTTGCTTGGTGTTACGTGAAATGATGGTGACTTTTCATCATGAAATGGGCACAATCCTTTTTTCTGACCGCCACCTGCATTCTTCAATTGAACATAATCTGCTACCACCTCATCAATGGGAGCACGGTCGCGAATGTATGCAACATCCTCTTCCTTAATGCGACCGCTCATACCCTCACCTTACCGATTCGCAAGTAAGCGTGCATGCAGGGCGTATGCACCGGGATCAGTCAGTGCGGCAACTTGATCGATAATCACCCGCATTTTGGCGTTTTCATCAGAGGCTTCATTCCAAGGCTTTTGAAAAAATGAGTCCATCTCGTGTGGGTGTTTGAATAACATCTCAACAAGCTCTTTGATAATGACATGTTGCTTTGCGTAGCGATCTTGAGAGTGCGCAGCGTTAATTAAGTAATGCCCAGCAATAGCCTTGAGGAAATCGACTTCAATCTTTTGTTCCCGTGGAATCACTAAATCAGCGCTGTAACGAGAAAGCGGTCCATCTCCGTGAACCCTGCGTGTTTCAAGCTCGGCTGCTAAAACAAAGCGACCAATTAACTGGCTCGTTGAATCCTTGAGTCGGGCAAGGCTCCTGTGGCTTCCATCGTAGTAATGCGGCCACGCAGACAATGATGACAATCGGGCGTGAGCATCAACTGCTTCTTGTTCAGTTGCATCGCTCTTGTAATCTTTAGTCATAACCGAATACAACTGTGAAAAATCGTTGCTAAAGTTCTTAACCGAAACCTGTCCTGCAAAGATTGCATCCTCTAAATCATGAACTGAATATGCACAATCATCAGACCAATCCATGATCTGAGCTTCAATACACTTCTTACCAACTGGCGCGCCTTTTCTCATCCATGTGAAGATTTCAACATCATCGTCATACACTCCAAACTTGCGAGGATTTTCTGAGCGAGACCATGGGTACTTAGTTGCACCATCTAATGATGCGCGCGTTAAATTCAGACCAATGCTCTTTCCCTCAAGATCGACGGTCTTTGCTTCGAGTCGAACTAACAATCTAAAACTTTGTGCATTACCCTCAAAACCACCAAAATCTTTAGCGATCTCCGCAAGTGCTTCTTCACCATTATGACCAAATGGTGGATGTCCTAGATCATGGGCCAAACACGCGGTGTCTTGCAGATCTGGATCTGCTCCGAGTGATTCACCAAGTTCGCGACCAATTTGGGCGCACTCCAAGGAGTGTGAAAGACGCGTGCGTTGAAAATCATTTTCCCATGGGACCGCAACCTGTGTTTTTGCGGCAAGACGTCGCAGTGAGGCTGAGTGAATTACTCGCGCACGATCACGCATAAACTCGGTTCTGCCTATACGCTTGGCAGGTTCATCTAGAAACCGTTCTTGATCATGGTTGGTGTAGCTCACGGAATTACCTTAGTAACAATATCTGCACCTGGTAAGTGATCACTTACGTGTATGCCTCGTCGCCCAACGGTGATGTACGCCAAATACGCTGCCGCTTCCCGTAATAAGTAGCGATATCCGCTGTTATCAAGGGTATTTGGGCCAGTTTGAACAGGTGAACAGGTTCCTAATACACCTTGGTCATTAGCCATTTTTATTGCACGTGCACAGTGAAAAGGATCGGTAACAATTATGACATCGCTGACATATCGCTTTTTCATCACCGCTGCATAAGCCTTTGTACTAGCTAATGTGTCACGACCTTCCTCTATTGCGGTGATTTTCTTGGAAGGAACCCCTTTATTTCGAAGCCAGTACTTTCCAGATGCCGCTTCAGTTGTGCGATCACCAGGAGCACCTGCGCCCACGGTAATGATTGATGGTGCATACCCAAGTTTGTAAATTCGCTGCGCTTCAACCAAGCGTGCTTCAAGTGCATCTCCGGGCTTTCCATTGAGTTGCGCAGTTCCTAAAACAACAATCACATCTGCTTGTCGCACTACAGGGTTATTTGCAGCTCTCCATACCTGCGAGATTCCATAAGCAGGGCCAATCAAAGCAAGAATGACAATGACGGTTATGATGCGTCGAATCCATCTAAAAAGAAACATTTATCCGCCTGAAAACGCATCCTCTAGTTCAACATGAACTAGTTCATCGGGATCATTGAGCCAGCCATCAGGCAATGTTGGTGTGCGCCCATGACTTGTACGTCCACGTGGCTTTTCCCCAACCTCAATTGGGTATGGCTGATCCTCTAACTGATCCAGAAGATTGCGCATCTCTTGAAGCGACGAAACCATTCCTAAGTCATGCCGAATCTCGCGTGGAACACGGAAACCCTTGAGGTACCACGCCATGTGCTTTCGTATATCACGCATCCCGCGATCTTCCGAATCTAAGTACTCAACAATTAAATGAGCGTGACGGAACATCACCTCGCGAACCTCGTGCAAGGTGGGTGTCACTTGCTTTCCTTCACCCTTAAGTGCCGACACTAGATCGGTAAATAACCACGGCCGACCTAAACAGCCGCGTCCAACAACTATTCCTGCACATCCAGTTTGCTCCACCATCGTTACTGCATCGCTGCCAGACCAGATATCTCCATTGCCTAAAACAGGCACTCCTGTTGGTTTTAAGTGCTCAACTAGACGTGCAATTGCAGACCAATCCGCTTTTCCTTCATACATTTGCGCAGCGGTTCGGGCATGTAACGCAACCCAGGCAACACCTAAAACAGCTGCAGATTGCGCCGCCTCTAAATAAGTTTCATGATCACTGTCGATTCCAATACGCATCTTTACAGTTATTGGAATTCCAAAAGGTTTTGCAGCATCAACGGCAGCACCCACAATATTTGTAAAGAGCTTACGCTTAAATGGAAGAGCTGCTCCCCCGCCCTTACGAGTCACCTTAGGTACAGGGCAACCAAAGTTCATATCGATATGGTCGGCAAGATTTTCTTTACCAATCATTGTCACCGCAGCCCGCATCGTTGTTGGATCTACGCTGTACAACTGAACCGATCGTGGCCATTCATCTTTACCAGGAACAATCATTCGCAAAGTCTCTGGTCGTCTTTCAATTAATGCTCGTGCGGTAACCATTTCGGAAACAAACAAACCTGCGCCTTGTTCGCGGCAGAGCGTACGAAAAGGTGCGTTGGTAATTCCGGCCATGGGTGCCAGAACAACCGGCGGATCAATGTAATGATCACCGCTTGCTAGTGGAAGTAAAAGTGGATTTAGCAACCGAGTAATCGAGGTGCTAACCATGACTCGACCTGATCCAGGCCGATGCGCTCTTGCGCCATTGTGTCGCGATCGCGAATTGTTACCGCATGATCTTCAAGTGTCTCGAAGTCAACGGTGATGCAATATGGAGTACCGATTTCATCTTGGCGACGGTAACGACGTCCTATTGCACCTGCATCATCAAAATCAATGTTCCAGTTTTTACGCAGTTGGGTCGCAAGATCGCGGGCCTTGGGTGAAAGATCAGCATTACGTGACAACGGTAAAACCGCCGCCTTTATTGGCGCTAAGCGATGATCGAGCTTTAATACTGCACGCTTTTCCATTTCGCCCTTGCTATTTGGCGCTTCATCTTCAGTGAAAGCATCCATTAAAAAGGTCAGGGTGCAACGATCTACACCTGCTGCAGGCTCAATTACATACGGAGTCCAACGCTCACCCTTTTCCTGATCAAAGTAAGAAAGATCCTTACCTGAAGCAGCCGAGTGCGCCTTGAGATCAAAATCGGTTCGATTTGCAATACCTTCAAGCTCGCCCCATTCAGTTCCGGCGAACTCAAACTTGTATTCAATATCTGCGGTGCGCTTTGAATAATGAGATAACTTCTCTTTTGGATGATCGTAAATACGTAAGCGATCTGGATTAATGCCTAGATCTACATACCAAGCAAGACGTGTATCGATCCAGTATTGGTGCCACTCTTCATCGCTACCAGGAACGACAAAGAACTCCATCTCCATCTGCTCAAACTCGCGAGTGCGGAAAATAAAGTTTCCAGGTGTAATTTCATTACGGAAAGATTTACCAATTTGGCCAATTCCAAATGGAGGCTTCTTACGAGCTGTTGTCATTACCTGATCAAAATTAATAAAAATTCCCTGCGCAGTTTCTGGACGTAAATACGCAAGACCTGATTCATCTTCAACTGGTCCCAAGAAAGTTTTGAGCAAACCACTAAACTGCTTAGGTGTTGTGAACTGTCCTTTGTTTCCACATGCGGGACAGTTAACTTCATTGAGAGAATCAGGCTTTTTCTTGTGCTTTGCTTCGTACGCTTCTTCGAGGTGATCTGCCCGATAACGCTTGTGACAAGCGGTGCATTCAGTAAGTGGATCGCTAAATGTTGCAACGTGTCCCGATGCTTCCCAAACTTCCTTCGCCAAGATCACACATGAATCAAGACCGACAACATCTTCGCGGCCCATGACCATAGACTTCCACCACTGGCGCTTTACATTGTTTTTGAGTTCGACTCCAAGTGGGCCGTAATCCCATGAGGCGCGAAGTCCGCCATAAATTTCAGATGATGGGTACACAAAGCCACGACGCTTTGCTAGCCCTACGATATTTTCTAAACGGTCCGTTGCCATCACTACCTCATCCGGCGAATTCAAGAGCCGGTGAAATATGGGCTTGCCCATCCGGCTGGCTGTCGGCGAAAAGCAACGTATGTTACTTCCGTACGAGAATTTTACTCTGCGTATGGCCGTTCATACGCACCTGGCTCATCGATAGCCTGGGCCAACAATGGGATCGCATACATCTTGACGTTGAGATTGCTTAAAGCTCTGCGATATGAACCCACATTTTCCCAATGGGTGACAAGGGACCACATCGTTGTGTCATCCAGGTTTTGCCCAAACTCTCCGCTGACAAAACCTGCACATGCAGAAAAGGCATCGAGGGCAAGTGAAAGTTGGGCCTCAAAATGGGAGGCGTTACCCAAAGGGGTTGAAAAACGGGCGATTGCGAGCATGGGCTGAGCGTATCGGCTCTAATTTGAAAATGATAATCATTTTCATTTGTGATACCTTCGAGCCATGAATACAGCTATCGCCCTTGCCGGAATAACAGCCCTAGCCACCACCACAGGTGGATTTATCGCAATAAAGGTCAAGGACCGTCTGCATCTGGTGCTTGGTTTATCGGCGGGACTTTTGCTGGGGTTGGTCGCATTTGATCTATTACCCGAAGTCTTCGAGATGAATACCTCAACCTTTGGCAATGTGCCGGTTGTATCGATTGCACTTGTTATTGGGTTTCTACTTTTGCACTTCGCGGAGCAGTTATTCGGCTCTCATGAACCTGTACATAGCGATTACGGCCACGATCATGAGCACTCTATAAATGTTGCCGGCACAGTTGGTGCGCTCGCAATGGCTGGCCACGTATTTCTTGATGGCCTTGCCTTAGGACTGGCCTTCAAAGTTAGTGATGCACTCGGTTATGCCGTCTTTATCGCAATCTTGGCACACGCATTTAGCGATGGGCTCAACACTGTTTCTCTATTAATTAAAAGCGGTCACTGGACTAAAACATCCTTTATGTTGCTAGGTGTTGATGCTCTCATGCGCATCGCAGGAGCAGCTCTAGGTAGTTACATCGCATTCTCAGATCAATCTATGGCTCTGTACTTGGCAGCATTTGCAGGATTTGTAATCTACCTTGCAACTTCTCACATCTTGCCAGAAGCACATGCTCGCCATCCATCGAGATTAACAATGCTTGCAACTATTACAGGTGTAATTGCAATGTGGCTGATAGTTGGAAACATCGGTGAGTAGATCTAATCCTCGTGTCCTCAGCACTTTAGAACGCGCTGGAGGTTTTGCAAGTGCACAAGAGGTGTACAAACTGATGCAGCGAGAAGGCGAAAAAATAGGTTTAACAACTGTTTATCGCTCATTGCAAAGTTTGGTCGATGACAAAATTGTGGATCTTTTACGCCGAGAAGATGGTGAGGCGATTTATCGATTGTGCGGAGAAAAGCACCACCATCATTTGGTGTGCAAGAGCTGCGGTGACACAGTTGAAATTGAAGGTGGAGCAATTGAAAAGTGGGCTAAAACCATGGCCGATGAACATGGCTTTAGAGATGTTGGGCACACAGCAGAGATCTTCGGTATCTGTTCGAAGTGCTAAAAACTAAGCTTTTCCGCAAGCTCTTCAATTCAGAATCGCTACGCTTTTCCGCTAGCTCTTCAATTCGGAATCGCTACGCTTTTCCGAATCTTCGATCTCTTGATGAATACTCCTCGATCGCTTTCCACAATGTTTTGCGTGTGACATCTGGCCACAACACATCCATAAAGACAAATTCTGCGTAGACACTTTGCCAAGGCAGGAAGTTGCTGGTGCGCTGCTCCCCCGATGAACGCAGAAAAAGATCAACATCGCTCATTTGTGGCGAATCAAGGTACTTGGTAAAGACCTTTTCAGTAATCGCGTCGGCCTTAATCTTGCCCCGCTTAACATCACGAGCAAGTTCAGTTGCGGCATCAACAATCTCTGAACGTCCGCCATAATTAACGCACATGTTTAAAGTAAGCACTTTGTTCTTCTTGGTCAGCTCTTCTGCTTCTTCAAGCTCTTTAATAACGGTGCTCCATAATCGCTTTGGCCGACCTACCCAGCGAATGCGTACGCCCATCGCATTCATCTGATCTCGACGTCTGCGAATGACATCGCGATTAAAGCCCATTAAGAACTTGACTTCATCCGGTGAGCGTCGCCAATTTTCTGTCGAAAACGCATAGGCACTCAGTTCTTTAACTCCATATTCAATCGCACCTTCTACAACATCAAATAACGCTGCTTCACCAGCTTCATGTCCTGCTGTGCGTGGCAAACCGCGTTGCTGTGCCCAACGACCATTGCCATCCATAACAATTGCAACGTGATGAGGAATCTTGATCGTCATACCCGCTCCACCATTGGTAACGAACGCAAACCGCGCTCCAGGTGCCATTGTAAATAAGCTGCAATCAAACCACTAGCCTCTCGGCGATGCTTTCCTTCACTAGATGATGCTAAATCCCAATCACTACTTAGTAGTGCACCCATAAGTTCAAGGGTTTCAGGGGCTGGTGTTGCACATGCTGATGGTCGGCAATCTGCACACACTGATCCTCCACCTACTAATGAAAAGTAGCGATGTGGTCCTGGTTTTTCACATCTAGAACAGATCGTCATCGATGGTGCATACCCTGCAACAGCAAGTGACCGCAATAGAAAGGCATCTAAAATCAACAATGGCTCGTAACGATTTTCCGCCAGAGCTTTCATTCCGCCCACAACTAATTGAAACTCTTGTAAAGCGGGTTCGTTTTCTTGGCTTGTAAAACGTTCTGCAGCCTCCAAAATTGCGGCGGCAATTGTCCAGCGTTGATAATCCTCGGTTAACGCTTCACCGTAATTCATCAACGCTTCGACTTGAGTTACCGTGTCAAAGGTTTTGCCGGTATACAACTGAATATCTACATGGCTGCCAGGTTCAAGTCGTGCGCCAAACTTAGATTTTGTGCGCCGAACACCTTTTGCGACGCCACGGATTCGTCCATGATCACGCGTCAGCATGGTAATGATGCGATCGGCTTCACCCAATTTTTGGGTGCGCAGGACAATTGCCTCATCCCGGTACAAACTCATACGGGTAAAGGTAGTGTGTGAATTAACGAATTGCGCGGTTTATCGCAGACACGACAGCCTTTAATGAGGCCGTTGTGGTGTTTGGATCGATTCCGACGCCCCAGAAGACATCGCCATCGATTGCGCACTCAAGATAAGCCGCAGCTGATGCATCTCCACCTGCTGACAATGCATGTTCAAAGTAATCTAGTACCCGAACATCGACACCGTATGCCTGCAAGATGTTGCAGAAGGCGGCGATAGGACCGTTGCCCTGGCCCTTGAGTTCATGCAATTGACCGCGATCTGTCAAAGAAACCGTTAGATAAACATCTTCACCAAGAACAGAGCTTTGTGACAACCCCCTCAGACGAAAACGTCCCCATGGAGCACCTTCAGTTGGTAGGTACTCATCCTCAAAGATGTTCCAAAGATCTTCGGCACTTACCTCACCACCTTCAGCATCTGTCTTTGCTTGAACAATTTTAGAAAATTCAATTTGCAAACGTCGAGGTAAATCAAGATGGTGCTCATTCTTCATTAAGTAAGCAACACCACCCTTACCTGATTGTGAGTTCACACGAATGACAGCTTCATATGAACGACCAATATCTAGTGGATCAATTGGCAAATAAGGGATAGCCCAGGTGTGATCACGCACCTCTTTACCTGCAGCCTTTGCATCACGTTCTAAGTGTTCAAAACCCTTTTTAATAGCATCCTGGTGTGAACCAGAAAAAGCTGTGAATACAAGATCTCCGCCGTATGGATGGCGCTCAGGCACACGTAATTGATTTGCGTATTCAACGGTGCGACGTACCTCATCAATATTTGAAAAATCAATATGTGGGTCGATGCCATGTGTAACCAAGTTAAGGCCAAGGGTTACCAGGCAAACATTTCCGGTGCGCTCACCATTTCCAAAAAGTGTTCCTTCGATGCGATCGGCTCCTGCTAAATAGCCTAGCTCTGCTGCTGCAACTCCGGTGCCTCGATCATTATGAGGATGAAGCGAAACAATCACGCTGTCACGATTGTTTAGATTACGGCACATCCACTCAATTGAATCGGCATAAACATTTGGCATCGCCAATTCAACGGTTGCTGGAAGGTTAATAATCGTCTTCCATTGCGGTGTTGGCTTCCAGACATCATTAACAGCGTTACAAACTTCGACCGCAAACTCAAGTTCAGTACCTGTATAAGACTCAGGTGAGTACTCAAAAGACACCTTAGTCTCAGGAACAGTTGCCATCAAATCCAGACAAATCTGGGCAGCATCTGTTGCAATCTTTTTGATGCCATCTTTATCCAGACCAAAAACCACGCGACGCTGCAAAGTCGAAGTTGAGTTATACAAGTGAACAATCGCTTGCTTTGAACCCTTGATTGCTTCAAAGGTGCGGACAATGAGAGCTTCACGTGCCTGCGTCAAAACTTGGATTACAACATCATCAGGAATCAAATCCTCTTCAATAATCTTACGAACAAAATCAAAATCAGTCTGGCTTGCACTTGGAAATCCAACCTCGATTTCCTTATAGCCCATTTCAACGAGAAGTTTAAACATCGCTAACTTGCGAGGCGTATCCATTGGATCGATAAGTGCTTGATTTCCATCGCGAAGATCTACTGAACACCATTTGGGTGATTTTGTAACTTTCTTATTTGGCCAGGTGCGATCTACTAGATCTATCGGATGAAATGGCGCATAACGATGCACAGGCATCTTTGACGGTACTTGGTGAGGAAAGTTCATGTAATGCTCCTTGGTAATTTAATGGGCGGGTTTTGTCATGGGTGAACCGGTACGACAAACCCCGCGGCGAGGGGACCGGTTATTTGGCCCCGCCACGGCAGCTAAGGAGGAGGCTGCGGTTGATCATGGGTTAAGGGTAACGCGAGTATTAAAGGACTGGCAAGTAACGATCGAGTTCAAATGCACTTACCTGACGACTGTAATCAAGCCACTCTGCACGCTTATTGCGCAGTACATACTCGAATACATGCTCTCCCAAGGTTTCGCGAACTAATTGACTCTTCTCCATTTCAATGATCGCTTCATTGAGATTTGAAGGTAGTGCTACTGGATTCTTTGAATCTTCAAGAATGTACTTTTCTTCAACGCCCTTTAGACCTGCAGCAAGCATCACCGCATATGCAAGGTATGGATTACAGGCCGTATCTGGAGAACGGAACTCAATACGAGTTGAGTTCTCCTTCTTCGGCTTGTACATCGGAACGCGTACCAATGCGCCACGATCGCTTTGTCCCCAGTTAGCAAATGCTGGAGCTTCTCCTCCGCCATGTAAACGCTTGTAAGAGTTAACCCATTGATTTGTGATTGCGGTTATTTCCGGTGCGTGCTTAATCAATCCGGCAATAAAACTGCGGCCAACCATTGAAAGATTAAACTCTGCTGTTGGATCATAGAAAGCATTATCTTCACCCTTAAATAGCGAAACGTGGGTGTGCATTCCGCTACCTGGATGATCAGTAAATGGCTTGGGCATAAAGGATGCGTGGAAGCCTTGGTCCATCGCAACCTCTTTTATGACATGACGGAAGGTCATGATGTTATCTGCAGTTGTTAATGCATCTGCATAACGAAGATCGATCTCCTGTTGTCCAGGTGCACCTTCATGGTGTGAGAACTCAACACTGATGCCCATAGCTTCAAGCAAAGTAATGGCTTGGCGACGGAAGTCATGTCCTACAGCTGCTGGTGTGTGATCAAAGTATCCGCCTTGGTCGACGGGAACTGGTGCAATACCTGCTTCGGGTGGGTTTTTAAATAAGAAAAACTCAATTTCAGGGTGGGTGTAACAGGTGTACCCCATCTTTGCCGCCTTATCCAAGATGCGACGTAAAACATTACGTGGATCGGCCGGCGATGACGAACCATCTGGCATCGCAATATCGCAAAACATACGAGCAGCACCCGGAGCCTCTGTGCGCCATGGCAGAATTGAAAATGTTGCAGGATCTGGTTTTGCCAACATGTCTGACTCTGTAACGCGAGCAAATCCCTCAATCGCTGAACCATCAAAACCGATGCCTTCTGCAAATGCGTTTTCTAACTCAGCTGGTGCAATAGCAACAGATTTTAGAAAGCCCAATACATCTGTAAACCACAAACGGATGAAGCGGATGTTGCGCTCTTCCAATGTGCGAAGGACGAACTCCTGCTGCTTATTAGTATCTGCCGACATGACTGCATTCTTACAAATACAGGTTACGGCTGTGTTAACTGACGCTGCGTTAACAAGCCACTGTTGGCTTAAATAACGAAGAAATCAGCCTTATCCAGCAGGGTTTTAGGGGGTAAATCACTGGTGATGACCGCGTTAGCGCTGATGCGTGAGCCAGACCCAACTGTGACATTTCCAAGAACTCGAGCACCGGCACCGATGATTACATCATTACCAATAGTTGGATGGCGCTTTCCTTGCTCAATGCCGCGAGCTCCCAAAGTAACATCGTGATACAGCATCACATCATCTCCGATAATTGATGTTGCACCAATTACAACTCCCATGCCAT
>Ga0214921_10009181_pt1 | contig 12582 bp, 11 predicted proteins | sample LL1505_MetaG_FD_177992 | JGI IMG/M metagenome (GOLD analysis project Ga0214921, IMG submission 177992) | Freshwater microbial communities from Lake Lanier, Atlanta, Georgia, United States - LL-1505 | ecosystem: Environmental > Aquatic > Freshwater > Lake | place: USA: Georgia | collected... | reverse complement strand
GCAACCGGGTGGCGTGCGTCATTTCTGCTACCCCTACGGTGCGTTTGATCCGGGGTCTGTTCGAAGTGCGAAAGAGGCCGGCTACGACACCGCAACAACCACAATCCGCGGCCGGGTAGATCACGGTCAAGGTCGCGATTTGATGACCCTGCCGCGGGTCTTGGTCAGCCGCACAACTTCCTGTATGCACCTGGTGCTGAAGTGCCTGACCCGGTATGAAGACCGGCGGGGCGCCCGGGTGTCCGGCGCCTAGCCCACAAGCCCCATCGGGTACACAGCATACGGGCTCATCCAACCGGGAATTCAGAGATGAATATTTTGCTGACAGGCGCCGAAGGTAACTTCGGTTCAGAATTTTGCAAACAGGTCAGGGACAACAATGCCGGACGAGTGACTTTGGTGGGCCGGGGCGATTGGGACGATATCGATCAAAAAATGGCGTCTGCAGAAGTCGTTGTTCATGCTGCCAGCGACCTTCGCACGTCCGCCAACGCGGAACCCTACCGCCTGCTTGACTCCAATGTGATGTCAACCGCCACCTTGCTCGAATCTGCTCGGCGGCAACGCGTCAAACGTCTCGTCTTCCTGAGCAGTTGCGCGGTTTATGGCGAAGACATGCGCACCGGGGAAGACAGTCTGTGTTGCCCGATCACCATCAACGGGATATCCAAGCATTTGAATGAAAAGCTGGTCGCTGAATTTTGTCAAGCCAATGGCATTGAATACCAGATCTTGAGGGTGTTCAATACCTATGGAGGACAGGATAGATTTTCCATTTTCAGTAAACTGAAACACGCCCTGGTCAGTGGGTCTGTGTTCACGCTCAACAACGAAGGGCGAATGCAGCGAGACTTTATCCATGTGAGAGATGTTGCTGCCATCGTGCTCAGTTTATCGACAGTCGACATCAAATACACACACATGAACATCGGGACCGGTATCGCCACAAAAATATCCAAACTGGTGGACATGGTGGCCGCCCAATTTCCGGGGCTGGTGATTCAACCTGGCGTGACCCGGGAGGCAGAGTACTCACGAGCCGATACCACCAGGCTGCGTGAGTACTGGGGTGGAAATTTCGTTCGGGTGGAAGACTATATTCTTGAAGACTTTGCCGATGAACTGTCATTGACTCGGTCAAATCGTTCGCCTGCCTCAAATGATCCAAAGGCCTGAACTGAGGGCTTGTCAGGCATTGGCGCAGTAGCCTTACCTGGCAACCGCTCCCTTGTGAATCTTGGCGACGTTTCGGTAAATCTCGTAATACTTGGCCTTTGCAACATCCCAACTGTATTTGCTGGCGAACAGAAATCCGTTGGCTGCCAGCTTCAGACGTAAATCGGTACTCAGGACAATGTCGCTCAGGGCGGCCACCATGCCCTGAACATCGTCAGGCGTCGGCAACAAGATGGCGTCGACATGGTCCAGCAGCAAACTGCCCATGTTGTTGTAGGGCTCTGCGGTGGTGATGACCGGAACGTGCTTCGCCATGGCTTCGAGCAAAACCATGGGGAAAACGTCCTGAGTTGTCGGGTGTGCCAAACAGTCCATGGCGGCATAAGCAGTGGGCATATCGCTCACCACGCCCATGAAGCGGCATGATTTGCCTTGACCCAATTGCGCCACCAGATCGGTGTACTGGTCAGCCTGAGCCGGGTTGCCAATGACCATGATTTGTATGTCAAAGGGCACCTTGGCCGCTGCCTTGAGCAGGGTACCCAGGCCCTTCTTCTTAAAATCATGACCGACAAAGCCCACAGTCGAGATGGAAGGGCTCAAGCCCAGGCGCTCCCGTGCCGCTGTTTTTTCTGTCAAGGTGAACGCGCGCTCAGGAATATCCACACCAGGCGGGATCACGCTGCTTGCCGTTAACTGCGGCATCACCTCTAGCGTTTCGTCGTGAACAAATTGAGACACAAAAACGCAGTGGTGACCGGTGCTGCACAACCTCATTCGTTCCAGCCACAGATAGGCCAGCAATCTGGGACTCAAGGCGATGCGCCACGAACTCATGCCTTTTTGCTTTAGGCTGGCGTGCACCGTCTTCACACTGACCGTCTGGACATCACCATGGGTCACGTTTTCATAGGAGTGAACAAGGTCGAAGCCTTGACGGGTCACACGCTTGGTGTACCAGCTAAACCAAAGCTGGTTAAGCCAGCGACTTCGCACAGCCAACTTGGGCACCCGAATATGCTTGAACACCGCCGGCGATTGGTCAAAATCTTGCGACACCACGGTGATGTTGCATTCGCCCAGCATGGATGTCGCCAGCGAAACAGCCAGGCTTTCGGCGCCGCCGCCAATTTTGGAAAAATTACGGGTCAGTATGGCGAGTTCGGTTTTCATGAACAGTTCACCCTCATCGGTCAGCGTTGGCGTTTATGTGACTGATGGCTCTGCGGCGACAGAAGAACCAGGGTCTGCCTGCTCACTGGGCGACTGGGCGCCCGCCCGGAACAGGCGGGCATAGCGGGCATCCCGCTGCAGCAGTTCGGCATGGCTTCCTGACTCCACGATGCGGCCGGCGTCCATGACGAGGATGCGGTCGGCGTGCTGCACGGTCGACAAGCGGTGTGCAATCACCAGCGTGGTCCTGTTTTTCATCAGCCGGTCGAGGGCATCCTGCACGGCCTTTTCGGACGCTTGGTCCAAGGCCGAGGTGGCTTCGTCCAGGATCAGAATGGGTGCGTCCTTGTACAGGGCCCGTGCAATCGCCAGCCTTTGTCGCTGCCCCCCGGAGAGCTGCATCGCGTTATGACCCACCTCGGTGTCGATACCTGCAGGCAGGTCGGCCACAAACTGCGCCAGATTGGCCGCCGCCAGGCAGTCCAGCACACGTTGCCGGTCCAGCGGCTGGCCCAGGGCGACATTGGCCGCCACACTGCCGCTGAGCATGATCACGTGCTGACTGACCAGTGCAAACTGCCGCCGTAGGGCCGCCACCGACCAGTGCCGCACGTCGTGGCCGTCTATCTCCAACGTCCCATCGCTCAGTTCCACAAAGCGCGGCAGCAGGTTGACCAGCGTGGTTTTGCCAGCGCCCGAGGCGCCCACCAGGGCCACGATTTCGCCGGGCATCACGGTCAAGTTGACGTGATCAAGCGCTGGTGCACCGTCGGGTTTGAAGCGCACACTCGCGTCGCGAAAGCAGATCTGGCCCTTTGACCTTTGGGGCGCATAGTCGCCGCCGGACTCTATGGGGATGGACTCCAGCAGGCTCAGCCCACGCTCTACCGCCGCCAGGCCACGCGTGATCGGGCTTGCCAACTCCGACAGGTGCTTGAGTGGTGCCACCAGCATGAGCATGGCGGTCACGAAGGCCACAAAACTGCCTACCGACGTGCTTTGGTCAGCGCTTTGGAGCAAGGCCATGCTGATGACGGACGACAGGGCAACGGCTGCCAGCACCTGTGTCAGCGGCGTCATGGCCGAGCCGGCGGCTGTGGATTTCATGGACAGGCGCCGCAGACCGTCGGCCAGCACAAAAAAGCGTTCCGATTGCGCCAGTTGCGCGCCCTGGACCCGCACGTCGCGATGGGCCAAAACATTCTCCTCGACAACATAGGCCAGTTCGTCTGTGGCGTCCTGGCTGGCCTTGGTCAGGCGGTACAAACGGCGCGACAGCACCCGCATCACGATCGCAACGGCTGGAAACAGGGCTGCCACGATCAGGGTCAGCTTCCAATTGAGAAACATCAAATAACCCAACAAGGCCAGCAAGGTGACGCTGTCGCGTGTCAGGGTCATGAGCGCTGTCACCAACATGCCGGAGCCGGTCTGGACCTCGTAGACGATGGTGTTGGCCAACGCGCTGGACGATTGCTCGGCGAACAAGGACAGACGGGCTTGCTGCAGGCGTTCGAACATGGCGGTCCTGAGCCCAAGCAGACCCTGGGTGGTGACCTTGGCCAGTGCGATCTGCGCCAAAAAACCCGCTAGACCACGCAAGCCAAACAGCAGAATCAGCGCCACCGGAACCATCCACACGGGCAGGTTGCGCTGCTGGAATCCGCGGTCCAGCAGGGGTTGCAGCAGGGCCGGTATCAGGGGCTCGGTCAGCGACATGGCGATGGTGGCCAGAAAGGCCACCACCCAGGCCCAGCCAGGGCGGCTGAAGTAACGACCGATACGGGCCAGGCGTGCCAGCACGCCGGTGCCATCGGGCTGGAGCAGCTCGGTCATGACAGGACAAGGGCGATCATCACGTTGGCATTATCGGGCCAGGAAGCAGGGCGCCGGCTGGCTGCCAATGCGGCAGCGACTCGGCTATGCTCGACGCTGTTCCATATATTTGCTGCCAGCGCCCTTGTCACTCAGCGTCATCATCATCACCCGCAACGAAGCGGGCAACCTGGCCGCCTGCCTGGACAGCGTGGCGTTTGCGGACGAAGTCATCGTGCTCGACGCCGGCAGCACCGATGGCACACCCGATCTGGCCCGGGCCTTGGGGGCGACCGTGCATGGCACCTCCGACTGGCCGGGTTTTGGTCCGCAAAAAAACCGGGCCTTGGCGCTGGCCAGCCAGGCGTGGGTGTTGTCTCTGGACGCCGATGAGCGGGTCACGCCGGAGCTTGCTGAACAAATCCTGGCCGCCATGGGCCGTGACTCGGCGCAGGCTTACGACATCCCGCGTCTGACCCAGTTCTGTGGTCGCTGGATTCATCACTGCGGCTGGACGCCCGACCTTGTGTTGCGCCTGTTCCGTCGCGAAAGCGCCCGTTTCAGCGACGACCTGGTGCATGAAAGGGTGGTGTTGCTGCAAGGACGCAAAGCGCAGCTGCAAGGCAGGTTGTTGCACTTCAGCTACCCCACACCCACCCATTACTGGCGCAAACTCGAGCGCTACAGCCAGGCCTGGGCCTGCCAGCGCCACCTCGCGGGTCAACGAACCACCATGTGGCGCGCCGCACTGGCCGGGGTGGTAGCATTCACCCGCAGTTACGTCTTCAGACTTGGTTTTCTTGACGGAGCCATGGGCTTTGCGGTTTGCGCGATGCAGGCGCAAGCCGCATTCGGAAAGTACTTTGCCTTGTATTGTTTGAATCAAAAACATGACCACTCGACGAACTCCACAGGGCCTTGAGCTGCTGCGCGTCGTCTGCGCCGGCTTGTGGCTGTTGACTTGCGCCGTTGCCCAGGCCCAGTTCAGGGTTGACGTTTCGGGCATCGGCATGAAACAGGTGCCGATTGCCGTGGCACCCTTTCGCGGAGAGGACAGTGCGCCACAAAAGCCGGGGGCCATCGTGCAGGCCGACCTGGAGCGAAGTGGCCAGTTCCGTGGGCTCGACGCAGCTGGCCCCGGACTGGACGAAGCGACCCGTCCCGATCTGTCGGGCTGGCGACAAAAAGGGGCTGACGCCCTGCTGACTGGCAGCATCACCCGCCTGGCCGATGGACGTTTCGATATCCGGTTTCGCCTGTGGGATGTCGTGCGGTCGCAAGACCTGGGTGGCCAAAGTTACGCGGTGGCGGCTGGCGATCTGCGCCTGGCCTCCCACCGCATTGCCGATTACGTCTATGAAAAGCTCACCGGTGACAAGGGTGTGTTTTCCACCCGTATCGCCTATGTCACCCGTTCAGCCCAGCGCTACCAGCTTTGGGTCGCCGACGCCGACGGTGAAAACGCCCAGTCTGCCCTGACCAGTGTGGAGCCCATCATTTCCCCGGCCTGGTCTCCCAACGGAACGCAGCTGGCCTACGTGTCCTTCGAGTCGCGCAAGCCTGTGGTGTACACACACGACATCAGCTCCGGCAAGCGCCGTCTGCTTGCCAATTTCCGGGGCTCAAACAGTGCCCCGGCCTGGTCCCCCGATGGCCGCACCTTGGCGCTCACCCTGAGTCGCGAGGGCGGATCTCAACTGTATGCCTTGGACACTGTTGCCGGTGGTGAACCCAGGCGTCTGGCCCAGTCGGGCAGCATTGATACCGAGCCGGCCTATTCGCCTGATGGCAAAAGCCTGTATTTCGTCAGCGATCGGGGCGGTGGCCCCCAGATCTACCGAATGCCAGCCTTGGGTGGCGCGGTTGAACGGGTCACCTTCACCGGCACTTACAACATTTCGCCCGCCCTCAGCCCGGACGGTCGCTGGCTCGCCTATGTGTCGCGCATCAACGGCGCGTTTCGGCTTCATGTGATGGAGCTAGCGTCTGGCACCGTCAACGCCATCACGGACACGTCTTCTGACGAGAGCCCAAGTTTTGCGCCCAACAGCCGGCTCATCGTCTACGCCACGCTGCAGCAAGGGCGCGAGGCCTTGATGACCACCACGGTTGACGGCCGCATCAAAGCCCGCTTGAACGGCGCGGCGGGCGACATCCGAGAGCCCGATTGGGGCCCATTTCAAAAATAAGCATGGTCATAGGAACAATTTCATGAAACATATTTTGAGCTTGGCTACCCTGACGTTGCTGTTGAGCGCCTGCGGCTCTTCGGTCAAATTGGACACGGTGCCTGTGGAGGACAAAACCGCTGTGGCTGTACCCCCGGCCGCGACCACTGCAGTCCCTGGCGGCACCGTGGCAGGCAACACCTCTGGCACAGCTGGCGCCGGCGCCAATCCCGATCTTGTGGCAAAGAGCACAGTTGCGCCGGTCGATCTGGGCCAGCAGGGCGCCGCAGCGCTGGCCCCAGCCGGCTCCAAATTGATTTACTTCGATTACGACAGCATCGCCATCAGACCGGAATTCCAGCCTGTGTTGGAGGCACATGCCCGTTTCCTGCGGGCAGACAAGCTTCGGCGGGTCGCGATAGAAGGCCACACCGATGAACGCGGCGGGCGTGAGTACAACCTTGCACTGGGTCAAAAACGGGCTGAGGCGGTGCGCTCTGCACTGGGCCTGTTGGGGGTGGCAGACGCACAGATCGAGGCTGTGAGCTTCGGTAAAGAGAAGCCGGCCGCGTCGGGCAGTGACGAAGACTCACTGGCCAAGAATCGGCGCGCAGAGATCAGCTACCGATGAGCCGGGGCCTCAATCCAGCGCCTGTGCTGCGCTCACTGGCGCTCATCGTGGGCCTGGTGATCTTCAGCGGAACCTTGCACGCCGGCTTGTTTGATGATGACGAGGCGCGCAAGGCCATTCTGGACCTGCGACAGCGGTTGGAGAGCGTACGCCAAAGCGTGGAGCAGGTTCGGCAAAGTGTCGACACGGTGCAGCGCAATGTGGATGGCGTCAGCCAAAACCTGGAGCAAGTGCGCCAGAGCGCGCAGACCGACCGCATGGAGATCAAGCAGGGCAGTGTGCGTGCGGCCGAAGAGGCAACTGTCTTGCGCAGCAGCCTGCTTGAGTTGCAAAACCAACTGGCCCAGGCGCGCAGCGAGGCAGCGGCGCTGCGCGGTGCCAACGAGCAACTCTCCCGCGATCTCTCAGAGTCCCAGCGCCGGCAAAAGGACATGGCGCAGGCGCTTGATGAGCGTTTCAGGGCGCTAGAGCCGGCCAAGGTCCTCGTCGATGGCGTGGAGTTCATGGCGGAACCTGCAGAGAAAAAAGCGTTTGACACGGCACTGGCGCTGTTTCGAAAGGCGGACTTTGCCGGCGCGCAAACCGCGTTTGTTGACTTTCTCACCCGCTACAACCAAAGCGGTTATGGCCCTTCCGCTCTGTTCTGGCTCGGTAATGCGCAATATGCCACGCGGGATTACAAGGAGGCCATCATCAACTTCCGTGCATTGATCGCCAAGTCACCCGACCACCTTCGCACCCCTGAGGCGGTCTTGTCGGTGGCCAATTGCCAGGTAGAACTCAAGGACGTGCGTGCTGCCCGCAAGACCCTTGAGGATCTCATCAAGGCCTACCCGCAGTCCGAAGCGGCGGCAACCGCCAAAGACCGGCTCACCCGTTTGAAATAGCCCGCCGCCCGTAAAATCCGGGCATGCAAGCTTACGACCTCTCCGCGCTCAATACCCAGCTGTTGTTGCTGGCCTTTGGCATCGGCGCGGCCTTTGGCGCCATTGCTCAGCGTACGCATTTTTGCACCATGGGCGCGGTCAGCGATGCCTTCAATATGGGCGACTGGACACGCATGCGGCAATGGGGTTTGGCGCTTGGGGTCGCCATGCTTGGTTTTGCCGGATTGGTCTATGCGGGTCAAATCGATCCGACCCAGGTGCTTTATGCGTCCAACCGTTGGCTTTGGCTGTCCGCTGTTCTGGGCGGCCTCATGTTCGGTTTGGGCATGGTGCTGGCTTCCGGCTGCGGCAGCAAAACCCTGGTGCGCATCGGCGGCGGCAGTCTGAAGTCCGTGGTCGTGCTGCTGGTGCTGGGGCTGGCGGCATTTGCAACGCTCAAAGGCATCACTGCGGTGCTGCGGGTGGCCACGATCGATCGGGTGGTGGTGGACCTGCCCATGGGTACCGGTCTGGCGCAATGGGTGGCTGGCCGCTGGGGATTGCCGCCGGCCCTGACCGCGCTGGTGTTGGGTCTGGCCTTGGGCGGCAGTCTGGTGGTTTGGGTCTTGGCCGACCGTGATTTCCGCTCCCCGGTCAATCTGCTGGCCGGCGTGGGTATTGGTGGGCTCGTGGTGGCCATGTGGTGGGTATCGGGGCATTTGGGCCACGTGTCGGAGCACCCCGAAACCTTGCAGGAAACCTTTTTGGCGACCAACTCAGGCCGCGCCGAAGCGCTGAGTTTTGTTGCGCCTGTCGCTTACCTGCTGGATTGGCTGCTGTTTTTCAGCGACAAAAACAAGTTGCTCACCATGGGCATCACATCCACGGCTGGCGTGGTGTTGGGTTCTTTGCTGGCGGCACTGGCCAACCGCAGCTTTCGCTGGGAAGGCTTTGGCAACACCGAGGATCTGGCCAACCACCTGGTGGGCGCTGTGCTGATGGGTGTGGGTGGTGTTGCGGCGATGGGCTGCACCATAGGACAGGGCTTGAGCGGCTTGTCCACACTGAACGCCACCAGCGTTGTCGCCGTGATGGGCATCCTGACCGGTGCCGTCGCTGGGCTGAGTTACCAGGCCTGGCGCGTGGACCGCGCAAGCTGAGCATGGAGCGCCGCTTTGCGGGTTTGGCCCGTCTTTATGGCCAAGCCGGTGCCGAGCGCATCACCCGGGCTCATGTGGCGGTGATTGGCATCGGCGGCGTTGGCTCATGGGCGGCCGAGGCCTTGGCCCGCAGCGGGGTCGGCCAACTGACCTTGATTGACCTGGACCATGTCAGTGAATCCAACATCAACCGCCAGATTCATGCGATCGATGCCACGGTAGGTCAGGCCAAGGTGCTGGCTATGCAGGACCGAATCCATGCCTTTCATCCTGGCTGCCAGGTGCATGGTGTCGAGGCCTTTGTTGACGCTGACAATTGGCCTTCGCTTTTGCCGGCTGGCGTGAACGCTGTGATTGACGCCTGTGATCAGGTCAGGGCCAAGACGGCCATGGCAGCCTGGGCCCTGCGTAGCCGAAGCCTTTTCATTGCGGTGGGTGCTGCTGGCGGCAAGCGGCTCGCCCACCAGGTCGACATTGACGACCTGGCCCGCACCACCCACGACCCGCTGTTGGCCCAGTTGCGCTACCAACTGCGCAAACAGCATGGCGCCGCGCGCGATGCCAAAAAAATAGGCCTGCCTGTGGTCTTCAGCCGGGAAGCCATCACAGCGCCGGACGCGTCCTGCGCCCCGCAGCAAGACACCGGTCTGAATTGCCATGGTTTCGGCTCGGTGGTCAGTGTCACAGCCACCTTCGGTCAATGCGCTGCCGGCTGGGTGCTCGATCAATTATCGCGAGCCAACCTCTGACCGGGCTGAAAATTCGCCCTATAATCTGAGGCTTCGCCAACCTGTGAAAGCAGAGATGCGAAGACCGGACGGGATGTTAGCTCAGTTGGTAGAGCAGCGGACTTTTAATCCGTTTGTCGTGGGTTCGACCCCCGCACATCCCACCAAACAAGCCTTACGGCATATGGAAGGCCTGCTATTCAAAAGATAGCAGGCTTTTTTATGGGGGCTGTCTCATCGGCCAATCGACGGCTCGCATTGGAGGTATGACCATGGTTGACACCCGGGCGCGGCCCATAGACGCTTTGCTTGCCACCTATTCTGAAAGCCATGTGCATCCTGTCAATGAAGCGATTCATTGCCTGTGTGTGCCGGCCATCGTGTTTGCGCTGCTTGGGCTGATGTGGTCCTTGCACCCGCTGCTGCCGGCCCTGATGGCGCTGGCCTCGCTGGGCTACTACCTGTGGCTGTCGCGGCCTTTTGCCTTGGGTATGGTGCTCATGACGGCGGCCATGCTGGGGGTGTTGGCCCTCATTCCGGACGCCCAGCGCTTCGCCGTGTCGCTGGCGGTGTTTGTGCTGGCCTGGGTGGGGCAGTTCATTGGCCACAGAATAGAGGGCAAGAAGCCCTCGTTTTTTGACGACCTGCGCTACCTGCTGATCGGGCCGCTGTTTGTGCTGGCGGTGTTGTACCGGCGGCTGCGCATCACCTACTGAGACCTCATCTTGGGGCGGTAAGGGGGGCTTCCAGCAGGCAGCTAAACTCTCGCGCAAAATCGACCGACACGCGGGCATGCACGGCGCCTTGCTGGTCAAAAAATCGCTGACTGCCTAGCAGGGTGAACACCCCTTCATGCCAGATGTTGGGGTGGATATACAGGCCCTGGCTACCGTCAAAACGAAAACAGACAAAGTGCTCCGGGCGCACGTCGTCGCCGGGCAGGGCCAGCGGCACCATGAAGGGCGCGCGGTCCAGCGGAAAAAACAGCTGGCCGCCATCCGGGTGGTAGTTGGCATGCCAGAGCAGCATGCGCTGCGGCGGCCGCTGGTGGTCCAGCCTGGATTGCTCGGGCGGCTCGGCGTAAGCCAGAATGTAGTGGCCGCCCACAGCCTCATTGCGGCCATACAACACGTCACCCAGCCATTCGCTCACGAACACGCCTTGCGTGGTGCCCGCCTCGTCGCCCGTTCCCGCATCCACCGGGCGGCGGCCCTGTGCCGGCCAAGCCACGATTTCTACCTTGCATTGGGCCGGATCCTCCACCAGGCGTCCGTAGCCGGCCAGCGTGGCGGCTGTGGCGTCCACCACGGGCATACGCACATGGGCCAGCCCGGCCGGCAAATCGGGATGCAGGTAGTCAATGGCCTCTGTCATGGCGAGCGTCATGTCAGCTGGCAGCGCTGAGCCCCATGTACAGCATGTAAGCGGCCAGCAGGTAAAGCACGCTGGCAAACACCCGTTTGAGTTGCTTGACCGGCAGGGTTTGCCAGCGCGCGCGCCCAGCGGCGCCGTCATGACACTGCACAAGGCGATCACGCCAAGTGCCGGCAGCCAGATGTAGCCAAAGGAGTAGGGCGGTAGATCTTGAAGCCCGATGCCGCTGATGATGTAACCCGTGACGTTGGCCAGGGCAATCGGAAAACCCAGCGCTGCCGATGTGGCCACAGCACGGTGGATAGCGACATTGCACCAGGTCATGAAGGGCACGCTGACAAAGGCGCCGCCAGCGCCGACCAAGCCCGACAAAAATCCGATCGCACCGCCAGCCCCCAGCAGGCCAGCCACACCCGGTACTTGCCGGCTTGGGGCCGGCTTTTTATCCAGGAACATTTGGGTGGCCGAGAAGCTGACAAAGGCTGCGAACAACAAGGCCAGCCAAGCCCCTTTAAGGCTGGCAAAGACACCCAGGCTGGCCAGCGCGCCACCGAGCACGATGCCGGGTGCGAGGCTGCGCACCAGGTCCCAGCGAACATTGCCACGCTTGTGGTGGGCACGCACGCTGGAGATGGAGGTGAAGATGATGGTGGACATGGACGTGGCGATCGCCATCTTGACCGCCAGACTCTCGGCAGCGCCACGGTTGGTCAGCATGATGGTGATGAAGGGCACCATGATCATGCCGCCGCCAATGCCCAGCAGGCCTGCGAGAAAACCAGTCATGAGTCCGAGCAGGGCGAGTTCAATAATCAATTGGGGGTGCATAAATGATCCGAGGGCTAAGGCTTGATGTTAAGGGCACTTGCCGGACGCAGCGTGATGCACGGGCGGGCACTCGGGCTGAGCCAAGCCATAGACCCAGGTGCTGATCGGCCCTAGACTCGTCAGCAGCTGCCGAGCCCCGATTGACTTACTGAAATGACTCACCATGAGCACTGCATTCAACTACAAGCACCTGTACTATTTTTGGGTTGTGGCCAAGGAGGGCGGCATCACTCGGGCGGCCGACAAACTGGGCATGGCGGTGCAAACGGTCAGCGCCCAGGTGCGAGAACTGGAAAGGTCGCTGGGGTATGCGCTGCTCAAACCGGCGGGCCGCGGGCTGGTCCTCACCGATGCCGGGCTGGCGGCCTTGCAGCAGGCTGACCAGATTTTTCAGTTGGGTGAGCGCCTGCCCGATCAGGTGCGCGACGCGGTTAGCGCGCCCTCGGTGAGGTTGGCCGTCGGGATTTCCGATGGGTTGCCCAAGTTGGTGGTGCACCGCCTGTTGCAGCCCGTTCTGAGCGAGCCCAACTTGCGCCTGTTGTGCCATGAGGGCGAGTTTGACGATTTGCTGGGTGACCTGGCGCTGCACCGGCTGGACGTGGTGCTGTCGGACCGCCCGGCACCCAACAACGCCAACATCAAGCTTTACAACCATGCGCTCGG
>Ga0214921_10009179_pt1 | contig 12588 bp, 13 predicted proteins | sample LL1505_MetaG_FD_177992 | JGI IMG/M metagenome (GOLD analysis project Ga0214921, IMG submission 177992) | Freshwater microbial communities from Lake Lanier, Atlanta, Georgia, United States - LL-1505 | ecosystem: Environmental > Aquatic > Freshwater > Lake | place: USA: Georgia | collected... | reverse complement strand
GTTAAGTTGATGAATAAGGGAACCATGATTCCAGTAGGAACATGGAATAACTCTGCATTCTCAACAACTGGTGGCCTAGTTGGTGGAAAAGATTACGATGCATTCGTAATTCCAAACATCAACCCAGACCTAAAGACTCAATCAATTATTGTTGAGGCTGGCGCAATCGGTGCATTAGCTAAGGGTAAGAACTTGGCTACATCTAAGAAAGCACTTCGCGAGTGGCTGAAGTTCCCAGTTCAAGCAATCTGGGCTGATGCCAGCGGCGACGGCGTACCAAATCCAAAGGTACCTGTAGCAGATCCAGTAATTAAGGGTCTATCGAAGTATGTTGCAACAAATAAGGTAAACCAAATCCAGAGATATTGGGAATCAGGACCAGTCCCACTTATCGAAGGTGGAGTTGTAACTCTTGGTGCCTTTATGTTGGGAACTAAGACTGTTGCCCAAACAACCACAGAACTTGCAGCATTAGCTGACAAAGAGTGGGCTGCTTGGACCGCGAAATACGGTAAGTGAGCAATAAAGTAGAACAATCAAATCGGCTGAGAACAAAAAGTTCTCAGCCGATTTGGCTACGAATGAAAAGAAGCAACACAAATCAGAAGCGAAAGGCAGGCGTTTCCACCTATTTTTTCTTTATCCCAGCAATTATTTGCGTACTGGCAATCCTGGTGTACCCAATTGGCAAGACTTTATATTTAAGCGTTACCGATTCAGAAGGCCTACTAGCTCCGAATTTCATTGGCCTTAAAAATTATCAAAATTTTCTAGTTGATCCCGTCTTAAGGGCAACACTTACAAATGTTTTAATCTGGACAGTAGCAACTTTGGTTCTGCCAGTATTTATTGGCTTAGTAATTGCCACTATGGTCTCAGGAGTAACAGGTTCTGCAGTTTATCGAATGATTTTTCTTCTGCCTTATGTCTTATCTGGTGTTGCAGTAGGCGCCTTGTGGTTTAATATTTTTGAAACTGAAGGTTTACTCAATAAGTTCTTAGTCTCTGTTGGCTTGGAAAACTTTGTAAATTCTTGGCTGCTTTACTATCCGCAAAACACTATTTCTATGATTATCGCTGCAACCTGGGCCGGTACTGGCTTAGTAGTAGTTTTATTTACAGTGGGTATTCAAAATGTGCCACTGCATACCGTGGAGGCGGCAACTATTGATGGTGCTAACTCTTGGGTACTTTTCTGGAAGATTATTTGGCCCCAACTTCGATACATCAGGGCGGTAGTAATTGGAACTGCGCTAGCTAATAGCTTAAGAACCTTCGACATCGTTTGGGTAATGACTGGCGGCGGACCATCTCGAAGCTCAGAAACATTAGCGGTAACGATGTATCGAGAGGCATTTTTATTAAATAGGTATGGATACGGCTCCGCCATTGCCGTCTTCTTGATGCTATTAGTTGTGACTGTATCGGTGGTTTCATTACGCGGTGGTTTAAAGAAAGAGGCTACGTTATGAAAAAGGATTCTGTACTTAAGCATTCAGTGTTAATTGTTTTATCTCTTATCTGGTTAAGCCCAATTTATCTGTTGATTGTAAATGCTTTTGCAAATGTAGAAACTTGGGAAGCTAATTTTGATTGGTCGATAAAAGGTTGGAATCCAGTTGAAAATTTCCAGAAAGCCTGGACAGTTGCAGATCTAGCACCTGGACTTAAATCCAACTTCTTTTATGGAATTATGGGAGCAGGCTTATCAGTATTTTTTGCATCCCTTGCCGCTTTTTCAATAGTTGCGCTAAATCCTAAGAATAAATCCTTATGGTTTTGGGTTATTTATGCAGTAAATCTTGTTCCCTACCAGATGTTATTACTACCACTATTCGAAAGTTTTGCTGCTACTGGTTTGTATGACACCAGGTGGGGATTACTTTTGGTCTACGTTGCAATCGCAATTCCATTTGCCTTCTTCTTGAGCCGAAATCACATGTTATCTATCTCAAAAGAGGTGGTTGAAGCCTCTCAGCTAGATGGTGCAAGTAAAATGCAAACCTATTTTAAAATCTTTCTACCGCTTTCTTGGTCTGCTTTAGGTGCAGCCTTCTTGTTCCAATTTACTTGGATTTGGAATGATTTAGTATTTGGTTTAACGCTGACCACAAGTGCGGAGATACGTCCATTAATGTCTACAATTTCCACATTGGTTGGTCAATACCAAAATATTAAAATGCCTATTGTGCTTTGTGCGACTTTGATTGCCTCACTTCCGACCGCATTTTTATACATAGTAGGCCAGAGGCTGTTTGTTGCAGGCTTAAAAGCTGGAAGCTAGTCCACACCATGGAAATTCGTGTAATCTCAAAAGTACTTTCTGATGTAGGTGAAGGACCGCTTTACAACTCATCAAATAATTCAGTTACTTGGGTTGATATCACTGGAAAAAAATGGCATCAATGTGATTTTAACTCTGGGGTTACCACCTCACACTCGGCCCCAAAGATGATTGGCGCCATCGTTGAAAGATCATCCGGTGGATATTTTGCGGCGGTTGAAGAGGGCTTTGCTGAAATTAATCCAACTGATGGTTATAAAGTGGTAATTGATTTTTTGCCAGAAGAGGAGCGAATGAATGATGCTAAAGCTGATTCATTTGGCAGATGGTGGGCAGGAAGTAATGCAATTGACTTTACCGCCGGTAAAGGACGACTTCATAAGATTAATCCTGACCGCACCTATGAAACTGTTTTAACTGGATTAACGCTACCTAACGGTCTTGGCTGGAGTCCTGATAATCGCAAATTTTATTTAGTAGATACTTTTGCATCCTCATTGTGGGTTTATGACTTTGATTATGAAGCAGGAACGATTAAAAATAAAGAGTTAATGCATAAATTTGATGATGGAAATGGCTTTCCAGATGGAATGTGTGTAACTGCAGATGGCACATTATTAATTGCAATGTGGGATGGATCAAGAATTGAAGTTATCGCAAGCAACGGGCAGGTTAAAGACCCAATAGAGCTGCCAGTGCAAAGGCCAACCTCTTGTACCTTTGGCGGAGCATCGGCAAATGAGCTAATTGTTACGACAGCAGCTAGGGAATTAGATCTAACGGCACAGCCATACAGTGGCATGTTACTTTCACTAATCGGAACTGGTTTTAGCGGTAAAGAATCGACTAAATACAATGGGTAGTTTGCTTCGTGATTCTGCAAGAGCGCGAAATGCTGGATGCAGAATTACATCAAATGTAAATATTGGCGAAATTCCAGCAGTGATAATTGAGAACGAATTAATTAGGATGACCATTCTTGCTGGCCGTGGCGCCGATGTAGTTGAGTTTTTATATAAACCAATTGATTTAGATTTTGTTTGGTTGACTAGCAATGGAATTCCTACTGAAAAAGTTCCTGATAATTATCCAAATGATGTCGACTCTTTCCTTAATGGTTATCCAGGCGGCTGGCAGAGCATCTTTCCCAATGGTGGGCCACCGTCAAAGGTTGGGGAAATTAGTTTTGCTCAGCACGATGAGGTTGCTCTGCTGGCTTGGGATTACACCATTGAAAAAGATAGTGATGATGAAGTTTCAGTTAAATTCTTTGTAGACACCAAAAAGACACCTTTTCGGGTAAGTAAAACTTACTCGCTTAAGAAACAAGAAAAGAAATGTGTTATCGAAGAGACGGTTGAAAATTTAAGCCAAGATCAATGGCAGGTGATGTGGGGGGCACATATTAGTTTTGGTGCACCATTATTGGACGCCAACTCCACTATTACTTTGCCAAAGGGTGGACGAGTTATTCCACATCCGCAAGCTATTTCATCAACTGGAAGAAGAGTCGGAAGTACAGCTACTTTTGATTGGCCATTTGGAAAATCTGCAGATAATAAAGATATTGATTTTTCAAAGTTACCAAAGGCTAAGACTGAAAGTGAGATGTTATACATCGAAAACCTTTCCCAGCCTTGGTATCAGATTGAAAATAGCGAAAAGAAAATAGGAGCTAGGGTAAGTTGGGATTTAGAACTGATGCCATATCTTTGGTACTGGCAAGAGTATGGCTCTAACTCAGAATATCCTTGGTATGGAAAGCATTACAACATTGGGCTAGAACCTTTTTCAAGTTACCCAACAAGTGGATTATCTGAGGCAATTGCAAATGGCACCGCTCTTAATTTTAAATCAAAAGAAACGAAAAAGAGTAAAATCGAGTTTGAAGTGATTAATTTATGAGCACCGAAAACACAAGCCTTTTAAAAGCAAAAATCCGTATTAAAGAAGCCATTATTGAAGATATACGCGAGTTGATTTTAACCGGGCAGTTAGTTCCGGATCAGATAATTTATGAATCGGAGCTGACTAAAAGATTTAGAACAAGCAGGTCGCCTGTAAGAGAGGCATTAATAAATTTAGAACAAGAGGGTCTGGTAAAAATAATACCTAAAAAAGGTACGGTGGTAACTAAAATAGATTTAGATCAATTACGGCAGGCTCTTTTTATTCGAACTGCGCTGGAGACGAGCAATATTCAAATACTTTGTAAGAATATAACTAAGGCTCAAATTCAACAGCTGCGAGAAAATGTTGAGGCTCAAAGGACTTCATTAAGTGTGGGCAATTATGGCGAGATCTACAACTCTTTCGACCAATTTCACTATTTGCTTTGCGAGTTTAATCAACTGCCAAGAGTTTGGGAGGTGGTTAGAACTGAGAAGATATCCCTTGATCGCCTACATGCTCTAGCTGAAACTCATATGCCAAGGCTAGGTATATTGTATGAACAACATATTAAGATAGTAGATGCAATTGAGCAGAAAGATTCCACTTTGTGTGCCGAATTGATCCAATCTCACGCTGATATTGATTATGAGGCTATGAATTTACTAACTAAGAGTGAAACAGAGTTATCAGTGCCAATAAAAACAAAAAGGATAAAGGTGCATAATGAAAATCACTAACCTGAAGATAACCACTGTGACTGTGCCTCTAGAGGCACCGCTTCGTCATGCAGCAGGTGCGCACTGGGGGCGAATTGTTCGGACTATTTTAGAAATTGAGACCGATGAAGGAATAACTGGTTTAGGTGAAATGGGCGGTGGCGGTGAGAGCGCTGAGTTAGCTTTCAACCACCTAAAGTCTTACTTAATTGGGGAAAGTCCATTTAACTTAGAGGGTTTACGATTTAAAATTTGTAATCCAACTGCAAGTTTATATAACAATAGAACACAACTTTATGCCGCAATCGAGTTTGCTTGTCTGGACATAATTGGGAAGAAATTAGGTGTTCCAGTTTATGACTTACTAGGCGGAAAAGTTCGCGATGAGGTTGAGTTTGCCAGCTACTTGTTCTTCCGATATCCAAATGAAAAAGATGGTAAGGGTGAGGTAAAGAACCCAGAGCAATTAGTTGAAAATGCAAAGCAACTTAAAAAAGATCATGGCTTTACCACCCATAAGTTAAAAGGTGGGGTTTTCCATCCAGATTATGAACTGAGGTGCTTTTTAGCGTTGGGTGAAGCTTTTCCAAATGATCGATTTAGATACGATCCGAATGCAACTTTGAGTGTTACTCAAGCAGTTGAGTTTGCAAATGCAATTAAGCATATGCGAATTGATTATCTTGAGGATTTAACTTGGGGCATCGATGGCATGAAAAAACTTCGAGACCTAACTAGTATGCAAACTGGTACCAACACAGTTGTAGTTAATTTTGAGCAGTTAGCGCAAAATATTCACAGAGAAGCGATAGATGTTATTTTGCTAGATACCACCTTTTGGGGCGGAATTAGAGCTTGTATAAAAGCAGCTGGTGTATGTGAAACATTCCAGTTGGGAGTTGCTGTGCACTCATCGGCTGAGTTGGGAATTCAGTTGGCAACAATGTTGCACCTAGGCGCAGTAGTTCCAAACCTAAGTAATGCCGCCGATGCCCATTATCACCACTTAAAGGATGACATTATTAAGGGCGGACTTATGAAGTATAAGAATGGAAAAATTGCCGTACCAACTAGCCCTGGCTTAGGAGTTGAATTGGATCGAGATAAATTAAATCAGTATGCAGAGTTGTATAAAGAGATTGGTGGATATCCATATGATCAAGATCCACAACGACCTGGCTGGTATGCCTTGGTTCCAAATGATCGATGGGCGCCGGTGAAGTAATGAATTTAAAAGATAAAGTTGTAGTTGTAACTGGCGGGGCTAAAGGAATTGGACTTGGCTGCACACTGAAGTTTATTGATGAGAAAGCTAAGGTTGTGTGTGCTGATCTTGATGAACAAGCGCTTTTACAATTAGCTAATTCAAATAAAGGCTATGAGTTAACAACCCAAAAGGTTGATGTTAGCTCAGAGGCTCAAGTTAGATCATTATCTGAATTAGTGGCAGATAAATACGGAAAAGTTGATGCCATAGTAAATTGTGCTGGTATTCAAACCTACGGAACTGTTACTGAAACATCTGAAGAGTTATGGGATAAAACTTTTAACGTAAATGTTAAATCCATGTTTTTTATGGCAAAGCACTTTGTGCCATTAATGAAGAAAAATGGTAAAGGCTCGATTGTTAATATTTCTTCGGTGCAATCATTAGTGAGCCAAAAAGGTGTGGTCGCGTACTCCGCCTCTAAAGGTGCTATTAATGCCTTAACCAGAGCGCTTGCAATCGATTTAGCTGAATTTCAAATTCGTGCTAACTCAGTTTTGCCAGGTTCAGTTGATACGCCAATGCTGCGCGATGCAGCAGATTTGTTTAAAGGAGATAAGACAGTTGACCAAATAGTCGCTGATTGGGGAAAGGGTCATCCACTGGGACGAGTGGCTAAAACCTCTGAGATTGGTGATTTGGTTGCTTTCCTAGCCTCTGATCAGGCCTCATTTATAACTGGCGGAAGTTATGTGATTGACGGCGGCCTAACTAGCCAAGTTCCGGTAGTTCTCCCAGATAAAAATTAATTAAGTGAGCACTCCTGGTGAACCAGAATATTTAGATATTCAAATATCTAGGCTGCTGGAATTTGCGAAAAAGTCTAAGGTTAATGAGGGTGGATTTGGTTGGTTAGATGAAAACGAAATCATAGATCAAAGCAAAAATATCCAATCATGGATTAATTCAAGAATGCTGTATGTCTTTTCTGCTGCAAAAAATATTAAGATCGAAGGTTTTGACTCTGAGATCGAACATGGCCTAACCTCCTTAGAAACTGTGATGTTTGATCAAGAAAATGGTGGCTGGTTTAGAGAGGTTTCCAAGAGTGGTCCGGTTGATACCAATAAAACCTGTTACGAGTTGGCATTTGTTCTTCTTGCTAGCTCAACGGCTGCGACAAATAATAAACGCGCAGCTCAGATCTTAAATCAGGCCCTAGTGGTCTTTGAAAAGTATTTCTGGGATGAAAAATACGGTATGGCGAAGGAGATTTGGAATCAAGATTTTTCAAAGTTAGACCCATATCGGGGTGTTAATGCGAATATGCATATGGTTGAGGCATTAATAAGTGTTTATCACTTTACCGAGGATCTAAAGTGGCTGAAGATGGCGCTTCGAATAACTGAGAATGTATTTCAAAGAGCGGTCAAGGAATATAACCTGTTGATTCCAGAGCATTTTGATGAAAACTGGAATGTGATTGAAGATTACAACCTAACTAATCAAGCAGATCCATTTCGTCCATATGGGGTTTGTGTTGGACATCTGTATGAATGGTCAAGGCTAGCAATTCATTTAACTAGAGCGTTAGGTGCTGCTGCTCCAAAGTGGCTACTAGAGGATGCTAAAGCGATATTTGATAATGCAGTCAAGATTGGCTGGGCGGTAGATGGCTCAGAGGGCTTTGTCTACACTGTTGATTTTGCTGGTAAAGCAGTTGTCACAGACCGGATGCATTGGGTCGTAACTGAGGCGATTGCGGCTGCTTGGAGCTGGCACCAGGTAACAAAGGATCCAAAATACCTTGAGCTTTACTCTAACTGGTGGCGATATGCAGATCAGTATTTCGTTGATAAAACAAATGGCTCATGGCGTCATGAGTGTGATCAGCAAAATAAGCCCTCCTCCCATGTTTGGCAAGGAAGACCAGATGTTTATCATGCATTAAATGCTTGTTTGATTTCAAAATCAAAAGCTGATCTAATTTCTTTTGTCCGTCCAATTTAGATATATATTGGTTTAAGGTAGATTATGGTTATGAAATCAGTAGTTATTACCGGAGCCGCCGGCGGTATGGGTGGAGCATCAGTTGAATTATTTAAGGCTCGCGGATATACGGTTATTGGAACTGATCGCGAGAAAAGTGATAACTCTGATTTTTTTGTTACCGGAGATGTTGCAGATGAGCAAACTTGGCAAAAAATTACGGTATTAATTGAAAGTGAAAAGTTAAATGTTTGTTCTTTGATTAATATAGCTGGTAGAAATTACTTTGATCTAATCACTGAGGCTAAAAAGAGTGAGTGGATTAATATGTTTGAGGTTAATGTGGTTGCCATGGTGCTGGGAATAAAGCATCTGACTCCATATCTACGTAAAAGCAGTGACTCAACCGTTGTAAATATGAGTTCAATTGCAGCCCAAATTGGTACCACCGGCTACGCCGCATATGTTGCATCCAAAGGCGCGGTTGATTCTCTAACTAAAGCATTAGCACTTGAATTAGCACCGCAGATTCGGGTAAATGCAGTTGCCCCAGGTTGGATTGAAACCCAATTCACTGTGGCGGGATTAAATCTAAGTGAGGACCCAGCTGCATTTCGAAAGCAGGCAGAGCAAATGCATGCCTTAAATCGAATTGGATTACCTGAGGAGATAGCTAAAGTTATTTTCTTTTTGGCAACTGCCGAATCATCATTTGTTACCGGAACGACTTTGGTGGCAGATGGTGGATACTTAATTAAAAACTAGAGTTTTCCACCTGATTTATCTCGACTGCAGCATACAAATAATTTCCTAATCACTTGAATAAAGCGGCATACAGTTATACGATTAATCATGCGATTAAAGCCCAAAGCGTTTTTGGTCCTGACTTTGATTTCAACTCTTTCACTCTCAACTACCTACTCAGCACTTGCTGCAAATCTAGATGATGGCTATCCGCAAGGCGTGCCAGCACCGGGCAGAACCTGTCCTACTGAAGCAGAAGGTGCTACTACGGTCAGTAATCACAACGGTAAGACTTTTGTCTGCACACTTATTAACGGAGATAAGAAGTGGTGGATAAAGGGAGAGCCACTTCCTGCTAAAGAACCTGCAAAATCAGCTGCAACGGCTGCTGCTGTGCCAGAGATTCAATACATACCAAAGTACAAACTTTCTACCAAAACAATTGCGCAGATGAAGATCTTTGAAAATGTTACCTATGCAAACAAGTCACCCATTCAGCACCTTGATATCTATATGCCCAAAGGTGTGGTTAAGCCACCGCTTTTAATCTGGTCACATGGTGGTGGTTTTATTATGGGCGATGATGATTTTATGAAGTTTGATGAAAGCGCCAAGCTGCTGGAGTTATTAACAAAGAGTGGCATTGCTGTGGCATCGATAAATTATCGGCTTGCGCAAGAGGCTTTATTTCCAGCTGCTGGAGTAGATGTTAAGAGTGCGATTAGATTCTTAAGAGCTAATGCAAGTAAGTATGGGTATGACCCAAATAAGTTTGCCACCGGTGGTGATTCAGCAGGTTCATATCTTGCGCTAAGCGCAGCAATTACCGGTGATCAAGCTTCACCTTTTGATGATCCAACTGATCCCAACAGCAAAGTATCAGCTGCTGTTAAGGTAGTGATTGGTCTTTTTGGAAATGTTGATTTCTTTGAAATGAGTGCAAATAATCTTAAGTACCCATGTGATCAGAGTAAAAATCCCTTTCCAGTTGCAGATACCAAAATCAACCCCTGGTTTGGTGATACCACTGATCCAAAGGTTCAAGCTGCGATGAAATCTGGCGGTCTTTACCCATACTTAAAGAGTTCAAAGGCACTGCCAACCTTTTATATTTTCCATGGCTCAGATGATTGCTCAGTTAGTCCATATGATTCAAAGAACTTAGATAAAGCGGTTAAGGCACTTAAGGGAAATAGCAATCTAACAATTGTGCCGGGGGCAATTCATGGAGGGGCAGGTGTGTGGAGTGCGGTGATGAAGGCAGTTCCTGCAATTAAGAAAAGTATGTTGAAGTAAGATTTTTACTTACCTAACAAAGTTAGATAGAACGAAGGACCGCAGTTACCTTACCTAGAATTACCGCTTCATCTGCTGGAATTGGTGCGTAATTATCATTTGCTGGAAGTAGCCAGTAATGACCATCTTTTTTCGACCAGGTCTTAACAGTTGCCTCACCATCGATCATCGCCGCCACAATCTCACCCTTTAGCGCATCTTTTTGGGAACGGATTACAACATAATCACCATCGCAGATTGCAACATCAATCATCGAATCACCTTTTACCTGCAATAAAAATAAATCACCCTTACCAACTAATGATTCAGGAAGTGGCAATACCTCTTCCACCTCTTGTTCAGCCAAGATTGGATTACCAGCTGCAATTCGGCCAACTAGTGGAATTAATCTGGTCTTTCCTTGAGGTGCGGCCTCGCCATCTTGACCAGGCAAAGTGATCTCGATGGCACGGCCACGGGATGGATCCCGACGAATCCAGCCTTTTTCTTCAAGGATCTGCAGTTGATAGGTAACCGATGCGGTGGAGGATAGGCCGGCTTTCTCACCTATTTCACGCATGCTGGGCGGATAGCCCTGGTCCTCAACTGCGGTTTTGATGACGGATAAAATCTTTAATTGCCGAGGCGTCAGCCCGTTGTCATCGGCTGGACCATCTGGCAGCTCAGAAACCTGCTTTTTGCTGCTCTTGCTCACGCTTTTGCTCGGGGTTTTAGCCATAAATAAAGGGTAGCAGGGGGAGAGAAAAAAATCAAACATTTGTTCGGTTTTAACTAGACAATGTCGGTGGGGTAGTGTTTAATTCTCTTTAGAACAGGTGTTCGAATCCCCTCGAGCCCAGTTACCAGGAGAAGAAAATGAAGGCAAGACAAGCAAAGCGGCTAGCAAGAACAGTTTTATCTGTATCGCTATTAGTAGTAATTGGCGCTGGTTTTAGCAGTATTTCAGCAGCTAGTGATAAGGCTGATGCAACTTCTTTAAAGAGTGAAAGTAAGTATGTGCAGGTAGTGGTAACACCAGGTGAAACCCTTTGGTCGATCGCATCGATGGTGGCTGGCAATGGCCAAATCGCAGCTGTGGTTGCTGAGATCGTTGAGGTAAATAAGTTAAAGAGTGCTGATGTGGCCTCAGGTACTAAGTTGCTAGTTCCCACCCTTTAAGCCTTAACCAACTTTTAAGCCCAAGAAGGGCCTTCCTTCGCCTGGCAACAAAAGATTCTTTAAACACGCCGACTCAGGTACTTTTAAACTCTATAGTGCGGGTCTATGGTTCACCCAACATGTAGTGGTAATTACGCTTATGGCTTCCATAAGTAGTGGTTTTCCGCTATTGTTTCCCTCCCCGCTTAACTAGGAAAAAAGGAGTATCAGTAGCCGTGATCTGTCCATTCTGTCGATTTGATGACTCAAGAGTGATTGATTCACGCCCAACTGATGAGGGAACTCAGATTCGCCGTCGCCGTGAGTGCACAAGCTGCGGACGCCGGTTTAATACCTCTGAGACCTCTGTCCTTTTAGTTATCAAACGATCAGGTGCTACTGAGCCTTTCTCTCGCGAGAAGGTAATCAATGGTGTGCGCAAGGCATGCCAGGGTCGCCCGGTTAATGATGATGATCTAGCTCTGCTTGCCCAGAGAGTTGAAGAGTCCCTTCGCTCAGATGGTGTGGCAGAGGTTGAGGCCCAAGAGGTTGGAATGGCAATCCTTGCGCCACTCCGTGAACTCGATGAGGTCGCCTACCTGCGATATGCCTCGGTATACCGTAGTTTTTCCTCCCTAGAAGATTTTGAAGGTGAGATCGCACTTCTCCGTGCCGAACCTTCCAGAAATTCAAAAGCATTAAAAGATTCTCGTACCCAAGAATTAATTAAGTAAGCCCTTTAAGTAGATAAGAAGTAGAGATAAGTAGCGCAACGAAAAGTTAAGTAGTAAAAGTTTTAAAGAAATAAAAAGAATTTTAAACAACTAGTTAAGGGGATAAGTAAATGTCTATCGTGAATAAGCCAGCCGGGGTAAAGACCAGTGTTGGAAAAGGTCTTACCATTGAACGTATCTACACCACCGCTGGAGTTCACCCGTATGACACTGTGAAGTGGGAACGCCGTGATGTAGTTCAGACCAACTGGAAATCTGGTGAGGTTATCTTTGAACAAAAAGGTGTTGAATACCCTGAGTTTTGGTCGGTAAATGCCTCCACCATTGTTACTACAAAGTACTTCCGTGGCGCACTTGGCGCAGAAAACCGTGAGTGGTCCCTTAAGCAGGTTATTGATCGTGTGGTTTTAACCTATACAAAAGCTGGCAAAGAGCATGGTTACTTTGCAACCCCAACGGATGCTGAAATTTTTGAGCATGAATTAACCCACATGCTGATGCACCAAATCTTTTCCTACAACTCACCAGTTTGGTTTAACGTGGGAACAAATGCACCACAACAAGTTTCTGCTTGTTTCATCCTCTCAG
>Ga0214921_10009178_pt1 | contig 12588 bp, 8 predicted proteins | sample LL1505_MetaG_FD_177992 | JGI IMG/M metagenome (GOLD analysis project Ga0214921, IMG submission 177992) | Freshwater microbial communities from Lake Lanier, Atlanta, Georgia, United States - LL-1505 | ecosystem: Environmental > Aquatic > Freshwater > Lake | place: USA: Georgia | collected 2015-05-28 | reverse complement strand
CCGTTTCCTGAGTCGATTCGTGGTCGTTTCCAGCAGATCACGACCGCTCAGCAGATCACGAATGCTCGGATCGCATCGCGATTTCGGGAGTTGCGCGTCTTTCAAAGACCGCCATGCTCGGTTCGAGTGTTACGGATAGGAGAATGCGCGGGATCTCTGCCGTGTGCCTCAAGGTACCGATTCAGTTTCATGGTGAAGGCTTTCTCGATGGAGGCTGCCTCGATGAAGGCTGCGTGAGGAGGAAGTGCGAAGCGCTATCCCAACGCCTTCGCAATCACAAAAGCCGCCGCCGCTGCCAGACCGCCGACAATCACGGTCTGAACGGCACTGCGAACTGGCTTGCCCGTCGTAAACAGTCCCTTGACATAACCGAACACGAGCAGAGCCAAGAGCGTCACCGCAATCGACGCCAGCAGGGCCGTTTTCACGGCACCGAAAAAGAAGTAGGGCGCCAAGGGAATCAACCCGCCCGCGATGTAAGCCAACGAGATCGTGAGGGCACTGCGGCCTGCGCGCTTTGGATCTGGTTCTTCGAGGCCGAGTTCAAACCGCATCATGAAGTCCACCCACCGCTTCCTGTCGTCTTTGATCGATTTCGCAACCCGGGCGGCATCGTCTTCGCGCAGCCCGTATGACGAAAGGATTTCTTGTACTTCGGCGGTCTCCTTGTGGGGAGCTTCACTGGTTTCACGTTCTTCTCGGGCACGCTCAGAGGCGTAGTGCTCGATGTCGGTCCGGCCGGCCATGTACCCACCCAGGCCCATCGCGATGGCTCCGGCTGCAACTTCGGCCAGGCCCGCGGTCAGGATGATGCCGCTGGAGTCGACTGCCCCTGAAAGCCCAGCTGCGAGGGCAAATGGCACCGTCAGGCCGTCGGACATACCGATCACGATGTCCCGAACCGCTTCAGAATCGGTGAAGTGCTTCTCGGTGTGCGGCGATGATGCGGAATGCAGCGTCATGGAGAACCAGCCGATTCGGCGAAGGTGTGAGTTGCCTAGCCCCCCCGGGGTCGTGTTGCCCACATGATAGTCGATCTGGTGCGACCCCACGTCCAGCATCACGCGATGTACGCGTCTCACAATACCGCCATCATTCGCAGACAGCCTCGCTCAGCACCCAAACGAGTTCCAGACTGGGTGATGGACCACCGGTTGTATATGCTCCGACAGTATCACCCTCGTCGTATCGGAGGTCTTGCCATGTCAACTCATGGTCGGCGCAACTGCCCTGGCGTCTGCATCCTTGCGCTGGCCCTGGCCGCGTCGGCCCTCTGCCACCTGCACGCCACGGCCGGTGCCGCTGATCAACTGCCCGTCACGGAGCGTGACGGCGTGCGGTTTGTCGATGCCCAATACCTGGGCATCGAGGGACGGGGCTGGCCGGCGGCCGACCTCGCTGCGCCGTTCGATAGGCTCCCGTTGAAGGCCCAGGGGAAAGTCCGACCGGACGTCTGGAACCTGTCCCGTCATGCGGCGGGATTGTGCGTGCGGTTCGTCGCCGACACCCCCGCGATCCACGCCCGCTGGACCCTCACCTCCGCCCAATTGGCGATGAAACACATGCCCGCCACAGGCGTCAGCGGCCTCGATCTCTACGCCCGCGACGATGCGGGCCAGTGGCGGTGGGTCGCATGCGGCATCCCGAACGCCGACGGGCAGGAGCAGGCAGGCGTTGTCGCCGACGGACTCTCGCTGGGAAAACGGGAATGGCTTCTCTACCTGCCCCTCTACAATGGCGTTTCGCAGGTCGAGATCGGCGTGCCAGCAGGGGCCACGCTCGAGAAGGCCCCGGCCTACGTGGGTGACCGGGAAAAACCGATTGTCTTCTACGGCACGTCGATCACGCAGGGAGCCTGCGCGTCGCGTCCGGGGATGTGCCACACCGCGATCCTCCATCGCCGCTATGGCCGCCCGGTCGTGAACCTCGGCTTCAGCGGCAACGGGCAGATGGAGCTGGAACTCGGCGGCCTGCTCACCGAGATCGATGCAGCGGCCTACGTCATCGACTGCTGCCCAAACCTCGACGCAGCCGACATCTCCGCCCGAACGGGTCCGCTCGTGGAGATTCTGCGGAAGTCTCGCCCCACCACGCCCATTCTTCTCGTCGAAGATCGTCGCTCTACCGACGGCTGGATCCGACCCTCGAAGAAGGCCCACAACGACGCCAACCATGCCGCCCTGCGAACTGCCTTCGACGGCCTCGTGGCAACGGGGGTGACGGGTCTTCACTATCTCGGTGGCGATGATCTCCTCGCAGAGGATGGCGAAGGGACGGTCGATTCGAGCCATCCCACCGACCTCGGATTCGTCGATCACGCCAAGGCGTTTGCTAGCGTTCTCGACCCACTCGTTCGCTGAGGAGCATGCCACAGATTGGCAGCCATGACACCCTTCCCGTGGCCCGGGTGCTCGATACGCATAAACAGCACCGTCTCTATCGGCAGTCATCCTCGGAAGTCTGACAACAACACCCGGGTGCCTGGATGCAGCGGCAGAGCGCCACGCTGGCCACCGCCCCCATGATCGGCGCCACGAGGTAGATCCAGAGGTTGTCCAATCGCATTGAGACGAGGGCCGGCGCCAGCGACCGCGCAGGATTCATCGATGCACCACTCACAGGACCTGCAAACATCGCTTCCAGCGCAATGACGGCGCCAATGGCGACTCCAGCGAGCAACCCCTTCTCCTTGGCCCCGAAGGAAACGCTCAGAATCACAAACATCAGGATGAGCGTCAGCAGGAGTTCCATGACGAAACTCTGCAAGGCTCCATCGGCGGGATTGGTGCCGCCCAACGTGATGCTCGTCGGAAACATCAGCCTCAGGGTGACGCTGGCAAGGATGGCGCCCGCACTCTGGCTGAGCAGATAGGGGATGACCATCCGGCCCTCGAAACGGCGGGCAACATAAAAGCCCATCGTGACAGCAGGATTCAGATGGCAGCCCGAAACATCACCGATCGCATAGATCATCGCGAGCACGATCAGCCCAAACGTCACGGCAACACCGACATGCGTGATGGCCCCGCCGCTCATCTCGTTGATGACGATGGCGCCGGTGCCGGCGAACACCAGTGCGAAGGTGCCAAACGCCTCTGCAGCCATCTTCTTCGTAGTGGAATGCATCATTCGTACCCGTGGCACCATCGACACTCGACCGTCTCCATTTCTGGCAGCACCGGGCGGACGAAGAGTCTCCGACGTCCGGCATCATATCACGACCGGCGCGGCCACATCCTCCACCAGACGTGGGCAGTCCCTTCAGGCGTCGCGTCACTTCAGCCGCTTCAACGACCGGGTGCTACCGCCAATGTGCATCGTGGCATTCCCCGGCGTGCCGGAGGCGTCGATCTCAAACTCGATGGTGGCGTCGGTGTTGACAAACTCGAACACCCGCTCAGAGACCGGCACGATCGGCATGTCGACCGGACGGTCGGGAAACCGCACGATCAGTCCCTTCCCATCAACGGTCATGGTCACCGGCGGCTTTCCCACGCCATCGCCCAGTTGAAACGCCCCGGCAAACGCGGCGAGCTCACCGGCCGTCCTGGCAATGGCACGCGGGGGTTGGGACTGCTCTTCGGATATCGCGACCCGGACCGGCAAGCGTCGCACCCAGATAGAGCGGAATCGCACCGGTTGGCCGTGATCCTGCAGGCGAATCGGCGCCTCGTGTGCATGCGGCTGGTAGGCCAGAAAATTGAGCCAGCTGGTCGGGCCCAGAATCGGCTCATTGTTCTGCACGGCCACGCCGTTGTGAATCACCGTCACGTGGGCGGCGTCGAGCAGTTTGTCATCCGCGGAAAACCGTGGTCCCCGAAAGACGATGTCGAATGTCTGCCACTCACCGGGGGAAAGCGTGGCGTTGAACAGCGGCGGTGCCTGACCGTACACGGCTCCGGCGTATCCGTCGGCGTAGGTATCGGCCTGGAAGGTGTCGAGGACCTGAATCTCGTACCTCCCCATCAGGAAGACGCCGCTGTTGCCACGATTCTGCCCCGATCCAGCGGCCGGGTTGGGGCTGGCCCACTCGATGTGCATCTGGACATCGCCAAACGATTCGCGGGTCTGGATCGATCCCGCCTCCGGCGTGACCTCGAAGAAGCCGTCGCGAACCGTCCAGCCCGCCGGCTCACCGCTGTCGGAGACCCACTGGCTCAGGTCTTTTCCATCGAAGAGAACCACGGCGTCGGCCGGCACGGCCGCTGGACCGGCGCTGCCCTGCCCGGCCACGACCGGAGGCTTGGGCTGCGTCATCGAGTGCTGCTTCCAACGCTTGGCCGGCACGGCCGTCGGCTCCTCGGACAGGAGCCTGCTCTCCGGCAGAAAGGCGCCGCCAATGATCAACAGCCCCGCCACAATCCTGCAGACTCCGATACGAATCATGCCGCCCCCGAACGTGAAAGATGTGCCAACGGTTGCCCGTGAAGCATAGCCAGCCCAACGACTCTCTCGCAATCCGCTCAGGGGTTGCCCCGTCGCCGCCGTGCTCCGTCCGCAGCGGATATGCTGTGAGGCGTCGCATCGTGCAGACATCCACAGACCATTCTCGGAGACTCGACCGATGATCGCTTCGAAGGCCTACGCCGCCCTCTCCGCCACCAAGCCGCTGCGGCCCTTTCGCCTCGAACGCCGCGACCCGCGGCCGGATGACGTCGTCATCGAGATCGCCTACTGCGGCATCTGTCATTCCGACATCCATACCGCCCGCGGCGAGTGGGGGCCGACTGCCTATCCCTGCGTGCCGGGGCACGAAATCGTCGGCCGAGTCGTCGCCGTCGGGAAAAAGGTCCGTGGCTTCAAGGTCGGCGACCTCGCGGGCGTCGGCTGCTTCGTCGACTCGTGCGGCACGTGCAAGCCCTGCCGACAGCACGAGGAACAGTTCTGCCAGAAACACATCGCGTTCACCTACAACGCCACCGAACTCGATGGCACTACGCCCACCCAGGGCGGCTACTCCACCCACATCGTCGTCGGGGAGAAGTGTGTCTTCCGGATCAAGAAAGGCGTGCCGCTGGCCCGCGTCGCGCCGCTGTTGTGCGCAGGCATCACCACGTATTCCCCGCTCAAGCGTTACGCCATCGGCAAGGGACACCGCGTGGGCGTGGTCGGGCTCGGCGGCCTCGGACACATGGCGGTGAAACTAGCTCGCGCCATGGGCGCCCACGTCACGGTGTTCAGCACGTCGCCGGGCAAGGAACGCGACGCCAAGAAACTGGGGGCTCAAGCCTTCGTGCTCAGCACGAACGCGGACAACTTCGTGCCGCTCGTCGGCACGCTCGACTTCATCATCGACACGGTGTCTGCCAAGCACGATTTCACGCCCTATCTCAATGCGCTCAAGCACGACTGCACCATGGTGCTCGTCGGTGCTTCTCCCGAGCCCAGCGCACTCCTTGCCTCCTCGCTCATCATGGGTCGCAAGCGGCTCGCCGGCTCGCTGATCGGCGGCACACGGGAGACCCAGGAAATGCTCGACTTCTGCTTTCGCAAAAAGATCTACTGCGACATCGAACTGATCCCGGCATCGCAGATCAACGAAGCCTACGAGCGAACCATCAAGGGCGACGTCAAGTATCGGTTCGTTATCGACGCCACGACGTACTGATGGCGTGATCCCGCCGCCTCTATTCTCAGGCTGCAGTGGAGGCCATACTAGTTTTCCCTGCGACACACGCCAACCATGCCACTGCCCCTCGCCATAGCCACCGTCGTTGCCGTCCTGCTCGCGGTGTATCTGGTCGTGGAGTCGAGTCGGCCCGCCGGGCCGGCGGCGACGAGCGGCATCGCGGAACCGCCGAACGCATCCTCGTGGCCGTGGGGCCGAGCCCCGAGTCTGCCCGCCTGCTTCGCAAGGCCCATCGCGTCGCTGCAGGACTCCGTGCCGAATGGGTGGCGGCCTCGGTGGAGATTCCGGCAGCGTCACCGCCATCACCCAAGGCTTTGGAACAACTCGAAGCCAACCTGAGGGTCGCCGAATCACTCGGTGGCCATGTGGTTCGCATCACAGGCGCGAGCATCGCCGATGCGTTGCTCCACGAGGCCGAGCGGACGGGCGTGACGCGTATTCTCATCGGCAAACCACGGCATCGCGAGCGATGGTTTTTCCCAGGGGAAAACATCGTCGACCGGCTCGTGCGGCACAGCGAGAACATCGACGTGCTCGTCGTCTGCGGCGACGACGACGAGCGTCCACCGCTCCCCACCAGCCTCGATACCCGGGCGTCTCGCCCGCTCGCCGGACTCGGCTACGTCGCCGGCACACTCGCCACGATGACGGCGGCGGGCTGTTGGCTCTGGCCGTCTGTCGACTCCACCATCCTAAGCCTGGTGTCGCTGCTGATCGTCGTGAGTTCCTCGCTCTGGTTCGGCAGGCGGTCCGGCATCATCGCCGTCGTGCTTGCGGCACTCTTGATCAATTTCTTTTTTGTGCCGCCCTTCTACACGTTCGTCATCGCCAGCTCCACCGACATCGTCGCCCTGTTGATCCTGTTCTCCGTAGGCCTGCTGGTGGCGGAGTTGCTGGTGCGCCTCACGGCGCAGACGGCGATGGCAGTCGAGCGGGAGCGGCGTACCTCACGGCTTCTGGAACACTCGCGGAGCCTGGCGACCGCTGCGGACGCCGATGCAGCGGCGTTGGCACTGGCCACCTCAGTCGCCGCCTTGGCGGATGCCACGATCGTCGAGGTCCATCTGGCAGATCCGCTCCACGGACTGCTGGTCAAAGCACGCCATGGCACGATCGCGGCCCAGAAGGAAGAGGCCGGTGTCATTTCTTGGACCCATGAGTTCGGCCGCATCGCCGGGCTGGGCACCGCCACCCTCCCAGGAGCGGTGGTCACCTGCCTGCCGATCCGTCATAGCGGCGAGGCCTTCGGCGTGCTGCTCATCGCGTTCGATCCGCCGCGACCGCTCACCCGCGACGAAACCGGCCTGATCACGGCGATGGTCGAACAAACGGCCATCACGCTCTCCAGTCTGAGCAAACGCTGACGGCAGCGAGGCGTCGTCAGCGCTTCCACGCCAGAACGAGCACACCGGCGGCGACCATGAGGATGCCGACCCACTCGCGAGCGGCTGGCCGTTCGTGGAGGAACAGAACCGCAAACACAGCCACGAGCACCAGGCTCAGCTTGTCCACGGGTGCCACCTTGGAAGCATCACCGATTTTCAGCGCGCGGAAGTAGCAGACCCACGACGCCCCGGTGGCGAGGCCGGAAAGCAACAGAAAGAGCAGCGTCTTTGCGGGGAGCGTCAGCGGATTCGCCCATTTTCCCGTCGCCACCACGAAGGCGGCCAGCACGACACCGATAATTCCCGTACGAACGAGCGTCGCCAGATCGGAATCGACTCCCGCGAGCCCGACCTTCGCAAAAATGGCGGTCAAAGCGGCGAAGACCGCCGACAGCAACGCCCATGCAAACCATGTTTGACTCGTCTCCATCCAGCACTCTCCTTGTCTGCCCTGATCCGTGCCGTCCCCACGATGCTGCCGCTCCACTCAAGAGCAGTGCTGGGACTGCTTGTACAGCGTATCCGACTGGTTGAGGTGCCACCGTACTCGAGGAACGGCTCCGCTGCTCAGACCTCGATAGGCACGATGACGCCAGACCGCATGAAGACGAGTTGAGCCGTGATGGCGCTGGGGGCAAGGCCGAAGAGTTGGCCCACGGCGCGGCGATAATCGGCCAACTGCGGCGCGTAGAACGTCGTCTTCTCAGTGATCACCCGGGCCTGTTCCGCGGGATGCTTGTCACTGCCCACGCCGTCGAACTTGAAGTCGATCACCTCGGCCGCGACCGGCCTGCCCCCCCGCGACCAGACCACGAGCCGGTCGATCACTCCCTGCATGATCCCGTCGGCATCGCGGAGCACGAACGGGTGCTCGCGACGAAGCTGCGGCTCCGCCGGTCCGGCGGCAATACCACAGGCGACGAAGTTCTCCGGCAAGAGCGACGGAGGCTCCGCAAGCAATGCGGCGACGGCGGGACGGCCACACATGGTGCGGAAGTCGGCCAGGAGCGTTGCATGCTGCGACACAAGCGTTGGCTGCTCGGCAGCGACCGCCAGCAGCGTGGCGTCTGAAGGAATGACCGCCGGCCAGCCGACCTGTTCGATCCACGCATGGAGGAGCGTGCCCGCATCCTTGGCCTGCTGCGAGCCTGTATCGAGCAGCGAGGTGGCGGCCACGATGCGGCCCCCCTCGGCCGACGACGGCGTTCGGAGTGACGCACCACGGCGGCGGGTGCCGTTGGCCAGTGGCTTGAGCGCGAGCGACTGATGGCGTGCGGCCACATCGACTGGCGGCGACCCAGCGACCGTCTCCTCCACGATCGCGTCGACGGTGGCGTCGGCACGATGCGCATGGCTGTAGAGAACGGTGGCAGGCGGGGCCGCTGGCGTCTCGGGGAGCGTGGCCCGGAGGACGCCGGCGAGCGTCTTGGGAATCGACTTTTCATTGTCCTTCTCCGGGGCGATCACAATCTCGAGCCCCTGCATCGCGCGGGTGAGGCCCACATAGAGCGTCGCGATCGCCTCGCGGACGATCGGCTGTGGGGCCGCCACGCAGAGTTCCCGCCAGTCGTCAGGCAGAAACGGCTGAAACTCCTTCGACACGGCAACGAGCACCCGCCGAATCGGGGCGAGGGGTCCGTCGCGATCGATCACCACTCGTGGCGTGTGGGAGACGAGTTTGCGGTCGAGGTCGGTGAGCACGACGATGTCGAATTCGAGCCCCTTGGCCTTATGGATGGTCATCACCCGGATCGGCGACGGCACCGGATCGGCCACGCTCGTGCTCCGGCACTGCGCCATGAAGGGAGCGGTGCGAATGAGGCCCGTGCGTGAGCCGCCTGCCGCCAGATCCCAGGCCCGCGCCGACTCGACAAACTGCTCGAGCCGCCGCGCATCCCGCTGCGAACTGTTCGGGGCGACGACTTCCGCGAGCCGCCCCAGCACCGGGCCGTAGCCATCGTCGATGAGTTCCCGCCGCAGGCGATCGATCGCCAGAATGAACTCAGGCGGCAGGACCGGCGCCGCGGCCGGCGTTGGGCCGCTGGCTGCAGCAAGCCCCAGGTCCGCCGCCAACGGCGACGTGGCGACGTGAAACCGCGCAGCCGAATCGGAGGGATGATCGACGAGCGTGAGCACGGAGAGCAAGAGTTCGACAGCGGGCGAATCGTCGAGTGGATTGCCCCCCTCCGCACTGGCCACAATGCCATAGGAGCCCTTGAGTCGGGCGATCACCTTCTCGGCCGCACGGTTGGTCCGCACGAGCACGCCGATCCGCGCGGCAGGATTCGCCTCTGCCAGCGTCGCGGCCCGCTCGGCAGCATGCGAGAGGACTTCGTCCGCCGACGGAGCCGTCCTCAGCCGAGCCCAGCCTGGAAGACTCTGTTTGCGGGCCGCCGCCCGATGGTGCGGGAACGTGGCGGCCCAGCGTGCGGCGACGTCGGCATGGTCGGCCAGCGGCTCGCAGCCGACAAGGTTGTCAAACACCTTGTTGACGACATCGAGCACAGCCGGACTCGAGCGATAGCTTTCCGAAAGTTCGATCATCGCCAGCGGCGTCGACGCCTGCTCGAAGAAGGCGGCCAGCGAATCGATCAGTTCCGCCTTGCCGCCTCGCCAACCGTAGATCGCCTGCTTGTCATCCCCGACAGCGAAGAACGTGCCACCGCTCATGGCCGTGTGCTCGGAGAGCCGCTCCAGCACCCGCCACTGGGCCAGCGACGTGTCCTGAAACTCGTCCAGGAGAAGATGCCTGGCGTAGGAGATGCCCCGCCACCGCGCAGCGTCGAGCGTGCCGTCGCTCGCCGCCTGACCGACCAGCCGGGTGACGTCGTCGAACGACACGATCCCCTCCGCGGCGGCAAGCTGATCGGTCGTCGCCACGTATCGATCGAGGACGTCGCGCATCCCCCGAGTCTGGGCTGCGATGCGGGCGAGAATCACGGATCGCGTCACGTCAAGCAGCGTGCCATACGCCGACTCCACGGCGGGATCGATCGGCTTGCTGTAATACGTCGTCTCACCGCTCAGCACCTTGCTGGAGAGTCCCTTGCCAGCGAATGTCTGCCAATCGCCGGCCCGGAAAGCGACGAGATCCTTGTTGCGGGCCTCCGTGAACCGCTTGTCGGTGAAGGTCATCGCCGCGAGCGAGGCTAAGGCATCATCGATGTCGGCTGGAGCCGGCGGCCGCGGCACAGGCAGCCACTCCCAGGCAGCGGGATCAGCCTCGCGGTGCACCGCCGCCAGATCGGTGACCATCTGTTCGAGGAGCTTCTCAAGCCCCGTGCCAGTCGTCCCGCCCGAGGCACGCACGATCAGATCGGCCATCGTGGTGGCGGACGACCGGCCGTCGCCGCCGCTCACGGCCTGCTCGATCGTGCCATGGATGGCCCGCTGTCGCTGCGACTCGAGATCGGCGTTCGTGCCGATCGTCCAGTTGGCGGGCAGGCCGAGTTCGAAACGGGTGACATCGGCGCAGGCAACGAAGAAACCATCGAGCGTGCCAACAGCCAGCCGGTCGAGCGAGGTCATCACCGTGACCAGCAGATCGCGAAAGAACACGGCGTCGGCGGTGGGCCGCTCGATGGCCGCCGCCAACTCGCCGGTCGCGGCCGGCGTGCGCGGATCGGCCGCCGCGGCGAGTCGGTGCAGCACACGCGCGAGGATTTCACCGGCCGCCTTGCGGGCGAAGGTGGCGGCGAAGACATCCGACACGTCGGCTCCGTCGGCGAGCAGTCGGATCATCCGTGTCGTGAGGGCGTGCGTCTTGCCGGTACCGGCGCTGGCCCGCACACTCACGAACGGCTCTGGGCCACCAGCCAGCCTCTTCTTCGTGGGAGAGGTGCTCATGCCTCCTCACCTCCGTCATCTTCGAGGATGGCAGCGGTCTGACAGATTGCATCGAACTCAGGAAACGACCGCTCCGCGCCCTCACTCGGCGGCCAGAAGATACCCGCCCGCACCTTCCGCACCACATCGCGGGCCGTCGCGTCCGCGGCGTCATAATCAGCGGCGGTCCAGTCGGCCGTCCGGATGCCGATCTCCTCGACGCGGGCCGGCACATTGAAGTAGCCAACATCGACGAGATTGTGGTCGCCGATGCCCGGAACATCGCCGAGCAGGTGGCGGTAGAGGGGGAGTTGCAGATCCACCCACTCGCCGGCGGTACGATGACTCTGTTCCGGCGTTTTGCCGCGAGTGGAGGTCTTGTAGTCAAGCACCTGCCAGCGGCCCGACTCCGGGTGGTAGTCGATGCGATCGATGCGGGCCGAGAGCCGCATCGGGGTACCGTCAACGTCGAGAAGGGCGTTGGTGACGTGGTGCTCGGTGAGGTGGATTCTCCAACCAGCCTGCACGCGTCGTGCCTGTGCCTCGGCGAAGACCGCCAGCCTCCGCCGTGCCAGTTCCGCCTGCACCGCCACCGCCGGCACGGCGGTCGGGCCGTAGCGAAACCGCACGAACGTGTCGAGGATCTGCGACAGTTCGGTCGCGAGCACGTGGTCATCCGAGCAGGAGACGAGATCGTCGCGTTTGGCGAAGCGGTCGAGGCACTCGTGGATCAGCGTGCCGAAGTCGGCGGGCCCGAGTTCGCGGGCCTCGTCGGAGACGGGGGCGAGCCGGAGCCGATGCCGCAGCCAGTATCGGTACGGGCAGGCGAGGTAGTCGCGGAACTCAGTCACCCGCATCGAGGCCACGACGACGGCATCCTCAGGCGGCCTGGGAATGACGAGCCGCGACGAGACGGCTGGCGTTGCCGCCACGCCAGTAACGGCCGGCTCCGCTGCCGCGAACAGCGTCCGCGCCGCGGTCACGACGGCGGCGGGGTCGCGACGGAAGAGCAACCGGCTCGGCACGGCCGGTGATCCATCCGACCCGCGCCTCGGCACGAGCACGAGCAGATCGCTGCGGCAGCAGGCAGCCAGTGACAGAATCCAGGCGTCGCGGGCGGCGATCCGCGTGGCATCTTCGAGAGAGAGCGCCTTCCGTAGCGTCTCCGGCAGCAGCGGATCGCGGGATTGGCCGGAGGGGAGGCAGCCCTCCACGGCCGATGTGATGACGACCGCGGCCGCATCGTCGAGCGGCACCTCCAGCCAGCCGACGATGTCGATCGCGTCGGCAACGGGCACGGGCGGCACGAGTTCGGTCGACCAGTTGGCGAGCAGGAGTCGCGCGAGTCCTTCGGCGCCGGCAGCCACGGCGAGCGGATCGGGAATCGTCGCCATCTGGGCGAGGTGCTCGCCGAGCGAACGGAGACTGCGGGCCACCACGCGGTCATCGGGGGCATCGCGGTCGATCGATCGGCCTGCCAGCGTGGCGGCAACCACCCGCCGCACGGCGTCGGTCCACTGCGTCGCCAGTGTGCAGCCATGCGGCCCGGCCTTTGTCTTCTTCTTGCCCCTGCCCGCCGTCTTGTTGGCCGGAGGCTGCCCGAGCGCCGCGGAGGCGTCGCGGAGCGGCGCGAGCCAGCCGTCGATGCTCGCGAGCATGGCGAGAAACTGGGCGTTGGACTGCTGGTGCTCCGGCCGCTCGGCGGCCTTCGCGAGGTGCTCGCGATCGATCGTCATTGGAAGATGGCGA
>Ga0214921_10009177_pt1 | contig 12589 bp, 11 predicted proteins | sample LL1505_MetaG_FD_177992 | JGI IMG/M metagenome (GOLD analysis project Ga0214921, IMG submission 177992) | Freshwater microbial communities from Lake Lanier, Atlanta, Georgia, United States - LL-1505 | ecosystem: Environmental > Aquatic > Freshwater > Lake | place: USA: Georgia | collected... | reverse complement strand
GCGGAAGATGCGCGCGATAATGTGCGAGAGATTTGGCGTGTATCAAGCAACCCAACTCGATAATGTGGCGTTGGGTTGCTTCGTCATAGTCGGAGAATTGGGCGGACATTTATATAGAATCGGTGTGATGTGTTTAGATTATTTTGTGTCTAGTATGTATAGTTGACGAGAGAATGGCGGGTCGTAATACATTACCACATAATTTAACTAAGGATATATTAATTGAAAAAACCGGTCGCGAATTAGGCCCGGATATTCAATTGAAAATAGAAAAAGATTCTATACCAGTTGCTGGACGTCCTGCTCTTGCTGCCGCATTTGGCGCGAATTCTTCATTAGGACAAGGAACTGGAAATCCAGAAGGCTTTATTAGTTCGAATTCACCAATAACTGAAGTATTAAACATAGTTGGTTATTTATGTAATATTACTCGTAATAATGACAGCACAATTGATAAAGAAAATAGTATTGATATTACGAATGCGCTACACGGAAATGATGGGAATTACGTTGGAGGAGCAGGAGCAGCAACAATCGCCGGTTCATTATATTTGGACAGCAACGGCGCCGCCGGAAAACAATTGTTTGATTTGAATACACTTGAAGCACAAGCCCCTACACATACTGATAATCTTCCAGTAGGCATTGTTAAAAGATCATTCGATACCGCCACCAGGACTCTTCAAGGTTACATTTATAATGGAAACATTCAAAATGAGGTTGATGTAAAAAATCTAATGTCTGACTGTATCAAACAAATGATTAATATTATGGAACAAACCCGCACGATATTCGGTCCGAAGGGATGGGCCAACTTATACCGTAAAATGAACGGCGGCGGCGGCGGCGGCGCCAACAAAAATCACATCAAGCGCACCCATCGTCAACACCGCCGCCGGTATTCAAGCAAGCAATACTAATTCCTATATTCCTCCACACCCCCCTCAATACCCACATCTCACTGCTTTCCCCACGGGGAATCTCGGCTTACCATCCTCCGTGAGTTCCTGATATACCACCGTCAAGTTCTTACCGATATACTTCGCCCCATCATTGAACCACTCTCGTCGTTGTTCCATTGTCCCACGCGGTCTCGCCGTAAACTCTTTCCCATCTGCCGTCTCGCATACCCAAATCACCGCCCCCGCATCACGTCCATCCCCTTCCTTGAAGTCAATAATCCGGTATTCATCCTCCATAAACTCCTTATACTTCTGTAGGTCATTACTGCGGTAATTCGCACGGTAGACGCCTGCCCCGTTTCGGAGCATAATGCCTTCATACCCCGCTTCCACAAACTCCGAGAACAACCTCCTGAAATCGGAGAGCGCCGCCACTTTTTCGGTGCGCACAAGAATGACGACCGCCTCCGCCTCCGCCGCAGCATCCGCCGCCACCGCCACCGCCGCACTTCGCAACACTCTCGCTGCTGCCATAGACGCCGTAGACGCCGTAACTGTGTCGTTTGCGACACACCCACACCGACGGACCGCCGCAGCAAGGACACCTAGTCTCTCTGAATAAGGCATATTCTCGTTCTTTTTGTCGTAGATATCGTAGACGTGATACTTCACTTTTGTAAGTCGCGCCTTGTCCGCATCTGTTATTTTCTTCTTTTTGATGAGTCCGGCGAGTTCTTCAAACGGCATTTGGTCCGTATATAACTCACCGTCGATGACGACGGACGGGTGTTGCGAGAGATAGGGACGAAGCGCAGCGGCGATATGAGGAAGACCAGTGAAGAATGCGCCGGTGCGCGATTGAAGGGCGACTGTGGTCGCGGCGTCGTTACCGCCAGGGATGCGTGTCGCATACGATACACAACGTAATCCATCCAACTTTGGTTGGACGAAACACGGGAATGTGATGACCTTTTTCTTTTTCGATGCGCCTGCTGCTGCTGCTGCTGCTGCCGCACCCACTGCCACACCCGCAGCATCCGCTGGATTGAAGGTTTGTGCGAGCATCGGGAGGAATGGTGTGCCGCTTTCGCTTCCCTCGCCGTCCTCGCCGTCGTCATCGCCGTATTGATTCCCTGAAATGTCGCCATACCCTTCACCACAATCTGCTGGCTTCGTCTCTGTATACGCCTCCTTCTCTTTTTTGTCTGTCCACTTGCGCCGCGTTTCCGAAATACATTGCGCGAGAGGCGTGGTTTCATTGGAACGACCGATATTTTTACCGGTGTTATAATCACGCAACGCCTCTTGACGCTTACCGTTGATATACCCGTGTGTAATCCTGGAAGTCGCATATCCGGCGGCGGTCGCCTTTTTGTCGGTAGGTTGAAGAACTTCCGCAGTCCATACTTTTATTTTTCCGTTTTTGTCAATCGCGTATAAAGTCGGGAACGATTGAACGAGAGACAGCGAAGAAGCAGAAGCAATGGGCATAGCGATAGCGATAGCGCAATCACGAAGAATGATAAAAGGAATCAATTTTATATCAGCAGCCACGTTACTCACTCTTCAAAATACGCCGGGTCTATTTTACTTACAACTGTGCGCAAGACGTGATTCTCCTTCGTAAGTTTATTATTATTTTGAATCAACGAGAGAATCAAATATGTCATCTTTTCAAGTGTGATTTCGTGTTCCTCTTCTGGACTTACGGGTTCGGGTGGTGTTTCTATTATAGAAACTGTGCGAGTTGGATGCTGAAACACGGTTGTTCCATCCGGGTTTACACTGGTGCTAATTCCGTGTAACAAACCACCGCCGGGTGCTGGCACTTCGCTCGTTACAACGATGCGACCTTTACAATATTCGTTTGCTGCGGCAGTGACTGCGCGAACTACGTGAAGGGTTTCTTCTGACCGCTTGATATAATTAATATTTACTGACGCATTATGTTCTTCATTGCCAACATTGGTTGTATTATGAGTGACGACGGTATTACCCTTGGCGTCTTTGGTGGTAGTCGTGACGGTGCCATTGCCGTTGCCGTGGCCGTGGCCGGTTCTTTTCGGAATGGCTGCTGCGGATGCGGCGGCGGCAGCGGCGACAATGGCTTTTGTTTGCGCGTGGATGATTGCGGCGGTTTCTTGGCCGAGTGTTCGTATTTGCGCGCTCGCTTTGGTCGTTGCGCACCCGGGGGGTGCTCCACTCCCTCCGCTCGCGCTACCTGCCGATACTCTGGTCACAGTAGGACCGCCGATTGGACCACAAGTTGCGCCGCCTATTGGGCCACCAGTAGCACCGCCGTCGTAGGGGGGCGGAACCCCCGGACCACCCGTAGCGCAGCCGTCGTAGGGGGGCGGAACCCCCGGACCACAAGTTGCGCCGCCAATTGGGCCACCAGTAGCACCGCCGTCGTAGGGGGGCGGAACCCCCGGGCCACCAGTAGCACCGCCGTCGTAGGGGGGCGGAACCCCCGGCGGAACCCCCGCGGAACACTTCTCTTTGTGATTATTTAATCCCGACGCAAACTTATACTGTTTTCCACATATATTACACGTAAACATTTCTATCTATTTATGTAAATCTAGACAATTCATTCTATATTCATTTATTGTCGCGCATTATTGTCGCGCTCGGTATCAATTGCGAAACCAACAATTGTATTGTTTCCTGTTGTTTTCGCATCAAATCCAACATTTCTCGGTTTTGGCGTAACACTTCTGCGAAATCGGATGCGGATGGCGCCGCCACTGCCACCACAGCCACCGGTCCAGGTGTATCGCCAACGACACACACCGCTATATGCGCCTTATACCGCCCCTCTTGCTTGTATGCTTTGTCGCAATTTTCACAACGGAATTCCGGTTCTTTTGCGCAAACCACGCATACCATAAACGCAATAATGAGCGCGTAGATATCACTTGTCATCATTGTTGTGTTCTCATCACGGATATAGAGGTCCATAATTTGGCAAAAGATGCCATATACTTACGGGTTATTCGCGAGATATTCTTATATTCATTATGAGAATAGGAATTATGACGATAGGAATTATGAGAATAGGAATTATGACGATAGGAATTATGACGATAGGATATAACATAAAAATATATCACGAGAGATTATAATCATAGGAAACATCATAGATATAACAAAAATGGAACACCCTTATCGTGTTCATTCTTCGATTGGGTTCAGTTTTCTACAATTGCTAATGCTGTCTTCTCTCGCGTATCCAACTCCACCACCGCCATTGTATCATAATATCGCAGTATTACGTTTGATGGGGACTGTTTATTTTACGCTGTTCCAAGAAATACCTATTTATCTGAAACTGGAATGCGCGACGATTCTACTGGAAGTTATATGTGACGCATTATATATTCGGTATATCATTCAGGATTATACCTATTTATTTGGCGTCATCGATATCGTGACAAATCTTCTGTTTTGCGCTGCTGTTATATTATCGATTCAAAATGGGGAGACAAGGTGGTCTAAAATATCGGAGTGTTTTGAAGGATTACGGCAGACGGTGATACCGGCACCGCCCCCCTACGACGGCTGCGCGAGAGGTGGCGCGAATACCGCCAGTAATATGAGTCAAATATCGAGCAAGACCGCGAACGTTACGAGTCGCGGAGGGAGCAACGCGACCGGAGCGATGAGCAACGTGAGCATGTATACATCCCTACCCACAAGTGACCCTGGATCAACCAATGATTACGAACCAGTGTATACAGCCGGCGGTCGTCAAGCATTCAAGCCTAGTTTTTATTCATCATCGTGGGGACGCGATTATATTAAAAACAAGGTTGAATGTGAATTTGACCGTATCGATCATCAAACAAATACAGGATATGGTGATGTAGGGATGGTGACAAGCACGGATGGCACTACGCAGTATATCCGGTTTGAGGACACAGCTGATTCGGGTGCAGGCGCATACGCAAGTATTTTCGTTTCCCCTTATTATGACAAAAATGGCAATGCGATTACATCCTTTTCTTCGTGGACGAAAGCTGACACCGTAGGTGCGTGTTTATTCATATATAACATAATACAGTTCATATATCAATTGATGATGTATACAAGCATTGTGCGAACGTGTCGTGATGTGGGAACTACGATTGAACTTAATACAACAATCGTGCGTTGGTTATGCTAGCTCGTTTACTCCGGTTCTTCGCGGCGTCATAGACGCGCCCGAACCTCCGTAAACTCGCTGCCGCTCACCGGCTACGTTGCTTCACCGCTTCGCTGCCGCTCAGCTGCTCCGCTCCTCCGCAGGTTCGCTGCTTCGCCCGCCAAATCGCGGTAAGATGGGGTAGAATAGGGTAGAATAGGGTAGATGGTGTGGCGAAGCAGCGAGTTTACGTAGGTTCGGGCGGCGTCTATGACGACGCGAAGAACCGGCGTAAACGAGCGTATACGGAGGTTCGGGCGGCGTCTATGACGACGCGAAGAACCGGAGTAAACGAGCGTATAGGTAGGCCGTCAACGCAAACAAAACTCCACCCCATGTGGTATCAATGACCGCCGTCATCGGACTCCAATTCTTGAGAATCGCAAGCGTCGTTGTCTCATACACACCATATACAAGAATACCTAAGAAAAATGCGTTCCGTATACCATCACCGAGACGCATTGTCTGGATGGCCGACGCCGATGCCGACGAACCCGGCACAATGATATGACGCAGAACGAAATAATAAAGACCGAGGACAATGAGAGCATAACATATCGCCGCGCTTGGAATATTCACTTTCATCGCACTTCCTTGAACGAGCATTACTTGACGCGCGAAAAGGTCTTTGGCGAGAGTTAAAAAGACAGCATCGAGTGCGAGTATAATGACCGCGACGATGATTAAATTCGTGATACACATTACTATGAAGGCAAAGGCGAATGCGAATACGGACTTATACTATCATTAGATTTTGTCGTAGAATCAGAAGAACCGGAACGGTCTAAAAAGTAGTCTGTGAGAAATGTTTTATCGAGGAATTCATCTAAATATTGAAGTTTACTTACATTGTTGGCGTCAGTAGTGGTGGCGGTTGTTGCGGTTGTATGAGTATCCAAATTCACGAATTTCATTCTATTCTTATATATAGAATGTCTCAAAAAATCAAGCGCCAAGCGCGCCAAGTGCGCCAAGAACGAGAGACCCGCAAGAACCGTAAAAGCCGACGTCGAGGAAAGACGTCGGCCACCGCCGCCGCCACCACCCCGAGAGAAGAACATCACCATTTCTACTCTAAAATGGTGTTTGATGGCAAGAATATGATGACGGAAACACAAAAAGACAACGAGCCAGTTCAACGCCGCGTGTATACAATGAAACAACTAGAACGAGAGATTCCCATCGGCGCCGAATTATTACGCAACGAGAATATTCAGACTGTTCCACCAGCGCTTCAATATCCTATTCCGAGAGAATTGGGATTCCGAAACGTTTTACCGAACCCTGCGGATTTAGGATTGCTTCCACCACGAGTCACGAGTAGTAGTGACATTGACGACCATTTCCGTTCCCATAGCCATAACCGCAGCCGCAGCCATAACCGCAACCGCAGTCGTAGTCGTCGTAATCGCTTTTCGAGTGGTATTATACCGAGAGACCAAGACAATCTGAAACTCATCGTGGAAGACCCGTATACGCGCGCGCCTCCACGCGACATTTTTCATCTACCGGCGTAACCCGCGATACTTGTCTGCGCCCGCGCCTGCGCGTATAATAATGACTATTCTTTTTTAGTCGTTATTATATATCACGCATCGGCGAAAGGATGTCTAACAACAACAATAATTGGAAACGCATCGGCGGTTTCTCTCGCACAGGCACCCAAAATTATGTAAGAACCAGCGACGCCGCAATGGGCGGCACGACCTTCGGCGGTTCTACCGATGTTTCCTATAATACCGGAAGTATAACACAGCGCATCGGAAATAATGCGGGTGTCATTTTTATCAACGGTGATATTGATATGTCGGGTGGAGCAGGTGTCGGCGCACCCATCAATCGTATCCGAAACGTCCGCGACCCCATCGCCGACCAAGATGTCGCAACCAAATTTTATGTGGATAAAAAAGTTAATTCGTCTACAGGACAATCTCCAATTATAGGTCTAACGGGCCCTCAAGGCCCACCAGGCGTCGGTTTTGCCGGACAAAACGGGTCGGATGGCGCAACGGGTCCAACTGGCAGCACTGGCGCAAGAGGACCCACGGGTAGTGTCATCGGGGTTCTCGGTCCCACCGGGTCAAGTGGCGCACCAGGCCCCACCGGCGCAACGGGCGCAGCAGGCGTAACCGGACCTATCGGCCCCATCGGTGCAAAGGGCGACCAAGGAACGCAAGGCACCCAAGGTATTCAGGGATCCAACGGCACCATTTTATGGCTCAACCCGGACGGCGATTCAAAAGTAAACGAACTCATCACCGATTCATATATGCTTTCCACTGTTCCCATCAATAGTCGTATGCGAACAATTGGTCCCATATCCGTGAGTGCGACCTACGGTAACACGAACAAAATGATTCCAGGTAGTCGGTTTTGGAATACCGCACAAGAAGTGTCGACACTCGCCGTCATTCCAAGCGGTGTTTGGGTTCTAAATGTTTACGCAAATGTCCCTTCCAACTCTGACGCAAATCAGGTCTCGTTATATGCGGCGGTTTTTATGATTACGGGCACCGAGAGCCAGCCCTCACCTAACAGTTTAATCATCGAAACGAAGGATGGTGGTGATGCGGGATTTTATCCTCCGCGCGCGGCCTATTTACCCGACCACGTGAAATATATCGGGCAAAGCTGGACAGCAAGCGACAATATTTTGCCGAATACAGGGACAAACGCAGGCGCTGTGATTAATAGCACAACACGACAGTTATACAAAATTCAGATGCCAGTTGAGTTTACAACTCTGAAAGATGCGAGCGGCAATAGCGAAAATGTCTACGTCCAATTACAGATTTATATCAAAAACACGAAAGAGGCGAACCAGACTGCGAACATTTCGATGTATTTTCAGACGGACCCAGCAACAAGTAATACCACTTACTCGTATTTACAGACGACATTTGGAGCCGTAGGTATTCGTGGTATCCAAGGAACAACCGGTCCGATGGGTTTGGCCGGTTCGACGGGGGCGACAGGTGGCGCAGGAATACCGGGGTCGACGGGGTCGGCGGGGCCAACGGGGATAACCGGACCGCTGGGACCTCGTGGGCCTATCGGTGCTACCGGCCCCACTGGACCCGCCGGACAATCCAACTCTTTCGGACCGCAATACGGTGTCCAGTATCGGTCAAATGGGGCGTCGGGCCCGACTGACCCGAACGGTAGTTTCGGCGGTGACGCGAATTTTCGGTATATTCCAGAGGGTTATGTTGACCGAATAAGCAATGCGACTGCGGGGTCTGTGGTATTAAATGACCTTGCGTGTAAGTCCATCCACTCGCCGGTTTATGTGGAAGACCCCTCCATCACCACCATCGGGAGCACACGCCCGCGAACTTTTATTACGGGAGGTGAACAGACGACAGGGGCGGGTGGCGGATATATCGTCCTTGCTTCTGGCAAGGACATGGATAGTGGTGGAACGACAAACACACCGGCGACTGTGGCCGATATCACACACGGGGTGAAATTGGTCCACAATATCGCGAGCGACAAACCTATTGTGACCATCAATCTTCATAATGGGAGCAAATTAACCGGCGTCGTTGGAATGAAGTTTGACTTGACAACTGGAAATGTCGCCAGCGCGGGCGACCAGTTCTGTATCGTGAATGAGACCGGCGCAGTGGGGGTAGGCGGAGTGACGGCTGCCCAAGTCGCGGAACTCGCGCAAAGCGGCCTTAAGCGCGCTCTTCACGTGCGCGGAAATGTAATGGTGGGAACACACCCTGGCGCGAACCCGGTCGATGCGGACTCCGCGATGATTTTGTTTAATAAGGCGACGACGACACCTGGCGCGCCGTCACGGTCGTATCCAGGCGTATATCACCGTAGTATTGTTTCGGCGGGCGAGGTGACGGCAGTTGGTGGTGCGACGAATTCTATCACCGCGGGCGCATCGGGTCTCGGAATCATCTCGCCGAACTTCATCACATTCCAGACGGGAAGCACCCTCGGGAGCAATCCGATTGTGATTAATCAGGCTGGCGATGTATCGGTGACGGGACGCGCGAATTTGAACGGACCGGTGAGTGTGGGGAAGAATTTCGGCGCGGTTACGTCGCATACTGGCGCGACGCCGATTATGGATGTAAGCGGAATCATACATATCAGGAGTGATGCTACGAGTTATAGTGATAATCCGCGTATGAAATTGATATCTAATAATGCGATTACTACTACTAACGATATTCCATCTCTCACGAATGGAAGCACTGCGAATGAAATACGCGGCGTGAATATGGGCGAAAGTAGCGGATTCCTGCGATTGAGCGCCCAAACCCCGGCGAACAGTTGTATTGACCTCGTTGGAACGATTTTAAGTGGAGACGCGTTGAAATTTACGAATTCGGTGCGGATTAGCACGGGGGGGACGGACCGACTCTTAGTAAACGGGAGCGGGAATGTGGGGATTGGAACGACGACGCCGGGGGTCAGGCTGGATGTGAGTGGCGCGGCGTCGGTGGCGGCTGCGCGAATAATGTCGACTGCGACGACGGGGACGGCGTTGATAACGACGGGGCGGGTTGGGGTGAACCTTATCGTGGCGCCAATGGTCCCACTGGATGTTTCGGGTGCGGCCAGAATCTCAGGAGATTTGGATATGAATGGTTCCGGCAAAATCGTTCAATTAGTTGATCCTTCGAACAACCAAGATGCTGCTACCAAAAGGTATGTCGATACCGAGTTCGGTTCTAGCGGGGGATTGATGAATCATCCGACCGTTCGACGAGACGATGCTTCAAATAACACACATTATCTTACATTTATTCATTTTTCCGACTTACCTGAAAATGGTTGGTCCAAGCGAGCATTATTGAGATGCAGTGGGGGTGGTCTTTTGTATAACCCGAGCACGAATACTCTGGCAGCGGGGACGTTCAGCGGGAGTTTGAGTGGGAATGCTTCGAGTGCGACGACTGCGTCACAAGCCATCTACTGCAATGCCGGTGCGGGTGGTTCGGGCTTTTATGCTGGGAATGACTGGAGAATGTATGTTCATGATACTGGTAATATTATTATGGGTAAGCAGGCGACGGTAAGTTCATCCTATTTGACTAATAATGGTGGTACAGACTATCGGAATCTAGTTACACTAGTTGTAAAACCTTTAAGTTCGGGATCTCAAAAGCGACCATATTATAGGCACACTTCATCAATAATATACGCTAATAATGATGGAGATTACCGGGTGGCAACAGCTGTATTCGATCTTGATTCGGACCCACAAACCGTGAATGCCACCTTTGGAGGTATGTTTGTTGCATTTTTTGAAGGACCTATTCAATGCGAATATCTTGCTATAGCGTCAGATAAACGAATTAAAAAAAATATAACAGAAATCACGGATGGGACAAAGTCACTCCAACTCTTTCGAAAAATCAAATGTTCTACATTCGAATACGTTGATAAATTCTCTCACTCACCTTATAAAGTTCATGGTTTCATCGCACAAGACATCAAAGATATTGTTCCCGAAGCAGTCCATTTGGTCCCTGATTACCTCCCGAATTTCTTTTGTATGTGTTTTGTTGAGAAACATTCAATACAAAATAACGATAAAACAGAAACGTTTCGCGTATTTATACCAGCGAATGATACTAAAAAGTTGATATTCACCGGAAATCACGATATAAAGACAGGTATTGAATATAAGACCGCGTCGGGGGCACCTGCGTCAGACGCGTCTGGTAACCAGTATTTCAAGGTTAAATTCAAAGACATTTCTGACAACGACGTAGAAGTAATGACAACACGGATTATTGATGACTTCTCATTTTTGATTGAGGTTCCGTTGAACAATAAAGGTGAAAATACCGTCATAAAAGAAGATACTTATTTTCTATACGGGCAAACGGTGGATGATTTCCATAAAATAGATAACGACCATATACACAATATCGCCACCGCCGCCCTCCAAGAAGTCGACCGCCAACAACAAGCCGATAAGGCGCGGATTGCGGAATTGGAGGCCACCGTCGCCCAACAACAATCTCTCATCAACGACATTCTCGAGAGATTGAAAGTGTTGGAAAAGGCGTGAATATTATTCTACGAAATACGCATAATGAAGGCGAGGACGTAGAAGGGGGGCATATTTTCGTGGGCGGTGCCGGAACCTTGATTTGCTATCGTGTGTTCGTGTGCCGAATTAGTGCTATTTACTGTTACACTATGGGTATGATTAGCTGCTGTTCCCATTGATGTATAATAATTACCTCCAAGACTAAACCAACTGTAATTTCCTGCGCTGGAGCCACCTAGTGCGCCGGTTACGCTATAAGCACCGGTCGAAGTTTCTGTTACTGTATGTGTATGCGAACCATTATTAGTAGAGTCAGTGCTGGTTGTCACCCCACCGTGATTATGCTTCGGCATTTGTGTCTCTGTCAAAGCAACCGTTTCCACACCACCGGTTTGACCAGTAGTTCGCCCAGTCAATCCAGAACCAGACCCGCTACTCAACACAAATCTTCCTCTCAAATCCGGTGTCGTTATACCATTATGGGTAGACCCATCACACAACTTCCAGTTGCTCGAAAGATTCGTCCCATTAGTTCCACTCCACATAATAATCCCGCCAATTGGAATCGAAGTATCGACATAATATCTGGTAGCAGCATCTTGGGGGTTAGTAGGATTACCCAAATTAACGATTTTGCCGGAACCATTCATATCCAAATCTCCTGAGATTCCTCGCCACCCACCCGAACGTGTGGGGTGTCCGCCCCCAAACGGCGGGATACTGTTCGGCTTTCGCCGAACGATGCGAGCGAAGCGTCGCAACTACGTTCTATAAACCAGGGGGGTTCCGCCCCCCAACGGCGGGATACTGTTCGGGTCCGCCGTCAATATCGACCGACGGTAAAAATAGACGGCGGATTGGGATGTGAGTGTGCTATTTGGGTATCGTTTTTTGCGTCTATTTCGAACAACTCGCGAGGGCGGCGGAATATTTAAAAAAATAACCCCCAATCCCGCCCGCCACTCCTCATCATCCCGCGCAAACCGCCGTTGGGGGGCGGAACCCCCGCGGAACCCCCCTTACAGTCGCCACGCCTTCATATCCTTCCACAATTTCGCCCGCACCCTCGACAATATCGTGTCATCCGACAAAGCGCCCCCCATCATCTTATCCGCATATTTATTGTAAAGCGTAGCGAAATCCTCCGACAATACAGTCCCGCCCACAGGCGTCGTCGGTTCTTCTACGTCCGCCGTATCCGCCGCGTCCACATCAGCCACGTCCACCGCCGCCGCCGCACCCGACGGCATCGGATACATCCCATCACACGACGCCATCGCCGGCGAGCACTGATATTGCGGCTGCCTCTGCGCAGCAGCAGACATCATCTGTTGATACGACGACGCCGCCTTTTGCCGCTGTTTCGTCAATTCGCGCTGCGCCTCCCAATTCAAATCCTGCCATTTCTTGAACTCTTTAAACAGGAGTTTATGAAATGTCCTTACAAAGAGCTGAAACTCGCACGGTTCCATCGCGCGC
>Ga0214921_10009174_pt1 | contig 12592 bp, 11 predicted proteins | sample LL1505_MetaG_FD_177992 | JGI IMG/M metagenome (GOLD analysis project Ga0214921, IMG submission 177992) | Freshwater microbial communities from Lake Lanier, Atlanta, Georgia, United States - LL-1505 | ecosystem: Environmental > Aquatic > Freshwater > Lake | place: USA: Georgia | collected... | reverse complement strand
ACCGAGCTCAATGTCGATGAGGGCCAAACGGTCAAGCGCGATCAGGTCCTTCTTAAGATCGGCACGCCCGACACCGATGCGGTTGAGCGCAGTCTCGCCGGTGAGGTCATTTCCCTGTTGGCGCAGCGCGCGCGCCTGAGGGCTGAAAGCATAGGGCAGGTGAGCTTTGCCGCCCCGCCCGAATTTGCCGCCCTTACCGGACGTGACAAGACCTTGGCCGATGTGGCTATGGCCGAGCAACGCCACTATGCGACCGTCCGGGCCCAGTCCAACAGCGCGGCCACGTCGGTCCTCCAGCAGCGCCTTGATCAATATCGAGTTCAAAATGAGGGTTTGGCGCGGCAGGTGGGCTTCAACCGAAAGCAACAGGACCTAGTCGGTGCGGAACTGGACGGCCTGAAAAAGCTGGCTGTCGACGGCTATGTCTCGACCAATCGGGTGCGTGGCACCGAGCGTGTCGCCGCCCAGCTTGATGGCGAAACCAGCCGCAATGAGACCGAGATTAGCCGCAACATCTCCGCCATGGCTGAGATCAACAGCCAGATCCTATCGACCCGTAAAAAGGTCCTAGAGACCATTTCCGATGAGATGGCTGCGACCGAGGCACGTTTGGTTGACCGCTTGCCCAAATGGTCGGCGGCCAAGGAAATCGTCGTCCAGTCCTTGATCAAGGCCCCGTCCAGCGGCCGCGTGGTCGGCTTGAAGATCTACACGGTCGGCGGCGTGGTGTCGGCTGGCGAACACCTGATGGATATCGTCCCTCAGGACCGCGGCATCGTGATCGATGCCATGTTACGGCCCTCCGATGCGGCAGAGGTCCAGATCGGTATGCCAGCGATGATCCGCCTGAGTGTCTTCCACGACCGCAAGGCCCCGGTGCTTCAGGCCGTTGTTTCGGATGTCTCAGCTGACAGCTTCGTCGATGAAAAATCGCGCGTGCGGTTCTTCAACATCGAGGTGCGCATCCCCGAGTCTGAACTGCTGAAGATCAGCAAGGCCAAGGGCCATTATGATCTGAGGCCCGGTCTCAATGTTGAAGTCATCGTCCCGCTGCGCAAGCGCACAGCATTGACCTATCTGACCGAGCCCATCGGCAAAGCCTTTACCAGCGTCGGGCGCGAGCCCTAGGGGTTCAACTAAGGTTTCCACGGCACATCGTCAGGATCATCCTCTTCATCCTGTGCCTCGGACCACTCGTCCTGATCGAGATCGTCATCCTCATAGGGCGGGGTTTCTAGGTCGGGGAGGGCGGGGCGTGCGGATACCTCGGGCTGGGTGGACGCTGGCCGCAAAGGGGCGGTCGAAGACGCAGACTGATGGCGCAGCAGGGCTTCAACGCGGGTCAACCAGCGGCGGGCCTCGCGAATTTCGGTTGCGGGATTGGTCGCGTCGCGGCGGTCTTCATCACCGTCGGTCCAAAGCTCTAGGATGAATTCAGGGTGCCTCGGATCGTCGAAGATCAGTCTGAGGTGGACCTCTTGCGCCTCGGCGGCCACCTGATCGAGCGCGCGGCGCGGCTCACCGCGATAGGCTCTAGCAACCACCCGGCCATCGACCTCCAGCTCTGCGCCGATCAGCAGGTGCAGGCCATAGAGACGCGCCTTGGCTCCACCATCGGACAGAACCAGCACCTGAGGCGGCTCCATACGGATGGCGAGGGCTGCATTGCGGCCCTTGGCGATGATTTGGTCGTCCGGCTCGCCCTCGAGCACCCGACGGATGATCCGGCTCAGCCGCCGCGTCTCATTGCCCCGCCGCGCCAAGAGACTCGCCAAGGCGGTCACGGCGACACCGGTTACGCCAACCAGCAGCCCTATGCGGATCAGATCATTCATAGGCCAGACGATAGGCAGATTTTTGGGCAAGGCCTAGGGGTGTTGAGGAACCCCCTTCCCCGGCTACGCCGGTACTTCCCCCAAAGGGGGAAGATCTTAGATGCGCAAATCTTCCCCCTTTGGGGGAAGTGGCCCGAAGGGTCGTAGGGGGTCTTGTTATCTCACTTCCGTTTTCCCCGCGAAGGCGGGGACCCAGACCCTTTCACTCAGGCGGGAAGCGGGTCTCTGGATACCTGCCTTTGCGGGGGCGCTGTGGAGGGTGAGTAGATGAACACCCCCTCTCCCAACCCTCTCCCCCTCAAGGGGAGAGAGGGCTTTTTCTGTCTTAGCCGTCTCCCTGAGGGAGAGGGTTTGGTGAGGGCCTTGTTTGTAATTTTCGGTCTGGTTCCCCGCCTGCGCGGGGAAAATGGATATTGCAGTTCCAAAACTGCCCCTTCCTGCATCATTGCGAGGCGCATCGCGCCGAAGCAACCCAGGGGCACATCTCCATAGGTCCGTGTCAGACCCCTGGGTTGCTTCGCTTTGCTCGCAATGACGCGGTTAGGTGGCCTCTACAGATCCAGACTAATCACCACCGGCACATGGTCGGAGGGCTTTTCTCGCCCGCGCACGTGGCTGTGGATCTCACAGCCCGTCAGCCGGTCGGCCGCCTGTGATGACAGCAGCATGTGATCGATGCGGATGCCGTTATTGCGTGGCCAAGCGCCTGCCTGATAGTCCCAGAAGGTGTAGGCGTGCTCGGTCCCGACGATCTGTTTATGGGCCTCGGTCAGGCCCAGCCATTGCAGTTCGCGAAAGGCCGCGCGGCTTTCGGGTTGGAACAGGGCGTCGCCCGCCCAGGCCGCAGGGTCATAACAGTCGCTGGGCTCGGGAATGACGTTGTAGTCCCCGGCCAGCACCAATGGCTCTTCGTGGGCGAGCAGAGATTGGGCATGGGCCTTCAGCCGTTCCATCCAACCCAGCTTATAGGTGAATTTCTCGGTCCCAATCGGATTGCCATTGGGCAGATAGATGCCGCCGACCCGCACGGGCTTGGGCGCGCCGATTAGGGCCTCGATATAGCGCGCCTGTTCGTCGGTCTCATCGCCGGGCAGGCCGCACCTCACATCCTCCATCGGATATTTCGATAGCAGGGCCACGCCATTATAGGTTTTTTGCCCATGGACGGCGACATTATAGCCTAAGGATTCAAAGGCTTCAGACGGAAACTTCTCATCGACGCACTTGATCTCTTGCAGGCAGGCGACGTCGGGATTGGCCTCCTTGAACCAGTCCAAAACCCCTTCGAGGCGGGCATTGATCGAGTTGACGTTCCAGGTGGCGATGCGCATGTCGGCCTTCTTGTCCGGTCAGGACCGGGTCAGGGTCAGGTTAGATAGAAAAGCTCACGCCGCAGCCGCAGCTAGACTTGGCGTTCGGATTGCGGACCCGGAACTCTGCGACGGCCAATTCATCAACAAAGTCGATCTCCGAGCCAATGAGCAGCTCGAGCGATACGGGGTCGATCAGGGCCACCGCCTCATCGCATTCAATGCGCAGATCGTCCTCTTCGGCCTGTTCGATCAGGTCGAAATTATATTGAAAGCCAGAACAGCCGCCAGCATCGACGGCGACGCGCAACATCAAGCTGCGGCCTTCGCTAGCGCTTAAGGCCTTGATCCGGGCAGCAGCAGCCGGTGACAGGGTCACGGGCAGGGACGGCTTGCGGGCCGAGGGCAGGGTGATTGTCGCGGTGACCATGGCCGTTTTTGGACTTTTCGAATGCCGAATAGGCGAAAGTGGTTCGTAACCTCTATATGATAACTCAACTTCGCCCAACAACGGGGCGTTATGTGGAAATATTTGATGGGCGCGGATTTGAGCGAACCATCTGGAAACCCAAATGGCGATTTTTCATCCCCCTGCGCGTGTCCTCTTTGCTGAAAACCCCGACCATTCCAAGGGCCGCCGGTTTACGGAAGAGGAGAGCCGCACGCGAACGCCCTTTGCGCGCGATCGGGATCGGATCATCCACGCATCGGCCTTTCGCCGCTTGAAGGAAAAGACGCAGGTCTTTGTTGCCCATGAAGGCGATCACTTCCGCACCCGCCTGACCCATTCGCTCGAGGTTGCCCAAGTCGCGCGGTCCATCGCCACGGCCATGGGGCTGGATGCTGATCTAAGCGAAACCATCGCTCTGGCCCACGATCTTGGCCACCCGCCCTTTGGCCATGCGGGCGAAGATGAGCTGCAAAAGGGCATGGAGCCCTTTGGCGGCTTTGATCACAATGTCCAGACCTTCCGCGTGGTCGCCAAGCTCGAGCACCGCTATCCTGACTTTGAAGGTCTGAACCTGACGTGGGAGACGCTCGAGGGGATCGTCAAACATAATGGCCCGGTGATCGACAAGCTGAGCCGCCCGTCTTGGAGCGCCATTGCTGAGTTCAATGCCGATTATGACTTGGGCCTTGGAACCTGGGCCTCGGCGGAAGCGCAGGTCGCAGCCTTGGCCGATGATATTGCCTACAACAATCACGATGTTGATGACGGTTTGGCGGCGGGCCTGTTCCAGATCGAAGAACTGCTCGACATTCCCTTGATCGGTCCAGAGCTGCGCGCCGTTCAGGCCGAGCGTCCGGGACTGGATGATCGCTTGACCCGTCTGGAGGCGGTGCGCCGGATGATCGGGGTGATGGTCAATGATGTGATGGCTGAAACCCAGCGCCGGGTCATCGCGGAAAAGGTGGATTCGCCTGATGCCGTTCGGCATATGACGCGCGCGCTCGTCGCCTTTTCGCCGGACATGGCTGAGGATCTGGCCGTTCTGCGCGCCTTCCTCCACACCCGCATGTATCACCACTGGCGCGTCAATCGCACCCGCAGCCAAGCGCGCCGTATCCTTGCCGATATGTTCCAACTCTTTATGGAAGAGCCCGACGTCCTGCCGCGTGAATGGCTCGTGCGGGCTCAGGAAAGTGACGATGTGGGCAAGGCGCGCGTGGTTTGCGACTATATTGCCGGCATGACCGACCGGTTCGCGATCGAGGAACATCGCAAGCTGTTCCAGTTGGAAATCTGGAACTGACCCTCGGTTGAAGCCATCGGTTCAGCCTAGGGCGCGGGTCGGCTAGACTGTCTCGCTAGATAGCGATTCGATTCGCTTGCCCCTTTTGTTTTGATGATGGCCATTTCGGCTTTCGGAGCCTCTGCGATGTCTGAATTCGATCGCGGCGCCTACACGCCACAGACCGACTCTCCCCTGTCTTTCGACGCGCGGACGACGCGGCGGCCGGGTGGGCGTCCCTTGCCGATGGCCCTGTTGGTCAGTTGCTTGATTCTCGCGGTTCTGGTCGTGGCCATTGTCTTGTTCTATCGCAGCGGTGTGCGCAGCGCCGGTCAGGCCCCTCAGCCCGTCGGTGCGCCCGTGTCAGCGATGAAGGCGGCCCCGTCAGCGGCGGACCAGCCGGTAGATGCCGCGGCTGGCCTGCAGGTCTATAAGGCCGAAGCGCCCGAAGCCGTCGAGCCACCACCGACCTTCACGCCCGGCCCTGAGCAGCCTGGCGCTCGCCCCGCCGCGACCGCCCAAGCGGCCTTACCGGCGACTGCACCGGCCACCGCTACGCCAGCGGCTACCGCGCCATTGCCGGTCACACCCCTGCCGGTGAAGCCGCTTCCGGTTAAGCCGTTGCCCGTCAAGCCGCTTGCGGCAACCGCGGCTGCGCCTCAGCCCAAGCCAGCGCCAGCCGCGCCGGTCGCGGTCAAGGCCCAGCCCGTGGTCAAGCCCGCTGCGGCAAAGCCTGTCGAAACCAAGCCTGCAGTTGCTAAAGCGGCCGCTACGCCTCCAGTGGCAAAGGGCAATGTCTATATCCAGATCGGTGCCTTCTCGACGGCGGCTCTGGCCGACAAGGGATGGAGCGACATCGCCAAGGCCTTCCCCAAGCCCATGGCGGGCAAGTCCAAGTCAGTTGTCCCCCTATCGAAGGATGGAGCGACCCTCTATCGCACGGCCATTGGGGGGTTCACCTCTAAGGCCGATGCGGACGCCTTTTGTGCCAGCCTAAAGGCGGCGGGCAAGACCTGTTTCGTCAAGGCCAATTAGGAACCTGACACCATGACCTCACGGGCCTGTATCCTTGGCTGCGCTGGAACGGTCCTGAGCGATCAGGAACGGGCCTTCTTCCGCGATGTGCGTCCGTGGGGGTTCATCCTTTTTGCCCGCAATATCGAGACGGCGGACCAGACCCGCGCCTTGATCGCTGCCCTGCGTGAGGCGGCCGATGACGAGGGTGCTTTGGTCTTTGTCGATCAGGAGGGTGGCCGGGTCCAGCGCCTGCGTCCGCCGCTCGCGCTGAATCGTAGGCCCGCAGAGCCGTTTGGCGCGCTCTATGCGACCGATCCGGTATCCGCCCTTGAGGCGGTGCGGTTGAACCACCGTCTCTTGGCCCATGAACTGACGGCGCTTGGCTTTGATGCCGATTGCGCACCTTGCTTGGACCTGCGTCATCCCGGTGCCCACGACATCATCGGCAACCGTTCCTTTTCGCAGGACCCAGCGGTCGTCGCCGCCCTCGGTCAAGCGGCGATGGATGGCCTGATGCAGGGCGGCGTTGCGCCCGTGATCAAACATATTCCCGGCCATGGCCGCGCCTTTGCTGACAGCCATCTGGAACTGCCCGTCGTTGAGACCCGCCGCGCGGAACTCGAAGCCAGTGATTTTGCGCCGTTCAAGGCGCTCAAGGCCGCGCCTATGGCCATGACCGCCCATGTTGTCTTTACGGCCATTGATCCAGCGGCCTGCGCCACCGTCTCCGCCACCGTGACCCAAGAGATCATTCGCGGACATATGGGCTTTGACGGCCTATTGATGAGCGACGACCTGTCGATGAAGGCCCTAGGCGGCAGCTTTGCGAGCCGCACTGAAGCCTCGCTCGCAGCCGGGTCTGACCTCGTGCTCCATTGCAATGGCGATCCCATCGAAATGATCGAGATCGTCAGCAAGGTTCCCGAACTGTCTGGCCGTGCGGCCGAGCGGGCTGCTGCGGCCCGGGCCTGCGCCCGTCAGGTTCAGCCCTTCGATCCCGCTGAGGCCGAAGCCTATCTGGCCCGCCTTGGGCTGGCGGGCGCTAACGCATGAGCACAGGCTTTCAGCCCAGTCTCGATTTTGAAGCTGCCGCCTCGGCGGCGGAAGATGGCGACGCGCTGATTATCGACATTGAGGGCTATGAAGGCCCCTTGCATGTGTTGCTGGCTCTGGCCCGCACGCAGAAGGTCGACCTGATGAAGCTATCGGTCATGAAGCTGGCTGAACAATATCTCGCCTTCGTCAATCAGGCCCGCCGGGTCCGGTTCTCCTTGGCGGCGGACTATCTGGTGATGGCCAGTTGGTTGGCCTATCTAAAATCGCGCCTGATGCTGCCCAAGCCAGAGCGCAAGCCGGAAGAGGGCCCACCACCAGAGGATATGGCGGCGGCTCTGGCCTTTCGGCTGGCGAAACTTGATGTCATGCGACGCGCGGTGGAAGAGCTGAACCAACGCCCGCAACTGCGCCGTGACGTGTTCATGCGCGGGGATCCGCAGGCGGTGAAGATCGTCTCCCATAGCCGTCTGACGGGCGAGCTTTATGAGTTGGTCCAGGCCTATGTCGAACAGCGCCGCCGAGAAGTGGTGCGCTACTATCATCCCCGTGCCCCACAGGCCTATCCCTTGGACGATGCGCGGGTGCGCCTGCGTCATAGGTTGCCGGAACTGACCGGCTGGACCTCGCTGGAGGATGTCGCGCCGCACAACGTGGATTTGGGGCTAGAAGAGGGCCCCAGTCGGGCCTCCTATGTCGCGTCAACCCTGTCGGCCAGTCTGGAACTGGTCAAGGAAGGCGCGCTTGAGGCGCGTCAGGTTCAGGCCTTTGCAGAGGTCTATATCCGCGCCCGCACCTCGGCCCGGGGGGATGATCTGGTCGTGGATGAGGCGCAAGGATGAGTGATTTTGAAACCACGGAACGCTCGGTAGAGGCCCTGTTATTCGCAGCCGCAGAGCCCCTGTCGGCCAGTGACTTGGCGCGCCGCTTGCCCGATGGCGCGGATGTCGGACGCGCACTGATGGCGCTTAAGCAGCGTTATGTCGGACGCGGCATCGAACTGGCCTGTGTCGCCGATCGTTGGCGCTTCCAGACGGCAGAAGACCTGTCCAATCTGATGACCGAAGAGCGCGAGGAGCCGCGCCGTCTGTCGCGGGCAGCGCAGGAAACCCTCGCCATCATCGCTTATCACCAGCCCGTCACCCGCGCTGAGATCGAACAGATCCGGGGCGTTCAGGCCAGCCGAGGCACGCTCGATGTGCTGCTCGAACTGGGCATGGTGCGCCTTAGAGGGCGCAGGCGTTCTCCGGGCCGGCCCGTGACCTATGGCACATCTGATCTGTTCCTTGAGCACTATGGCCTGGCCAGCTTGGGTGACCTTCCCGGTGCGGCGGACATGAAGGCTCTGGGTCTGCTGGGCATGGATCTACCGCAGGACTTCCACGTGCCTGATCCCACAGGCGGCGGCGATGATGAGGATCCGATTGACGCCGAGGACAGCCCAGAGTTCCATCAGGACTTCCTACTCGAAGGCTAGGCCCCGCTATAGTCGTTGCGGCTTTCGCGCCTGCCAATATCGGTGACGGGGTGGCGCAGACGCTGGAGGGACGCCTGCATGGCGATATAGCCTGCCCCAACGGCCGGATCGAAGGCTTCCCAATCGCGGATATCGATCCCGGCAAGGTTTGGCACCACCAGCACGTCGCTGGCTTCGCGGCTGGCGATCAGGTCTCGGCCGGTTGACACCGTTCCTGCCCGCATGAGGAGGGCCACAATCGGCGGACCCTGGCGCCATTCTCCAGACCAGAACCACCGCCACAGAGACGGGGGAGGGGCGACATCTGTGGCGCTTAAGCCTCTGGCACGGGAGACGTCGACCGCCACGATGGGGCCACGGTGCATGTTGCGCAGGACGTCGGCGGGAAGGTTCTTCATCACCCCGCCATCAACCAGAACATTATCGCCATCATTGACCGGCGGCAGGATACCCGGCAGGGATATTGAGGCCCGCAAGGCCCACCGCAGTTGGCCCCTAGCGTGCATCTGGTATGTCCCTAAGGTCAGGTTAGACGAGACGCAGAAGAAGGGCAGCCACAGGTCGGCGATCTGAAAATCGCCAAAATGCTCTTCCAGCCGCTCTTCGACCTTGAGGCCTCGGGTCATGGCGATCATCGGAAAGGCAATGTCATCCAAAGGACTGGAGTCGACAAAGGCCTTGCGAATACGCCAATCGATCTCCTGATCATCCCAGCCCATCGCCAAGGCTGCAGCGATCACCGCCCCCATCGAGGTGCCGCAGACAAAATCAATCGGCGTGTCACTTTCCCTCAAGGCCTTTATTGCACCAATATGGGCATAGGCCCGGGCACCGCCGCCCGACAGAACAAGCCCTACGGCCATACCGGTGAAGAACCGCGCCATTCGGGCATAGTGATCGTCTGACCCGTCCTTGATGTGAAACAGTTGAGCCGCCGGAAGGCTATCGAGCCAAGCCTCTGATCCCGATGGCAGGAGGCAGTCTGCCGATTGGATCAAGATCAGGTCCACGAGGCGCTGGCGTAGCAACGGCTCGGGCAGGGGGGTTGAGACGCAGTCCTCAGGCAACCCTGCACCCTTGGCCATCAGAAATAGCCGATCCACCTGACGGCCAACGACGCTTTTCCAATAGGTCTCATGGGATTCGGCGACATAGAGGATGAAGTCGTGACCCTCTTCGGCGGTTGAAAACCACTCGGTTGATGAGCGTTCGGCCTCAACGCCCATAACGCAGATTGAATAGCCTAGTTGTCGAACCGCGTGGGCGATCTGTTCGACCTGCTCGCGCGCCTTTACCGCCTCGCTCATGCCATAGAAGCCAAAGACGCTTGGAGACCCAAGGGACACTCGGTTGGCTGTCTGCCGTGCACGCTGGATCATCAGCCTTGCCAACTGCGCCATGATCTTAGCGTCTTCATCAGCGGCCTTGAAGAAGGCGGCGCGCGTTAGGGCGAGGATTTCACTATCGCGCAGGGCAACGACCTTGGCAGAATGGACCGTGCCCGAAATCATCGCCATCTCGCCAGCGGGTTCGCCCGGTCGGATCACGCCCAGAAAGTGCGGGTCCATACCCTCGTCTTGCCGGATGGCCCCAAGCCTTCCGGCCCGCAAAAAATAGATATGGTCCGCCTCTTCACCGGCCTCATAGAGGGTCGATCCTCCGGGCAAGGAGAAGGTGACCACGTCCTGAGCGAACCTAGACTCTAGGAACAGCCGCGAGAGCGCTGTGTCGGCTAGATGGTGGGGCAACTTCATAATTCACAGGCTAATGCCCCCTTGAGCGTTTGGCGAATGAGTTTTGCAAGGATGCTTGCTCAAGATACGAGGCGCGGCCTAAGATCGACGGGTTCGCGAGCCTCAATCAAAGAAAAATAAGCCGAAATGAGCCGAATTATCTCCAAGATCGACCCGGGTTCTGCGGCATTTCAGGCCAATCACGCGCTCAATGAGGGCTTGGCTCAGGCCCTGCGCCAGCGGACCGATGAGGCGGCGCTCGGTGGTCCAACCTCAGCGCGCGATCGTCATGTCTCGCGGGGCAAGCTCTTGCCTCGGCAGAGGGTCGAGCGACTGCTGGATGTCGGGGCGCCCTTTCTCGAAATCGGGGCCCTAGCGGCCAACGGCATGTATGATGATGAGGCTCCGGCCGCTGGGATCATCACCGGCATTGGGCGGGTCAGTGGGCGCGAAGTGATGATCGTTGCGAACGATGCCACCGTCAAAGGCGGGGCCTATTTCCCGATCACCGTCAAAAAGCACCTACGGGCGCAAGAGATCGCCGAGCAGAACCGTCTGCCCTGCATCTATCTGGTCGATTCCGGCGGGGCGAACCTGCCGCATCAGGCCGAGGTCTTCCCAGACCGTGACCATTTTGGCCGCATCTTCTTCAATCAGGCCAGGATGAGCGCCCAAGGCATCGCTCAGATCGCCTGCGTTATGGGGTCTTGCACCGCAGGCGGGGCCTATGTCCCGGCCATGAGCGATGAGTCCGTCATTGTACGCGGGCAGGGCACGATCTTTTTGGGCGGTCCACCGCTGGTCAAGGCCGCGACCGGTGAGGTCATTTCGGCGGAAGATCTGGGCGGGGCGGACACCCATGGTCGCCGCTCTGGCGTTGTTGATCATGTGGCCGATGATGATGAGCATGCCCTCGAGATCGTCCGCTCGATTGTTGCCAACCTGAATACCGTTAAGCGGGTTGAGTTGGACCTTGCCGAACCCAAGCCTCCGCGTCTTGATCCGGCGGAGCTCTACGGCATTGTCCCAGCGGATGTGCGCGCACCGTACGATGTGCGCGAGGTTATTGCCCGCATCGTCGATGACAGTCATTTTGACGAGTTCAAGCCGCTCTATGGCACGACCCTCGTCACTGGTTTTGCGCGGATTTGGGGCTATCCGGTGGCCATATTGGCCAATAATGGAGTGCTGTTCTCTGAAAGCGCCCTGAAGGCGGCTCACTTTATCGAATTGGCCTGCAAGCGCGGCATCCCGCTGGTGTTCTTGCAAAACATCTCCGGCTTCATGGTCGGCGGCAAATATGAGGCGGGCGGCATTGCCAAGGATGGGGCCAAGATGGTCACGGCGGTGGCCAGCGCCAATGTTCCCAAATTCACCGTCCTGATCGGCGGCAGCTTTGGCGCGGGCAATTACGGCATGTGCGGCCGCGCCTATAGCCCACGTTTCCTGTTCAGTTGGCCCAACAGCCGCATCAGCGTCATGGGCGGCGAGCAGGCGGCAAGCGTTTTGGCCACCATCAAGCGCGATGGCATGGAGGCCCGTGGTCAGGACTGGCCCGCAGAAGACGAGGCCAGCTTCAAGGTTCCGATCCGGGAACGCTATGAGGATGAGGGCAATCCCTATTTTGCCACAGCGCGCCTTTGGGACGATGGGGTTATTGACCCTATACAGACCCGCGATGTTCTGGGTCTGGCCATCAGTGCGAGCCTCAACGCCCCCATCGAAGAGACGCGGTTTGGTGTCTTTAGAATGTAGGCCGTCCGGCCCGGACAGTGTTTTCTCTGGGCCGCTCTAAGCCCTCACCTGCTCAAAGGAATTTGTCCATGACCGACTCCATTGCTTCGCCGCTCGTTGTTGAACCGGGCGAGGCCAAGATAGGCGGGTCCGTGATTTTGGAAGCCTCGCCCTCCGGTGTGGCCGTGGTGTTGATCAATCGCGCCCACCGCAAAAACGCCTTCAACGCTGAAACCATTGCCGAGCTGACCGAGGCCTTTGAGGCCCTTCATGGGGCGGATCATATCCGGGTGGTGTTTTTGCGCGGGGCCGGTGGAACCTTCAGTGCGGGGGCCGATCTTGAATGGATGGCCTCAGCCGTCGACTGGTCGGAGGACGACAATCGCGCCGATGCTATGGGTCTGGCCCGGATGCTCAAGGCCCTGCATGATGTGCCTGCTTTGACTGTAGCGCTGGTCGAGGGTTCGGCCTTCGGCGGCGGGGCCGGTTTGGTCGCAGCTTGCGATACGGCGGTTGCGACCCAAGAGGCTCGGTTCTCGTTCTCAGAGGTCAAGCTTGGCCTGACGCCCGCCACCATCAGCCCCTATGTGGTCGCCGCCATCGGCCCGCGCGCTTCGGGGCGGCTGTTTGCGACCGGCCGAGTCTTTGGCGCGGATGAGGCCAAGAGCCTGGGTCTGGTCGAGAAAATTTTAGCGGACAC
>Ga0214921_10009173_pt1 | contig 12593 bp, 11 predicted proteins | sample LL1505_MetaG_FD_177992 | JGI IMG/M metagenome (GOLD analysis project Ga0214921, IMG submission 177992) | Freshwater microbial communities from Lake Lanier, Atlanta, Georgia, United States - LL-1505 | ecosystem: Environmental > Aquatic > Freshwater > Lake | place: USA: Georgia | collected... | reverse complement strand
CCAGGACGTTTTTGTGCAGCTGAATGATTTTATTTGATATTGATTTTCGCTACCTGTAAAATTAAAAACATTATTTGATATTGTCCAATTTCCATTATAACTTCCATTTGTAGAGCATTGGATTCCGGCATCTGTATAATTATAAGAGCCTCCGCTATCCGTACCATTAAACTTATAGGTGTCATCTACTTCACATGGAGCTAATCCATATGAAGTGTCCGTCAAGAAATCTATCACAGAACTATCTTCAAAAAGCACATAATATTCCGACAACTTCCAAGTGCCTGTAATCAAACACGCCATATCACAATTTCTTTGTAAACTATCGAAAGGAACCGTAGAAATACTATCGCTTGCAGTTCCCGTTCTAGTTTGTATTCCATTTGTACAATCAGACCAAGGAGTATAAGTGAAAGTAAGAATAGGAGAATCCTTTTTACAACTGATGTATGATACTGAAACGATGACTAACAATAGAATTATTTTTTTCATATTTTTTTATTTTAAAAAAAGAATAATTTATTTCATAAAAAATCCCAAACAATGATTGTTTGGGATTTTTTAATTAAATCACTTTTTGTTTATGGTCTTAAAGTATATGTTGTAGACTGAATATACTTGTTGCCAGTTGTTGAACTAGTAAAAGAATAATTCAATACAAATTCACCTGGTACAATTTTTTCAAAATAACCCCATGCGCCAAAATTAGCTTCTGGAGCATATACTAAAAATCCAGACTGTAAACTCCATCCTGTTGCAAAACTACCTAAAGTATTGCTATATGGATATGATAGGAAACTTATTCCCCAACCAGCAGGCACTGGAGTTGTACTCTCATCATATGAGAAAGATCCATTAGCATTAAATGTATAATAATCATCTAATGATGCAGTAGGATTCCAAGATGTGTCAGAATAAATTCCTCTTTTAGTATAATTTGTAGCACCTACTAATTTAGTATACAATGTATCTGCAGTTATTTGATATCTACCTGGGAAACTTGCTGCAGTTGCAGGACAAATTCTAATGATACTATCAATTGGAGGATATGCAATATCTAATGAATCTGCAGGAATTGTTGAAACTACATCTCTACGTTGAACACCATCTGTTGTGCAATCGCCAGTCCAAGGACCGTAATTAAATATTACTACTGGTGGAACATAGGTACAAGATCTTGAAAGTGAATCTGCTGGAGGAACTTGACCAGCAACACTTGAAGTATACGTTCTTGTTTGAATATTACTTGCACTGCAGTCAGACCATGCGCTGTATGTGAAAGTAGCCACTTGAGTTGTTACAGTATCTTTCTTACAGCTAATGATTAATGCTGAAAGAATTACTGAGAAAAGAATAATTTTTTTCATAATAAAATTGTTTTGTTTTTATCAGGTAAAAATAGGATTTTATTTAATTAAATGGTAAATTATTATTAAAAAATATATCTTATAATATTTTATTTGCATACGATTAACTTGTATTAAAAAAGACTCAATAAATTGAGTCTTTTGTTGCGAAGAGAAGGATCGAACTTCTGACCTTCGGGTTATGAGCCCGACGAGCTACCGCTGCTCTACTTCGCACTACAAAGTTAATAGTTTATTCTAATGCTGCCAAATGAAATATTTACAACCTTTATTTTTATATATTTGTTGCTGTAACGTTCTTTTTAACACTGCTAGAATTTCCGGGGTGCTTTCTTTATGAAGGCTGAGATAATACCCGATAACCTGCTCAGGATAATGCCTGCGAAGGGAGAAGCTCCAATTACTGTGGGCAACATAGGATACTTTCTGATCCGGATGTTCTGCTAAATTTTTTTTTAATGAATTACTTTCCTATGATCCCTTTAGCATGTTTTTGTATGCTCCAAGCTACTGCTCAATCTAACAAAGAATCAGACACCCTGCTTCTGCAACCTATCGAAATCAATGCAGTTCGAGCCAATGAGGATTTACCCATCGCAAAATCCTTAATGCACAAAAAAGAAATTGAAAACAAAAACATAGGATACGATCTACCTTTTATTCTAAATCTAACTCCCTCTGTTCAGGTAAATGCTGATGCAGGTAACGGCATAGGATACACTGGGATACGTATCAGAGGCACAGATGCCACCAGAATAAATATTACCTTAAATAGCATACCTTATAATGATGCAGAAAGTCAGGGAACTTTTTTAGTTAACTTACCCGATTTCGCTTCCTCCGCTCAATCCATTCAAATACAAAGAGGGATAGGCACTTCTACCAACGGAGCAGGCGCGTTTGGCGGATCCATTAATATCAATACCAATGATATTGAAAAAGAAAAATACATTCAACTAGACAACTCGATAGGCTCATACCAATCTATCAAAAATACCCTGAAATTAAATTCAGGCCTTCTACAAAAACATATTATTCTTACAGGCAGATTGAGTAATATCAGCAGCAATGGCTACATCGATCGCGCTAAAAGTAAATTACAATCTTACTTTACAAGTGCCGCCTATATTGATGCTCATCAATCTTTTCGATTGAATATTTTTTCAGGTAAAGAAAAAACACATGCCGCCTGGTTTGGTATTAATCAAGCAACCTTAGACAGCAACCGAACTTTCAATCCCGCAGGTACAGAAAAAAATGGTGAGCCCTACAACAATGAAACTGATAATTATACTCAAACTCATTATCAATTTTTTTACAACAGAAAAATAAACAACTTCCTAAAATATAATATTGCTTTTTTTCTAACAAAAGGGAAAGGCTATTTTGAACAATACAAAAAAGATCAATCATTGAGCGATTACAATACCCATAATACCGTTGGTGATAACGACACAATGGATTTGGTTAGACAATTATGGTTAGACAATTCATTTTATGGCTCCGTATTTTCATTACAATATAACAAAAAGAATACTTCTATTATTTTCGGAGGAAATTGCACCAAGTATTCAGGCGATCATTTTGGTGAAATAATTTTCACGGCTATTCCAGATGCAGTTGCTGATCATTTTAGATGGTATGATGTGCAAGCCTCCAAAAAAGACATTTCTGTTTATAATAAATGGTCTCAAAAGATAAATACACATTGGCTTTCCTTTGTTGACATTCAAATAAGGCATGTTAACTATTCTATTCACGGATTTCAAAAAAATCCAGCAATTCTAGTTAATAAAAATTATACATTTATAACCCCAAAAATCGGATTTACTTATTCAAAACGCCAATGGCTTTGTTATTTTTCTTTTTCTACCGCATCCAAAGAACCAAACAGAGATGATTATGAGACCAATATCAACGAAACACCACTCCCTGAGCAACTACAAGATTTTGAATGGGGATTTGAACAAAAAGGAAAAAAAATAAACTGGAGTGCGAATGTATATTACATGAACTACAAAAACCAATTAGTACTTACCGGTAAAGTTAATAACGTATATGCATACACTCGAACAAATATTCCTACTAGTTATCGAATGGGAATTGAATTACAAAGCAACTTCAATATCAATAAAAGAATTAGCCTTTCTGCCAATCTTACTTTAAGCAAAAACAAAATTAAAAACTTCACTGAGTATATAGACAACTATGAAACTTATACACAGGAAAAAATAAACTATTCTCTAACGGATATTTCTTTCTCTCCTGCTATTATTGCATCAAGCAGTGCCGATTTCAAAATATTGAAAAATATGGATCTTTCTCTAATGAGTAAATATGTAGGTAAGCAATACCTTGACAATACATCAAATAAAGACAGAATGTTGCAAGATTATCTTGTTCATGACCTTCGAATAAATGTTGAAAAGGACATTAAAAAGAGAATCCATATAAATTGTTTTATTCAGGGCAATAATCTGTTTTCAAGAAAATACGTATCAAATGGATATACATTCAGCTATACATATGGAGGCCCATTGATAACTGAAAATTATTATTTCCCTATGGCAACATTTAACTGGATGACTGGAATCGGAATAAAATTATAATTGTATTCCTGTATTTTTTAAGGACGACCAAACAAAGCCTCCCAACCTAGCATACCTCCTGCTAGGTTTTTTACATTTGTAAAGCCCATACTTTCGAGCATCAAACAAGCCTGCATGCTTCTCTGACCACTTCTGCAATAAATAATCACCTCTTTATCCTTGAGGTTTTCTATTTCATCAATTTGCATTGAAATAATATTTCCTAAGGGCAATAATATTCCTCCGATATTATAATCAGCGTGTTCTTCTGGTTGCCTTACATCAAGTAGATTAATTTGTTCCTGTTGATCTATCCTTTCTTTTAAGGCAGCTATTTCAATTAATTGCATATAAAATAATTACTTTGTTGAATCAATGGGTGATTTATTTATTTTAGAAATCCATACATCCAGTAACTGACCAGACTTAATGTAGATGGGTTCTTTAAGCTCATCAAATTGTGGAGGAGCCTGCTTCCAGATAAATGCATTTGCGGTATCTTTTACATCTGCTTCTGGAATTATTGCTCCAAGTAGAATACCTTCTTCTTGCAATAGAATTTTCGCCTCATCAAAAGTTAAACCAACTAAATTGGGGACCAAGATAGGCTCATCATTTAAACCACTTCCGATGACTAAATCCACGGCACTGCCCCAGGGAATTTTACTGCCAGGAGGAATTTTATTACCCCTGAATTGTTGAGCCAATACAGATCCTCTCATAAAATCTGGTCTAAAAATAGTATCGCCTAATATTAAATGACTGCGTTTCAAAATTTCTATGGCAAAACTGAGGGACTTCCCTTCTAATGCAGGCATGTCAATCAGTGGCAATGTAACCCTGTTAACAGTTAACAAAATTGTTCGATTTATTTTTACAGTACTATTCGGATCCGGCAATTGCTTTAACACAATTCCTTTTTTGGCAGTATCTGTATAGATAGAATCCTGTATTACCACATCAAATCCTTTTTCCTCTAAGTACTTTATAGCATCAGTGGTTTTTTTACCAACCACCGATGGCACTTTAAGGTATTCTCCATGATTTGTAATAGTGCCTAGTAATTGAAGGAATAAAAAAAATAATAATAATGCCAACAATACCCCAATTATTATATTAACTAACAAAGACTTTTTTGTAATAAATGTAAACACAACTATTTTTTTAAAATTAAAAAAACCTTTTCAAACATACCATTTATTTATGGAAGCACTCTTCAATTAATACAGAGTAAAATTCTTTTAAAGACCAGCCCATCGATTTAACCTGCTGAGGCACAATACTTGCCGCACTTTGCCCTGGCACCGTATTAATTTCCAGTAAATATGGCTGCTGTTCTTTTTCATTGTAAATAAAATCTATTCTGATAATTCCATTACAATTGAAAACGCTGTATGCTTTTTTTGCCTCTCCCCTAATTTTATTTGCTATACCTTCCTCTAGATTAGCAGGAGTCACTTCCTCACTGGCCCCTTCATATTTTGCTTGGAAATCAAAAAATTCGTTTTTAGATATTATTTCAGTGATTGGTAATGTAATTATTTCTCCTTTTGATTTAAACACACCAATGGTAAACTCTCTTCCACTGATAAATTCTTCTACCAATACTTGCTGATCTTCTTTAAATGCTTTATCCAAAGCCATTGGAAGATCTTCAGCACGATTAACCTTGCTAATGCCAAGACTACTTCCGCCATTATTAGGTTTTACAAAAAGTGGCAAGGTTAATTGACGCAAGATTTCGCCTGTATTATAAACCTCATGCTTAAATAGATGCATTGATTTTGCGACGGGTATTCCTGCAAAAGCTGCAACTGCAACTGTATATCTTTTATTAAACGTCAATGCAGAAGAAGCTGCGTCACAGGATGTATAAGGAATTTGCAAACAATCAAAATAACCTTGTAGTTTTCCATCTTCACCTGGTGTTCCATGAAGTCCGATTAATACAGCATCAAAATTAATTTTTGCCCCGTTTTCAATAATACTAAAATCATTTTTATCTACTTGAGTTTTTTCTCCTGCATTATTTTTATAAAACCATCCTGTTGGATGTATATCAATTAAAAAACAATTCCATTTTTCATTATCAATATGATCAAATATAGAAGCAGCACTCTTATATGAAATAACAGATTCACCTGAATATCCTCCTGTAATCAATGCGATATTTTTTTTCATTTTTATTTTTGTTAGTTAATTTCCTAACCCAGTATTAAAAGTATTTAAAAATAACTTCCATTTTCCATCAGATTGCTTTTTCCATACATTGGTATACGTTCCATAAAACGAAGTGTCTATTTGCTTAGACTTCATGAAAAAGATACCATATGTAATTCCTAATTCTCCAGATTCAGCAATTTCTGCATGTTGAGGATCCCAAGTTAACATATAGTCTGCATCATTTTGCTGTATCAAATAGTCTATTGCATTTGCTCCAACAATGGGCAACTCATTTGTTCTAAGAATAACTCCATTACTATCTAAAAATTCAATGTAAGCTGATTTCATTCCCTCCTTTTTACTCATTTCTGAAAACTCCCGATCAACTTCTTTTAATTCTAAACACTTTGATGCTTTTTGATCAGCAGGCTGTTCCTTTTTTTGCCCACAAGACATAAAAAGCAAAAGCAAGATAATCAATAGCTGATTTTTTTTTCTAAAAAATATCTTCTGCATAATTACTAATTGTATTCAAAAATAATCTCATTAGTGAAGAAAAGAAAAAACAAAGGCGATAGTCTTTAAATACCATCGCCATGAATACCTTTTATTTAAAATAATATCTGCAAGTAATTATAGATGTAGTTTTTCTTTCTTTGCCAATAATTCATTAATCGTTTCTTTATACATTTCATCAGGTACACAACAATCAACTGGACAAACTGCTGCGCATTGTGGTTCTTCATGAAATCCTTGACACTCAGTGCATTTGTTTGGAGTAATGTAATAGGTGTCGTTACTTACGGGGGAATTTCTTTGATTTGCATCAACCAATGATCCATCCATTAAAGAATATCCACCCTTTACACTCGTGCCATCTGATATAGCCCATTCAACACCTCCTTCATAAATTGCGTTATTGGGACACTCGGGTTCGCATGCCCCACAATTAATACATTCGTCTGTAATCTTTATAGCCATCTGTCGTAATTTTGATGTAAATTAATAATAACAGCATGAATTTACAAAAACGAATTTATTTAATTGACTTATTGAGGGATTATCTTGAAAATAATGAGGAAGATTGGAAAAGAGCAAAAACGATGGCAACTTCAAAAAACCCTTGGTTTACTGAAGATTTCATTCACCTGGCTACTGATAATATCATTGACAATTTCCTAATTAAAGAAAAAATTGAAAAATGGGTACAGCATTATTACATAAATGATTCAATCATCCCAAAAAATATTGGGATTGTAATGGCAGGAAATATACCCATGGTAGGATTTCATGACTTTTTATGTGTATTCATTAGTGGTCATAAACAAACCATAAAATTCTCTTCAAAAGATGATATTTTATTAAAACACCTGATATTAAAATTGAAAGAATTTGATGAGGAAGTATCCAATTTTATACAAACTGAAGAAATGCTAAAAGGTTGTGATGCCTATATTGCTACTGGAGGCGATCAGTCTGCTATTCACTTTGAGCAATATTTTAACAAATATCCAAATATCATCAGGAGAAACAGAACTTCCGTAGCAGTGCTAACAGGAAAAGAAACGAGGGATGAGCTTGAACTATTATCTAAAGATATTCATACCTATTTTGGTTTGGGATGCAGAAATGTCACAAAGCTTTTTGTTCCTACATCATACGATTTTATTCCCCTTTTACATTCGTTTAGTGCATTTAAATATTTTAGAGATTATCATAAATACTCAAACAACTATGATTATCAATTGTCTATTTTATTGCTCAATAATATCAAATACATGAGCAACGAAAGCACCCTGTTAATAGAAGACGAGAGATTGTATTCTCCAATTAGTGTTTTGCATTATGAACAGTATAAAAATAATATTCAATTAACAGAACAGCTTAAAAATAATAACCAAATACAATCTATTATCGGAAGAGACTATCTCCCTTTTGGAAAATCGCAGGAGCCGGATTTATTTACTTATGCAGATGGGGTCGACACGATGCAATTTTTATTAAGTTTATAAATTTACTTTTTCTTTTTAATAATATGTTAAAGATGACAATTTGTACTATACAATTTGTCAGTCTATTGTTAATTTGCAGGATGGGCACAGATTTTGATTTTATACATTATTCAAACTATTAAAACCTAAATAAATGAAACTGAAACAAGTATTGGCAACCATTGGTATTAGTGCCCTTACTACACTGAGCGTAGTTTGGGGATATGTACATTTTACAAAAAATAATTTTACTTATGGCGGACAAGTGCAAGGAGCAATACCTAGCAATTACAAACTTACAGGACTAAATGAAGGCGGAGCTCCTGCTGGAGCAATGGACTTCACCCAACCTTCTTTAGCAGCATTACCTGCCGTAGTTCACATTAAAACAAAAACAAAAGCAAAGCAGGTAACAAATAATTTACCCAGAATGCATCAAAATCCTTTCAGTGATTTTTTTGATGACGAGATGTTCAATCAGTTTTTCAATGGTCAAAGAATGAATATTATCCCCGAACAAAAAGCATCAGGCTCAGGTGTAATTATCAGTGATGACGGATTTATTGTTACCAATAATCATGTTATCGAAAATGCTGATGAAATAACAGTTACGCTTAACAACAAAAAAACATATACTGCTAAAGTTATTGGCGCAGACCCCTCTTATGATTTAGCAGTTATTAAAATAGATGCGGCGGCATTGCCTTATTTAGTTTATGGAAATTCTGATGAAGTGAAAATTGGCCAATGGGTATTAGCTATTGGATATCCGTTAAATTTAGAAACAACAGTTACCGCTGGTATAGTAAGTGCGAAGGCTAGAAGTCTTGGATTAAATAAAGACAAATCAGGAAATGCAGGTAATGCGGTAGAATCATTTATTCAAACAGATGCAGCTGTAAATATGGGTAATAGTGGTGGCGCCTTAATCAATACAGATGGAAGATTAATTGGTATTAATTCTGCCATTGCCTCACCTACAGGTTATTATTCTGGTTATTCATATGCCATACCTGTAAATATTGCCAAGAAAGTAGTAGATGATATTATTAAATTTGGAACTGTACAAAGAGGTTATTTGGGCATTCAATACAGTGTAGTAACTGATATGAATGAAGAACAGAAAAAGAAAGCAGGTATACCTGAAGATGTTTACGAAGGAATTTTTGCAACAGAAGTTACTACAGATGGTGGAGCTTATGCAGCAGGTATTCGCAAAGGAGATAAAATTCAGAAAATTAATGGAGTAGAAATAATTAGTGGTGGAGAATTGCAAGAGCAGGTTAGCCGTTACAAGCCAGGCGACAAAGTAACGGTGCAGGTTATGCGTAATAAAAAACAATTAGTATTTACCGTAACATTACGAAATAAATCCGGCAATTTTGATATTGTGAAAAACGATAGCAATTTGGAATTACTAGGCGCTGATTTTGCAAATCTAGATCCTAAAAAAGCAAAGGAGTTCGGAATTCCAGGAGGGGTTATTGTTAAAAAAATAAATAATGGAGCCTTAAATGACCAAACAAGAATGAAGGATGGCTTTATCATTTTAAAAATAAATAATAAAGATGTGAAGTCGATGGACGAGATGCGTAAAACAATAGGGACAGAAAAAACGTTTACAATTAGCGGTTTTTATCCAGGCTATGATGGCCTTTATGAATACCCAATAACATTGGATCAGGAATAATACATTAACCAAAGAACTAAAAAACCCCGAACTAAAATTCGGGGTTTTTTAGGCAACTCTTTCTAGTAAAATATATCCACCTGGCTTTAATTCAATATTAAAATCAGCATTTATTGTAACCAATGTAGCATTAAATATATTTTTATATAGGCCATAATCTTCCGCGTTTTTTGGATTGAAATGGATGTTGTTCTTGCCAAAATTCAAAACAACTATTATTGCGCCAATACTTACACCACTTTTAAAACCAAATAAATGATTATCCTGATCAAAAAAATTAATGGTACTATTTTCCTTCCTGTTTTTTCTGCATTGAATTAGTTTTGAATAGAACATCTCTTTTTCCAAATGTACATCCCAGTGTATTTCATCTTTATCAAAAAATAGCAATCTTTTACGATTAGGTATTTCCTGTCCACTATATATTAATGGCACAGCATATGGATACATAAAATTAAAAACGGAAATTGCATCGGCATAAATTCCAAATTTCTCAAACTCTGTTCCATTCCAACTATTTTCATCGTGATTTGTTGTAAAATATAATTGTAATGGATTTAATTCATGCTTCTTATAATTATCCTGTAATAATTGAATAAGCTTTCTAATCTCTATATTTTTTTTAAAGAATTCTTCTGATTTATGCATCCATTTCCATGAATAAATAATGTCAAATGCCTGATAATATTCTATCTCTTCTGTTTCGGCCAACCAAATTAAATTGGGCTTCAATAATGCTATTTTCGATTTGGCTTTTATCCAGAAATGCAAGGGTGTTAAATGTGCTAAATCTGCCCTAAATCCATCTATATCAAATTCTTTTACCCAATAACACATTGCATCCGTCAATGCTTCATGTGCCTGTATATTTTGGTGATCAATTTGAATAACATCTGTCCAATCATTTGGAGAAAGAAAATCTCCTGCAGTATTTCTTAGAAAATAATCTGGATGAGAAATTGTCCAAACATTATCCCATGCAGCATGGTTTGCCACCCAATCTATAATAATTTTCATGCCTAATTGATGCACGTCCTTCACCAATTTTTTAAAATCTTCTTTGGTGCCAAATGCCGGATTTACATCCATATAATTTTGGATAGAATAATAACTACCTAGAGTTCCTTTTTTATTTTTTTCGCCGATAGGATGAATAGGCATGAGCCATAATATATCAATTCCCATTTTTTTTAATCTAGGCAAATGCTTTGTAAATGAGGGGATATCCCCATCTTTTGAATACTGCCTTAGATTTACTTCATAAATGGTGGCTTTCTTTAAATAATTGATGAGGTAAGTATTTTTTAACATTAGGGTAATGATTTAGGATTTCATACTAAATTTAGTTAACTACCTTGTAACTTTGTTCAGAATTTAAAATAAATGAAACAATTTACCATTCCATTTACATATAGAAGTCCGCTGATTAGCTCAATAAAAGAAAAGCGTAAGCAGGAAGATAAAATGAAGAAGGATTTTACCCCTACGCTACTTGATTTTGGGCCAATACAAATTTATTTGGCACGACATTTTGGCTTTTGTTATGGTGTAGAGAATGCAATTGAAATAGCTTTTAAAACAATTGAAGAAAATAAAGGGAAAAGAATTTTTTTATTAAGCGAGATGATTCATAACCCTTCCGTAAATAAAGATTTACTAGAAAGGGGTGTTCAATTTTTACAGGATACCAATGGAAATATATTGGTTCCATTTGAGACATTAACAAAAGAGGATGTTGTGATCATTCCAGCTTTTGGAACAACTATTGAAATTGAAAATAAACTTACTGCCATCGGAATTTCAATAGAAAAATACAATACCACTTGTCCTTTTGTAGAAAAAGTATGGAATAGAAGTGAGCAAATTGCAAAGAAAAATTATACAGTTGTTGTTCACGGAAAACCTTCACATGAAGAAACCCGGGCTACTTTTTCTCATGCTGCACATAACACCCCAACAATAATTGTAAATGATATTCAAGAAGCTACCCTGCTTTCTAAATTCATAAAAGGAGAAATGTCCATTAATGACTTTTACTCCACTTTTGAAAATAAATATTCAATGGGATTTGATGCAGAAAAAGATTTGCAAAGGATAGGAGTAGTTAATCAAACAACTATGTTGGCTACTGAAACGCAGGCTATTGCAGATTTCCTAAAAAATACGATGGTTGAAAAATACCAACTTACCGAATCCATGATTCATGAAAGATTTGCCGATACGCGTGACACTTTATGTTATGCTACAAACGACAATCAATCTTCCGTACACGGACTATTAGCAGAACAAGCTGATTTAGCTATAGTTGTTGGAGGATACAATAGTAGTAACACTTCTCATCTGGTAGAACTTTGTGAAGAAAAATTACCAACATATTATATTGACCATGTGGACAGAATATTAAACAGTATAACAATTTCTCATTTTGATTTTCATCATAAAAAAGAAATGATTACCGACAATTTTATTCCCAAAAAAGACCCTGTTAAAATTTTAATTACGAGTGGAGCTAGTTGCCCAGATGCTTTAGTTGAAAAAGTGATTGATAAACTTGCAGGATATTATTTATCAGATGAAGATTTTGTCAAAAAGAAAACCTCTTTTCTTTAATAATTATAATTTATTGGCAACAAGTTTCAATGCAAAATCCAGCTGCTCTTCCATTGTCATCAAAGTATTATCTAGTAAAATTGCATCTGTAGCCATTCTAAGTGGACTTACTTCTCTATTAGAATCTATATAATCTCTCGTTTCTAAATTATGTTTCACTTCTTCAAAAGTAACATTTGGATTT
>Ga0214921_10009172_pt1 | contig 12597 bp, 10 predicted proteins | sample LL1505_MetaG_FD_177992 | JGI IMG/M metagenome (GOLD analysis project Ga0214921, IMG submission 177992) | Freshwater microbial communities from Lake Lanier, Atlanta, Georgia, United States - LL-1505 | ecosystem: Environmental > Aquatic > Freshwater > Lake | place: USA: Georgia | collected... | reverse complement strand
GTCAGAAAGATCGAAAGCCGGTCCGGCTGGAAATTGGTCAGACGTAAGAGGCAACTGTGATGGAAACATAACACCGCACCTTTGAACGCCTAGTCTACCTCTTCAGCCAATGCTAACCCACACTTTTATTTAAGGCTAAGAGAGATATCGATGCCGACTCAACTATTTACTACTATTTCTCTCAGAGGCCGCGCGGCGCAAATCCGTATTTCCTTAGGAGAGGGGCCGACATACCCCTAAAAGCGAACTCCTAAAAGTCCACCTCGCCCTTATCATACTCCTTCCACGAGTACCTCTGGACCTGCACAATATAGCAATCACCGGAGTCCGAGGCCGGTCGAACGCCATCGACCAGAACTCCAACAGGGGACGGCTCATTTGACTTGTGCACCGACACGACGTGACTGAAGTTCTGCCGTCGGATCTTGCCGGAGCGATTTTGGAGCTCCACCACCATATTGAGTCCCTGCTGCATATCGGTATTCGGGGCGAATCGGTTGAAGTCAAAGGGGAACTTCGGGCGATATCTAACCTTGGGCTCAGCAACCGCCGAGATAGAGAGGTCGGTTGGGTTCACGGACTCTGGGAGTCCTTGCGAGAGCTGCAGCGTCACCGCAGCGCGAACCTTGCCCCGCGGAGCTTCAAAGTTAGCGCTTCCGACAGCGTCAGCGGTTACCTTAACTTCTGATAGGTTGTAGGGGGAACTTTCAATCTTCATGATCCGGGTACCCGTTCGACCAACTGATTGGTAGTGAATCGTTCGGGGGCAGACATAGAGGCCCCAAATCGCATCAGGGTCATTGAATGGTGGCACGGCAACGTACATCGTCGACTCACGTTGCCCGACGATCATCTTCACCCTCGTTGGATGATCTTTGCGCTTTAACTTAGCTTTGAATCCACCAAGCTCAGCCGCATACTGGGGATGGGAATGCACGAACTCAATGTGCTGGTCCTGAATGTTATACGCCACCTTGATATCGACGCTCTCTAGGAGCGCATTGGAGGAGTTCTCATTCGTGATAGAGCGGGAGAGCAACTCCTCGGTCGACGGCCTAAATCGGAGCATCACCTCTCCGATCGACGTCCTGACCTCAGTAGTTGTGCCGCTCCATAACCCCTCGGTGTGAGCGTCGATCTGCTGAGATACCTTTGGGGGGTACGAGACAAGGGGCACGTTGTTTTTAAGGCTATCTCGAAATCTATCGACCTCGTCCTGCGTCATGGCAGAGAAAGAAACTCGCGGAACGTCATCAGCGTACACCTTCGTAGAGCCCCCAACTCCAGCAATGAGAGCGAGAAGAACAAAAGCTTGGAAGACAACCCTTGTGCGCATACTGATGTCACCCTACCGCGTCATGACGGTCTATACTGTAACCTTCTCATGCTAACCCCTTGGACGATACCTAGTCCAAAGAGAATTGAGAGCATCGAGGAACCTCCATAACTTACAAGGGGCAAGGGGATCCCCACAACCGGCATAAGTCCGATCACCATGCCGATGTTAATGACAACGTGGGCAAAGATCTGCACCGTAAATCCAAACGCGAGTAAGCACGCAAAGAGGTCCCTCGTCCGACCGGCGGTTCGAAGCATCGAGACGAAGAGGCCAAAGAACAGCCCGAGTAAGAAGAGGCATCCCACAAAACCCCACTCCTCGGCGAGGACGGAAAAGACAAAATCGGTTGTGTGTTCGGGGAGGAATTCAAGTTGGGTCTGCGTCCCCTGTCGGTACCCCTTACCGAAAAGCTCCCCCGAGCCAACGGCGATCTTTGACTGAGTGATATGGTACCCACTCCCCTTGGGGTCAGATTCCGGATCAAGGAGCACGAGGATTCGACGTTGTTGATAGTCGTGCAACATCTCCCACGCAGGATACGCGAGCGCGATCACCGCTATGACAATGGCGAGGAGCGTCTTTCGACGTATCCCCACGAAGAGTATCTGTCCCACCCCTACAATTCCCAAGGAGAGCGCCGTTCCAAGATCCGGCTGCTTTGCGATCAACGCCATCGGAACGGCTATAAAAAGCCCCGGCACGAGTAATTCAGAGAATCGGTAGGAGACACCATCTCGAGGGGGGCGCTTAGAGAGCACGCGGGCCATTGTGACGATCAGACCGAGCTTCATAAACTCTGACGGCTGGAGGTTAAAGCCTCCTAGATCCAACCACCGTCGAGAACCATTCACCACAACACCGAACCCCGCCACCGCGACGAGCAGCAGAAGCGCAGCTCCATAAAGTAGGAACGAGAATCGGTAGAGCGCTTGGGTCGGAATCGCGATGCCGATACCCATAACCATCAAGCCGCTAAAAAGATAGACCGCTTGTTTCAGACACGCGGCGCTCGGGAAATTCACGGTAAAAAATCCGAACATGTTGACCGTCCCTTCCGCATCGTACCCGGCGCTAAAGAGCACGATGAGACCGAAGAGGGGGATAATCAACGTAAAGACAGCCAATCCCCAATCGAAGTGCGCAAAGACCCGTTTATCCAAACTAGTCACGGTTCACCTCCACAACAGGTGCAGGCTTTTTCTTTGACACACTCTTATCTTCAGGCGGAGGGTCAGGGATTCCGAAATAGGCCGCGAAAACGTCCTGCGCTATCGGCGCCGCTTCAACGCCACCGTGACCACCATTCTCAACAAGCGCGGCTACCACAATCTTGGGGTTATCCCCCGGAGCGTATCCAGCGAACCACGCGTGGTCCTCATCATCAACACCCGACTCTCTTGAGGCCACCTGCGCCGTGCCCGTCTTTCCTCCAACAGCGATCCCATGGATCTCAGGGAGTGCCGCTCGATGCCCGGTGCCTCGCTTATCCTCAACAACTCCGATCATCGATGCTTTGAGCTTTTGTAAGATCTCCGGATCAAGATCCAGCTTTCTAACTATCTCGGGCGAAGCTGGGGTCTCCTCAAGCACTCGACCGTCGCTCGCTACTACCTTCCGAACGATGCGTGGTTTCACCACAAGGCCACCGTTCACAACAGCGGAGAGCCCTCGAACTATCTGAAGCGGAGTTGTCGTAATAGCCCCCTGTCCGATAGACACCGGAAGCGTCTCTCCTGGGTACCACTTCTTGTCCTCCGGATTTCTGAAGTACTTTGCCTTCCACGCGGTCGAGGGAATGAGCCCCGAGCTCTCATCACCGATGCCTAAACCTGTCGGCTCCCCGAATTCAAATAAATCATGTGCATACTGATAGATCCGATCTACACCAAGACGTTGTCCAACCGTATAGAAATATACATCGCACGATTGAACGATCGCTTCAAAGAGATCAACAGAGCCATGTCCTGAGTGCTTATGGCACCGAAATTTTCGTGTACCGAAGGTCGAGTAGCCAGGGCAAAAAAACCGTTCCTGAGGGGTCACTACTCCCTCAGACAGCGCGGCCGCCGCGACGAAGATCTTAAATACCGACCCCGGCGGATAAACCCCCTGCGTTACACGATTGGTAAGCTTGTTACCCTTTGCATCAACGAGGTCAGCCCAGGCCTCCTTCGAAACCTCAGTCGTAAAGATCGATGGCGCAAAACGCGGAGCCGACGCCATCGCAAGGATATCACCGGTGTTCGGGTCCATCGCGACCACAGCGCCCTTCTTGCCGGTGAGTGCGCGATCAGCGACCTCTTGCAGACGACGATCAATCGTAAGCATGACATCACTACCCGGCAGCGCGAGGTGCGAGTAAGCCTCACCAATCTTGTTGCCAGCTGCGTTAACGATCACAGCCTGCGAACCACGCTCGCCTTGGAGGTAACGCTCATACCGCGCCTCGATCCCGTACTGGCCGATCACATCTCCCATTCGGTAGCCGGAGTAGAGGGGGTTCTTAAGCTGGTCGCCCGAGATCTCTCGAATATATCCGATAGCGTGGGCAGCGAGGTCTCCATGGATATAGTCGCGCGCTGGAACCACACTAATTAAAACACCCGGCAATCGATACCGTTGTGCCGCTATCTTGGCGACGAGGTCACGAGAGACATCTCGCAACAGAAGCTTTGGTTCATACATCCGCCGTTTACCCTGCCGAGTAAGCTTCTCAAGAAGCCCTTCGGCCGGCTGCCCAGTAATTTCCGCTAATGCTCGAACAGTTTGCTCAGGATTGGGGCTATCCTCGGTCACAAAATCAACGTTGAACGAGGGGCGATTGCGAACAACCACCTCTCCGTTTCGATCAAGGATCAAGCCACGCGGAGGTGGCACGTACACCATACGAAGACGGTTATTCTCGGAGCGATCACGAAACACATGTCCATTGATGATCTGAAGATGCCACAGCCGAAGCGCCAAAACAAAAAGGCACGCCGCGCAGATCCCCATGGCGGTCCACGTCCGGGTATTGACGTTCAACGATGGTCGCTCAAAAGACGCCATACTCTATACCGCCGAGACCGAATTTCCACGACCAGCGTACGCGCCACTCACCCGCCGCCATCGACGAGAGAGCACGCCAAAGATAAGCGGTGAAACGAGAGCCGTACTCAACGCCTGCCCCAAAACCTTTTGAGGATAGTCCCAGGTAAGCACAGGGTACTCATCACCAAACAGAGAGAAGAGCACGTTAGCACATGCAACAGATGCGAAGGTAATTACCATCGCCGCGAGCACCGAATCGATAAAGAGACGTCGAGAGAGGAGCGCTAAGATACAAAAGACTAGGACAAACGATCCAGCCCACGGACCCACGAGCACCGCTGAGGAGAAATCCAACAGCAGTCCTACAACGAATGACATAATGCAGCCAAAGGCGTTCGCTTCGGCGAATGAGAGGTAAACCACAAAGATAACGAGGAACTGAGGAATGAACCTATCAGCCAACCCCAGATGGCCGAAGATACCTTGGAGCGCGATTGCTAGAAGCGCATAAAGGAGTGATACCAATGCCTTCGCCATTACTCCCTCCGTTTACCCTGCTTGCCCGATTTAACTAACGATTGCGTCTCTTCAACCTTCACCGGTTGGTGCTGTTCGCCGGTAACGATCAGGACCTCCTCCAACTTATCGAGATCGACTGAGACCTTCACTTCAATATTCTGAAGCAACGTCCCCGTTTCAACAGCGACTTTTGAGACCGCTCCAACGATAAGCCCCTTTGGAAAAACTCCATCCATCCCTGACGTGACTACGGTATCACCGAGCCGAACTGGGGTCTGCTTGCTCACGTATCGCAGTTCACAGTGATCCGCTCCGACCCCCTCGACCACCCCCCGAACACGGGAGTCCTGCGTCATGACATCAACACCACTGGAGTGATCGGTGATCAGAAGAACGTGTGAGTAGTTCGGACTCACCGCGACCACCTGACCAACAACTCCCTTCGGATGAACAACCGCCATGCCAACGCGGACACCCATGAGCCCGCCTTTGTTGACGATGACGCCCTGCCCCCAACCACTCGGCTCATCGCCGATGACGTTGGCCGCGACACCACGTAATTGAGAAACCGAGTTAAGGTCAAGGAGCGCGCGAAGTCGGTCGTTCTCCCGCTTAAATTCCTCAAGGAGCCCACGTTCACCGTCGAGTTCAGAGATACGGGCGCGAAGCTTCTCGTTATCTGACGCCACACCGACGAGCCTAAAGTAACCACTCCACACCGAACGGGTGGAATCCTCAGCGAAATCCACCGCGGTATGTAGCGGAGCGACAATCTCAAAAAGGGTCGAGGTACCGATGCGCGCGAAGGAGGGATGCCGAGCGCTGTAGGCGGTCAAGAGCAACGAGCAACAGAGGAGGCCAAAAGAGAGCGCCGCTATCTTTTTTCTCTCTGAGACTCCGGTCGACATGCAGTCCTACTCCCTCTCCTACTACTCTTCTCTTACTCGCTACTGAAGCACAACGTCTTTAAGGTCGTGCAGCTTATCGAGCACAACACCGGAACCGATCACAACGGCGGAGAGCGGATCCTCTACCACCTGGGTCATGATGCCGACCTCTTGCGCGATCCGTCTGTCGAGATTACGCAATAAAGATCCACCGCCGGCCATCGTAATACCACGATCGATGATATCGCTTGAAAGTTCAGGTGGACACTTCTCAAGCGCGAGACGTACCACATCGATGATTTGGTTCACCGGCTCCGCGAGTGCCTCAAATGCCTCATCCTCAGAGACGATGATCGACTTGGGAACACCTTGCAAAAGATCGCGCCCCTTGGCTTCAACACTCATAGGATCCTCGCTCGGTAGCGCGTTTCCTATCGCGATCTTGATCTGTTCTGCGGTACGCTCACCGATCAGCACGTTGTGACGGCGTCGGATGTAGTTGGCGATCGCCTCATCCATCTTGTCACCGCCAACTCGAACCGATTGAGAGTAGACAATACCCTTGAGCGAGATAACCGCGATCTCAGTTGTTCCTCCGCCGATATCGAGGATCATACTTCCACGTGGCTCCGTAATCGGAAGACCCGCACCGATCGCTGCTGCCATCGGCTCCTCGATGAGGAGCACCTCGCGAGCACCCGCAGACTCAGCGGATTCTCGAACCGCTCGTTTTTCTACCTCAGTGATACCGTGAGGAACGCAGATGATGATACGAGGTCGCACGAGTGAACGCCCTTTGTGAACCTTGCGAATCAGAACGCGGAGCATCTCCTCAGTCATCTCGAAGTCTGCGATCACACCATCTTTGAGCGGTCGAACCGCGGTGATCGTCTCGGGAGTACGCCCCAACATATCCTTCGCCTCGGTGCCGACCGCCACAACTTTTCGACGGCCACGCACACCGACCGTCTCAACGGCGACCACAGAGGGCTCATTACAAACGATCCCTCTCCCCTTCTGATAAATCAACGTATTCGCTGTGCCGAGGTCAATCGCCAGATCGTTCGAGAGGAGACCGAAGAAAGAATCAAAGATCATAGAGCGCCGTGAAGTGGTGTGAACGGAGAGGGACCTCGTGTCCTGTATACACCGAGATATTGCAGAGGCTTCTCGGCATTAGCAACGGCAGGGGAGGAAAAATTTCGCGCTCAAACGGCCCCCGGATAAGGAAGAACCCGGTATGACTTTCCGGGAAGCTGAGTACGGATCCAGAAGGCTAGGCGGCCGTGGTTAGGGCCTCTCCGATCGGGGCATCCGCGAGCTCGATATCGGTCAACTTGGCCGATAGAAACGCGACCTGCTCATCAGGATTGAGACGGCTATCAACGAAGATGAACTTCTGGGTAAGGGAGCGGCATACCCCACTCAAAACCTTCCAGCAGTGTCCCCGTTTGAGCTCCTCTCGACGAACAACAAAGCCTAACCCCTCAAGTTTCCCCACTAATTCCTTATATCGAGCGGTCTGAGATTCGGTCCACGCTGGACGGGAGCTCTTTTTACGCTTCAACTTTTTGATCATCGGAATTGTGGACTTCACAGAAACTCCAAGTAAAATCAGAATATTACACCTCAATACCGCCTCATAGCGGAAAGCCTATCTCAAGCCGTGAGCAGTCGCTGGAGTGCAAGAGAATTCGCCACACTGTCGGGCCCGTTCATTGAACTACGATCCTGACTGTGTTACAACCTCCACTCATTGTTTGATTGAAGTGTAGCTTTTTAGCAAGACTCCAAGCGACGCAAAGTCAGGAAATCGCTTCAAATCGGCTCCTGACCTCCGGTAACGACACACCTATTCGGTGAGGAACGGAGGGTCCTTGGGACATTCAATGAGTCACGACGTGCAGATACGGGAGTTGGATATGACAACTGGTGAACAAGCCACCAAGACACAGGGTAAGATAACCCTTGAGAGCGCTATCAAGAGCGTAACAAGTTCATTCGCTAAGTCGGACATCCCTGACTTCAAGCCAGGCGACGTGGTTCGCGTTCACGCTAAGATCATCGAGGGAACTAAGGAGCGTATCCAGGTTTTCGAGGGTCTTGTTCTCAAGCGTAGCAAGAAGAACAGCATCGACGCTACATTCACCGTTCGTAAGGTTTCTTACAACATCGGCGTAGAGCGAACATTCCCTGTTCACTCCCCTCGAGTTGAGAAGATTGAGGTAATGACTCGCGCGAAGGTACGTCGCGCTCGTTTGTTCTACATCCGACCACTTCGTGGAAAGGCTACCCGCATGAAGACCCTCTACAACGCTCCGATCAAGAGCGAGGGCAACGATACTCAGGCAGCGTAAGCGCTTCCTGTGATTCGAACGAAAAAGGCGACCATGTGGTCGCCTTTTTTATTGCACCGAGATCCTCTTGAACTTCGATCCTCTTGAACTTCAATGCCCTGCACTTAAGGATCGGCATCGTGCGAGTCGTTAACGGATACGACGGCCCTGCGCCCTCCGCGTCTTCCGCGCCTTCGCGTTAATTAACCAAAAAAGCCTACCGTTCAACGCTTGCTGGTGGGGAGCACAACGCCTATTCCTGCGACCGTAGCGGCCCAATAGCGAGTCGAGCACCAGAGATCTGCCCCCCTGGCTGGATGTTAAGAACCGCTGACTCCACATCACTTCGCAGCGCACCTCCCGTACGAACTTCTAGGAGCTCACGGGCAGAAACGGGCTTCTCTACGAGTCCCGAAACGGTAATGGTGGCCGCCTGAGTCGGGACATTCAATCGACCCGAGCTCGAGACATGAACGGAGGGGGCAACGAGAGCCGCCCCATCAAGCTGCCCCTCAACCACGACGTGGCGGGGGGTCACGACGGTGCCTGAAACCCGATAAGATGCTGGAACAACGAAACTCCCTACCGGATGTCGCGCGACGACATCGGTATTCTCAACCCTAGCGGAAGCGGTAAACCCGACTCGGTCCACAGTCCCGCCCGCTGGAGCGTGCGCGGTAGATGGAGCGGGAGTTGCGCTCACTGATGGGACTTGAGGATCCGGCTTCTTAAATTTCCACAGCATACGAACCGTGTACTGCACTCTGACATCAACAGCAAGAGCGTTGTCCACGATCGAGACTGAAACATACAGTGCACAAAGGGAAATGCGCATTCATGGAAACCTTGGTAATTGACCCCGAAGCCTAAACCTCCGGGGCCCGTCGACCGCTTACCCCTCTATGGAGGAATCGAGCGCCCAGGGCCGTTAGGGGATTGTCCAAATGGCCGAATTCAGTCACATTTGTAGGCCGCTCTCAGTTTTTCTACGTTGTAGCGAGACGGCTCTCTCCAGGGGGCTGGGAGTGGACGAGAATGTGAGAAATTTTCCGCCCCCGCGGCGAGAAGTTTCTAAGGTTTGAGCATCATATCTCAGGAGTGTTCGAGCACTGCTCCCTCAGCAGTGCAGAACACTGCGCAGATAACATGCTGCGAGAACCTACTGCGCTCAAACGGTTGTACCGAGCGAGCATCTTTCAGCGGAAGGCTCAAGGAGAAAGCGCCTCATGAATCATAACGGCACGGACAAGAACCGAATGAGCGACTTGCCCAGCCGTAACGGCCTTACACATTCTCAAGGTTCACACTCTCGCCTCCCCCTTGCACTGTGCGCCGTCTCCTCTCTCGCCATAGCTCTCGCTGTTCTCAGTCCACGCTCAAACGACAATGCACTCGCGGCCGATCCATCCCCCAAGGGCAAAGGACAGATCTTCGATAACGATCCCGTTCTCGAAGCGCAACTCTCGCGCGGAATCCAGCTAGAGAAGAACTCTCTCGACCAAATGGCGATGAAAGATGGAGGGCCTTCCGCAGGACGGGTCTACCCTATTCCAGATCTTCATCGAGTTGAGATCATCTCATCACGGGACGGCGATATCGCTCTTTCAGAGCGTCCCCGTTTTGAGAAGAGACTTGGAGATCGATACGCCAGCATCACCAAGAAGAACAACTTTGTCTTTTACACCCTCGACCCGGAGCTTCAAGAGTCCGTGTCCCGGATCGTAGCGCAGGCACAAGCATCGCATGTCGCGATAGTCGCGATGAACCCATCCAATGGAGCGGTACTCGCTATCGCGGGGAAGTCACTCTCGATTGATGACATTGAGTATCACGCCGGATTTCCCGCAGCCTCGCTCTTCAAAGTGGTAACGGCTGCCGCCGCGGTTGAGCAGGCAGGCATCGCACCACACTCACTGATCCCTTTCCGAGGTGGAAACTACACCCTCAACCAAGCTAATTACTATCCCGACGCTCGCCGTGACCAGCGCATGATGAGCGTTGGTGAGGCACTTGGACGCTCCTGCAATCCAGTCTTCGGGCACATCGGCGTAAAATACCTCAACGGTCAGATCCTCTCTCGATACGCGCGCCAGTTTGGCTTCAATCGCTCGCTCGATTTTGAGGCCCCTCTTCCTGAGAGCTCCGCGTGGATCCCTCAGGACGATCTCTACGAGCTCAGTCGAACATCGGCTGGCTTTGGAGATGTTAGAGTTAGCCCCATCCACGCAGCCGCTTTCATGTCGGGGATCGCAAATGGAGGAATGCTTCCTCGACCACAGATCGTCGACGCAGTTGTATCTCCAGATGGTTCGGTGATTCACAAACAGAAGTCTGAGGTTCTTCAACGGATCGTCGAGGAGTCAACCGCAACATCCCTCATGGAGATGATGAGGAACACCACGACGATCGGAACATCTCGCCGAGAGTTCATGCGAGGCTCAACACCAACGCTGGGAACGATCGACGTAGCTGGAAAGACCGGAACGCTCAGCGGTGACAATCCTCAGGGTCTAAACAATTGGTTCATCGGCGCCGCTCCTATTAGCAATCCACAGATCGCCGTAGCCGTTATTACGGTAGATCCCCGACACTCCTCCAAGGCTTCGCACCTCGCCCGACTCGTATTTCAGCGATTCTTCGGCGTCACTCCGGTCGAACCACCTCCTGGCAGCTACCGCTCCTCTAAACACTCACGACTTCACAAGAGCGCGCGAAAGAGCTCTGCCAAGAAGAGCACTAAGAAGTCGGGAACGTATTCTAAGAAGAAGAGTAAGAAGAGGTAAACTTCACCCAAACGGCGCTACCGAGCGACAGGGAAGTAAATTGAGATATTAGTGCCGGCTTGTGGTTGCGATGCGAGGGCGATGGTTCCTCCATGTTTTTTCATCACGGATTTAGCCATCGAGAGGCTTAAACCGAGCCCAGTTCCATCATCCCGGTTTTTAGCGGATGAGAACGGTTGAAAGACTACCTCGCGCTGCTCCGGATCAATACCGTCACCATGGTCAACGAGGCTCACCTTGGCGTAGCTACCGGGCTTAAGCTCCAAGGCGTTTGCACGTTCGTCCACGTCGACCTGATCCACGTAGAAGAGGATAAATCGGTCCGGCAGGGATTTCATCGCCTCAAGGGAGTTCTCGCACAACTCAAGCAACATCTGCACGATGGCGAAATCCGCCATCTCCACCTCGATATCCTGCGGGCAGACGACCTCTATCTGACACTCATCACCGTGAGAGCTTGAGAGGAGCTCCACAACTGAGTTGATACAGGCGCGCAAAGACCTCCTTCCACGGGAGCTCTCGCCATTCCACAAGAGGTTGTTCATCTTCTTGGAGATGGCGAGCCCCCGGTTCGCGGCCTTTCGGAGAATCGTCAGAGCGTCGTCTAACCCAACACTGCCAGCGTCTACTCCCGCTTTCTGACTGATAAGGGTAGCGCACCCAAGAATAGAACCGAAGATACTATTAAAGTCGGCGCCCACCGTGGTCGCGAGTTTATCATCCCCGCCCGAGGTCGCTGATGCGGTTTGCGCTAGGGAGGGTCCGTCATCCTTCGTTTGAGGGGAGAGCTGTATACCTCGCCTCTCTATCCAGGCTGCCGCGTCTGTCAGGTCATTTGCGACGTAGTCGGCCGTAGTCTGGAACATACCGTCGGCACCTCCTCGCCCCGTTCGCACGAGGATCGTATGGGCGCCTCCATTCTTTCCGAGCTGAACGTCAGAGGTCATATCACCGATGACGTAGCTGGCGCCCAGCTCGATATTCAACTCCTCAGCAGCTCGCCGCAAGAAGAATGGCTCTGGCTTACGACATGGGCACTCCTCAGCTTTCGAATGAGGGCAGAAATAGATCTTATCGATAGCTCCGCCAACCGCAGCTACTTGACGCATCATCTCACGGTTAACCGCGAAGAACTCCTCCTTGGAGAAATATCCCAATCCGATACCAGGCTGATTGGTAATAATGACGACACGGTAGCCGATCTCCTTCAGGTGCTTGAGCGCGGTGAAGCTACCCGGGATCTCCGCGAAGCGCTTTGGGTCACTCAGATATTCGACATGCTCGTTGATCGTACCATCTCGGTCGACAAAGACCGCTGGCGCTCGAGGATGGGGTATCTCTGGACCCTCGCTCGTGATCGCGGCGACTGAGATCTTGTCGATAATAGAGGTGGTCGAGTGTCCCTCTTTAAAAGGGATTATCTCAATTCGCCCCCCATACGACTCAACGATATGCCGCGAGGTAAGCTTATCAACGGTGTAATCACCTGCTTTGATGTACAGGTCAGGCTTCAGGCGCTCAATGTTGACGTTATTGTTAAGCTCATCGAAGACAAACACGTGGGCGACGGCCCTAAGTCCCGCCACTACCTCGGCTCGCTGTTGTTGAGGGTTGATCGGACGAAGTTCACCCTTGTTGGATTTGACGGATGAATCCGCATTCACCCCAACGAACAACACGTCAACCAGTCCGGACGCCTTCGT
>Ga0214921_10009170_pt1 | contig 12599 bp, 13 predicted proteins | sample LL1505_MetaG_FD_177992 | JGI IMG/M metagenome (GOLD analysis project Ga0214921, IMG submission 177992) | Freshwater microbial communities from Lake Lanier, Atlanta, Georgia, United States - LL-1505 | ecosystem: Environmental > Aquatic > Freshwater > Lake | place: USA: Georgia | collected... | reverse complement strand
TTTTATGATTTATAGCCATAATAATGTTATCCTCTGTTTTTGCTGATATTTCAAAATCTTGATTTAGAGTTTTTTCATTAATTATAAGGCTGTGGTATCTAGTTGCATAAAAATTTTTAGGAATTTTTTTAAAAAGAAATGAACCATTATGAATAATTTTACTTAATTTGCCGTGCATAATAATCTTTGCCTTTTTAATTACTCCGCCAAAAGCAGCACCTATAATTTGATGACCGAGACAAATACCAAGAATAGGAATTGTTTTATAAAAATGTTTAACCAGATTTATACAGTTTCTATAACTATTAGGATGACCTGGTCCTGGTGAAATAACAATTTTATCAAATTTATTTTTTGAGATTTCTTTTAATGATATTTGATCATTTCTATAAACTTCAACTTTTGCTCCAAATTTCGAAAGAGAATGAAAAATATTATATGTAAAACTATCATAGTTGTCTATTAACAGTATTTTTTTCATTTAGTTAGCGGCCTCAAATAATGCTTTAGCCTTATTAACTGTTTCTTTGTACTCATTTAAGGGAATGCTATCAGCAACAATTCCAGCGCCTGATTGAACATAGATTTTATTATCGATAATTAAAGCAGTTCTTAAAGCAATACATGTATCCATTTCATTATTAGGAGTGAAATATCCAATAGCTCCAGCATATAATTTTCTTTTAGACATTTCTAAATCATCAATAATTTCCATTGCTCTTATTTTTGGTGCGCCAGAAACAGTTCCTGCTGGAAAACCAGCAAACAGAGTATCTAATAATGTATTTTTATTATCAAAATCGCCAACAACATTTGAAACGATATGCATAACATGAGAGTATTTTTCAATTTTAAATTTTTGATCCACTTTTACGCTTCCAATTTTTGAAACTTTACCGACATCATTACGTCCTAAATCAAGCAACATAAGATGTTCAGCAATTTCTTTTTTATCATTAAGAAGTTCTTTTTTAAATTTATTGTCTTCTTTAAAATTTCTTCCTCTAGGTCTAGTTCCTGCAATAGGTCTAATAGTAATTTTATTGTTTCTCACTCTAACCAAGATCTCAGGGCTGCTACCTACTATCTTAAATTTATCAAAATTAAAAAAGAACATAAAAGGAGATGGATTTAATATTCTTAATTTTTTATAAAAATTAATGGGAGTTTTATTTAGTTTATTTTCAAATCTTTGACTTAAGACAACCTGGAATATTTCCCCATTATTAATTAATGCTTTAGCTTTAGATATAGAATTTAAAAATTTTTTTTTGGTAATGTTGCTTTTTATTTTTATTTTTTTTTTATTTATTTTTAAATAATCTATGTCGCTACAAACGTTATTAATTTTAGCAATAAATTTATTTATTTCATCGCATTTAAGCAAATAAAATTTTTTAAAATTTTTAATTTTTTTTAAACCATAAATATTTTGTATGAAAAATATTTTATTTTTTTCATTATCATGAATAACTATTAGTTGAGGACGTATTAATTTTACATCAGGTATTTTTAAGTCATTTTTGCAATTATTAGGAATTTTTTCTTTAAATCTAATTATGTCATAACCAAAATAACCGGCTAACATTGCTGACATTAAAGGCAGTTCTTTTGAAGTTTTGAAACGAAAATTATTAATTAGTTTATTTAAATAGTCATAAGGATTTCTTTTTATTATTTTTTTTTTATTACTTATGTTTTGAATTATTTGATTATTGTTAGTTTCTATTACAAGATCTGGATTGAAACCAAATATAGTGTATCGACCTCTAATTTTAACTTTTTCAACTGACTCAAATATAAAGCCATCTTTACTTAAAGAGACTAATTCAATTATTCTCTCAATTGTTTGCAATTTAGGTTTATTTTTAATTGCATAAATTTGTGCAAATTTTTTTTTTTTTAAATTTTCTTTAAATTCATTATAGGTAGAAAAGATCATTTTAAATATTTTTAAGATAATTGTTTAATTGCTTTTCTTTAATAACAATTTTATAATTTTTTCTAAGAAAATCTTCATATAAAATATTTATTTTATTTTTTAAAATCGTTTCTGAAATTTTTTTATTATTTGGAACATATCCGGTAATTGATTCTGTAATTATTTTTTTTTTAAGGTTTTTATTAATTTGCTCTTCAATAATTTTTGAATTTATATTTCTTTCTAATAAAAACTTTTCATATTTTGTTCTTGAAAAGATATCTTTATCTTTAAATTCGTTACTATTTTTTATTTCTATAGCTATAATTGTATCATCTATGATAACACCTAGTTTTTTTGTATGAATTTTTAAAAGTTTTTCAGAGATAATATTAGAAACGGCAAGTATATGAATATTATTATTGATAGCTATTTTTTCAGATTGAATATTATTATTTCTAATTATTTTATTAAATTCACTTACGAACTGATTAAAAGATATTTCTTCTCCATCAATTTCTGCAACAGAATTACTATAACTGGATCTAAAAAAATCATTTATACCCCAAAATACAAAGCTTAAAGCAATTAATGCTATAAAAATTTTAGCAACTATTGTTTCTGAGAATTTTCTCAAGGATGATAGCATTTAATATTTTAAAAAATGATTATTTTAGTTTAGATATAACCGATTTATGAATAAAACTATATATTTCATTGCCAATTGGAAAATGAATGGAAATCATAATTCTATTAAAGAAATAGAAAGAGTTTTTATTTTTTTTAAAAAAAATGTGATTTATAAATTTAAAAAAATTATATTTTGCCCACCTATAAATTTATTAAGTTCTTTCAGAGCTAAAATTAAAAGTAGATTAATAGATTTTGGCACACAGGATATTAGTAAAATAAATATTAATAATGGTCCGTATACAGGACAGTTAAGCGGTAAGATGCTTAAAGATACTGGTGCCAATTATGTAATTATCGGTCATTCAGAAAAAAGATTAATCGATGAAGATTTTAACACTATAAAAAAAAAAATTAATGTTGCTTCAAAAAATAAACTAAAAATTATTTTTTGTATTGGTGAAAATTTATCCCAAAAAAATAAGGGGTTATCACTAAAAGTTCTAAAAAAACAAATTTTAAGCTCCTTAGATAAAAATAAAATTAATTTTAATAATTTAATAATTGCCTACGAGCCAATTTGGTCAATTGGCACTGGAGTAGTTCCGTCTAATAATTATTTATATAAAATTTATGGTAATCTTAAAAAATTTTTAAAAGAAAAATATAATGTTAATTCGCCTGTAATGTTATATGGAGGATCTGTGACCACAGATAATGTTGTAACTTTAAGAGAGATTAGTTTAATATCAGGGTTTTTAATTGGAGGAGCTTCATTGAAAAGTGCAAGCTTTATTAAAATTATAAAAAATTACTTTAAATAATTAATGCAAACTTTTTTATTAATATTTCATATAACTTTGGCTGTTCTTTTGATTGGTTCAGTGTTGCTTCAAAAATCAGATGGTGGAGCTTTGGGAATAGGTGGTAATAGCGACAATTTAATGTCATCGCGATCAGCTGGAAATTTTTTGACTAAATTTACAGCAATAATTGCGTTTCTATTTATTTTAACCAGTATTTCTTTAACACTGATTAATAAAAAAGATATTTCCCAAAAATCTATTATTGATAAGATTGAGCAATTAGATAAGAATAGTAGTTCTCAGCCAAAAATTCCAAATTCAAAATAATTTAATTTAATATTTTCTTTGTGATTATTCCTAAATAATCTATAGTTAACTTCCATGGTCCGTTTTATTTTTGTAACTGGCGGCGTGGTCTCATCTCTAGGCAAAGGCATCGCTTCTGCTTCTATAGCAACGTTATTACAATCTAGAGGATACAAAGTAAGAATTAGAAAATTAGATCCATACTTAAATATAGATCCTGGCACAATGAACCCTTATGAGCATGGTGAAGTTTACGTAACAGAGGATGGAGCGGAAACCGATCTTGATCTTGGACATTATGAAAGGTTTACAGAAATAAATTCAAAGAAGTCAGATAATATTACTACAGGAAAAATTTATCAAAATATAATAACTAAAGAAAGAAATGGTGATTACAAAGGATCAACAGTTCAAATTATTCCTCATGTTACAGATGAAATAAAAAAATTTATTATCAGCGATTTAACTAATGAAGATTTCGTAATTTGCGAAATAGGAGGAACAGTAGGCGACATCGAAAGTTTGCCTTTTTTAGAAGCTATTAGACAATATTCAAATGAAGTAGGTAGTAAGAATTGTTTATTTATTCACTTAACATTAGTTCCTTATATTAAAAGTGCAGCAGAGTTAAAAACAAAGCCAACACAACATTCCGTAAAAGAATTAAGGAGTATAGGTATTCAGCCTGATATGATTTTGTGTCGTTCTGAAAGTTTAATTCCTAAAGAGGAAAAAGCTAAAATTGCATTATTTTGTAATGTGGAAAAATCAAATGTATTCCAGTCTATCGATGTGAAATCAATTTATGAGGTTCCTATTAAGTATCAAGAAGAAGGATTAGATAAAAAAATATTAGATCATTTTGGAATTGTTAATAAAAAAAGTCCAAAACTAGATAATTGGAAATTGTTTAACAAAAAACTTAATAATAAAAAAAATAATATTAAAATTTCTATTGTAGGTAAATATACTCATTTAAAAGATGCTTATAAATCTTTGAATGAAGCTTTAATCCATGCTTCAGTTTATAATAATATTAATTTAGATCTTAATTGGATTGAGTCTTCTGATATTAAAAATTTAAAAGATTTAGAAAGTAAATTAGAAAAAACAAATGGAATTTTGATACCAGGAGGTTTTGGGAAACGTGGCGTCGAAGGTAAAATTTTATCCGTACAATTAGCAAGAACTAAAAGAATTCCTTTTTTAGGAATTTGTTTTGGAATGCAAATATCAGTTATTGAATTAGCAAGAAATTTATTAGGCTTAAAAGATTCAAATTCTACAGAATTTTCTAAGACAAAAAATCCTGTAGTTTGTCTTATGGAAGAATGGATAAAAGGAAAAAAGATTTTAAAAGGAGAAAAATATAAAATTGGCGGCTCAATGAGGCTAGGTTCTTATCCCGCAAAAGTTATAAAAGACTCATTGCTTTATAAAATTTATGGCAACAAGAGCTTAATTCATGAAAGACATAGGCATAGATATGAAGTAAATAGTTCATATAAATCAATGTTAGAAAAAAAAAGTGTTATATTTTCAGCTAACTCACCAGACGGAAAATTGCCAGAAGCTATAGAGCTCAAAAATCATCCTTGGTTTGTTGGAGTTCAGTTTCATCCAGAATTAAAATCCAGACCTTTCCATCCCCATGAAATATTTATTTCTTTTATTGACGCTGCTATTAAAAATAAAAAATTAAATTCATGAAAAATAAAATTATTAAAATTAAAAAATTAAATTTGGGAAATAATCTTCCCTTAACTTTAATTGCGGGTCCTTGCCAAATTGAAAGTAAAGATCATTGTCATATGATTGCTTCGAAAATTAAACAAATAACAAATAAATTAAAGATCGGATTTATTTTTAAGAGTTCTTTCGATAAAGCGAATAGAACAAGTTTAAAATCTAAAAGAGGGATAGGACTTGATAAATCTTTATCTATATTTGATTACATTTCAAAAGATTTAGACATTCCTATTTTGACCGATGTTCACAATGAAGAACAATGTGAAATAGTTTCCGAAGTTGTCGATGTTATACAAATACCAGCTTTTTTATGCAGACAAACAGACTTATTAGTTGCCGCCGCCAAAACAAAAAAAGTAGTTAATATTAAAAAGGGGCAATTCTTAGCTCCTTGGGACATGAAGAATGTTATCAAAAAAATAGAAGAGAGCGGAAATGATAAGATATTAATTACAGAAAGAGGAGTTAGTTTTGGATACAACACTTTGGTATCTGATATGCGTTCTTTATCAATTTTAGCTGATTTTGGTTATCCAGTGGTTTATGACGCAACTCATTCCGTTCAACAGCCTGGAGGAAAAGGAGATAGCAGCGGTGGTCAAAGGCAATTTGTTAGTTCATTATCAAGAGCTGCTGTTGCAGTTGGAGTTTCTACAATTTTTTTAGAAACACATGATAATCCAGACAAGGCACCATCTGATGGAGCAAACATGATCCCTCTTGGGAGTTTAGAGAATTTGCTTAAAGATTTAATAGGAATAGATCAATTAATTAAGTCAAAATAATAATGTCAGTTATCAAAAAGATTAAAGCAAGACAGGTTTTTGATAGCAGAGGTTTTCCAACAGTAGAAGCAGAAGTAATTTTGACTGATGGCTCTATAGGTCAATCAATAGTTCCGTCAGGAGCCTCCACTGGATCTTACGAGGCTCATGAACTCAGAGATAAAAGTAAAGAGTATTTAAGTAAAGGTGTCTTAGACGCTGTAAACAATATTAATTTAGAAATTAATAAAACGATTACAGGTTTATCTGCTTTAGATCAAAAAAAAATAGACAATCTTTTAATTAAACTTGATGGCACTGAAAGTAAAAAAAGATTAGGAGCTAATGCTATTTTGGCGGTTTCAATCGCTAACGCCAAAGCAGCTGCAGCATATAATAATATTCCATTATATAAATATTTAGGAGGTAACAATAAAAATAAATTACCATTTCCAATGTTAAATATAATTAATGGAGGAGCCCATGCAAATAATTCTCTGCAAATACAAGAATTTATGATTAGAACTGATGGAGCAAAATCTTTTAAAGATTGTTTAAGAATGTCCTTTTTAGTTATTCAAAATTTAAAAGAGGAATTAAAATTAAAAAAATTTAATACTAATCTTGGTGATGAAGGTGGTTTTGCCCCTTCATTTGATAGTAATGAAAAAGCCATAGAATACATAATTAAAGCAGTTAAAAAATCAGGTTTAAAAATAGGCAGAGACATTAATATTTGCTTAGATGTTGCTGCAAACGAAATTTATAGTTTAGGAAAATATAAAATTAAAGAAGACAAAAAAGCTGTAAATTCAGAGGAGTTGATCGATTATTATAAAAAATTATGCAATAAATTTCCGATTGTCTCTATAGAAGATCCAGTTTTTGAAGATGATTGGGGTCTTTGGAAAAAATTGACTAAAGAGTTAGGAAGAAAAATTCAGATTGTTGGTGATGATTTATTCGCAACTAATTTAATTCGCTTGAAAAAAGGAGTTAAAGAACTAGCTGCCAATTCAATTTTAGTTAAACCAAACCAGATAGGTACAGTTACAGAAACTTTAGATGTTATTATTTTTGCAAAAAAAAATAATTTTAACACAATCATTTCACATAGATCCGGCGATAGTGAGGACACTTTTATTGCTGATTTAGCGGTAGCAACTGAATCTTCTCAAATTAAAACAGGATCGTTAGCAAGATCTGAAAGAGTTGCAAAATATAATAGACTATTAAGAATAGAAGAAGAGATTGGAAAAAAATCTGAAATGGCATTATTAAAATGAGTAATTTAATTAACTCAATCTCTGATAAAAAATTTTTTTTTATAATACTTTTAATAATTTTATATATTTTTTTTAGTTTCTTTGGAGGCGATAGGGGTCTTATTGAATACTTTAAAAAGAAAATATTATTAAAAGAGTTTCAAGAAAAAAATTTAGAAATTAAAAAAGAAATTAATTTTTTAACTAAAACAAATGATTTTTTATCAGTGAATATAAATAAAGATTATTTAGATGAAATATATAGAGATTACTTTGTGCTGGGAAAAAAGGGTGAAAAGATTTATATTATTAATCAAAAATGACTGTCAGACACCCTGAAAAAGTTAACAATATTGATAATCCAATTCAAAAAAAGCCAGCTTGGATTAGAGTAAAAGCTAGTTACTCTCAAGAATTTACAGTGACTAAAAATATTCTAAAAAAAAATAATCTTTTTACAGTATGTGAGGAGGCTTCCTGCCCTAATATTAATGAATGTTGGAGTAAAAAACATGCAACATTCATGATTATGGGAGATACCTGCACTAGAGCATGTGCTTTTTGTAATGTTAAAACTGGCATACCTCAGGCATTAGATCTTCTTGAACCAAAAAAAGTTGCACAAAGTGTTAAGGATTTAAATTTATTACATGTGGTTATAACATCAGTTGATAGAGATGATTTAGAAGACGGCGGTGCAAAACATTTTGCAAATGTTATTTCCGAAATTAAGCAATATAACAATAAGACAACAATTGAAGTTTTAACACCAGATTTTTTAAGAAAAGGAGACGTTTATAAAATTGTTGCAGATGCCAAGCCTGATGTTTTTAATCATAATTTAGAAACTATCCCTCGACTTTATTTAAAAGTAAGACCCGGTTCTCGTTATTTCCAATCTTTAGATTTATTAAAGAAAGTTAAAGATTATGATTCCACAATTTTTACTAAATCAGGTCTAATGGTAGGATTAGGCGAAACTAAAGAGGAGATTATGCAAGTTATGGATGATTTAAGAGTAGCAGGAGTAGATTTTTTGACTATTGGCCAGTATCTGCAACCGAGTACAAAACATTATCCGATAAAAAATTTTATAACCCCAGAGGAGTTTGAAAGTTATAAATTAATTGCAGAAGGAAAAGGTTTTTTATTAGTTTCCTCGAGTCCATTAACAAGATCTTCTTATCATGCCTCAGAAGATTTTGATGTTTTAAAAAAAAAACGAATTAACAAACTAATTTAAATTGCCAGTTAAAAAAATTGTAAAAAAATTTAATTATTCTAAAAAAGATCTTGCAGAATTAGTTTTAAAAATTGATGATTATAAATTTTTTTTACCTTGGTGTATTAACTCAAAAATTTTAACAATTGATAAAAATAAAAGAGACTTAAAAATTATAGCGGATTTAGAGATAGGCTTTAAGTCTTTTAGAGAAATTTATACAAGCGAAGTTATTTATAATAATCAAGATTCCAAAATTGAAGTAACATCTATAAACGGTAATATTAAAAAATTATTAAATATTTGGGAATTTGAAGAAATTGATAAAAACTCTTGTAATGTAATTTTTTTTATAGATATTGAATTAAAAAATCCTATTATTAATATTTTATTTAATAAGTTTTTTAACTATGGTTTTGAAAAAATTTTAAATTCCTTTGAACAAAGAGCAAAAGAAACTATAAAATCTTAATATGATTTTTTATTAATTTAATTGTTTCTACTAAAGTTTTATTTTGGATAATTGTTCTTGATAATTTTTTATTAAAATTAAACTTTGTTACTTCTATTTTTTTTTTGCTGCAGATGCCAATGTAAACAAGTCCTATAGGTTTTTTTTTAGTACCACCATCTGGACCGGCTATGCCTGTCACGGATATTGCAATATTTGTTTTGGAAATTTTAAGTAAATTTATGCACATCTCTTTACATGTTTCTGCACTTGCTGCTCCATACCTTGTTAAGGTTTTTTGTTTAACTTTAAGAAAATTGATCTTTGATTTGTTCGAATAAGAAACTGCGCCCATTTCAAAATATTTTGATGCTCCAGGAATTTTAGTTAAACTATAACTTATTAGACCTCCAGTGCAGGATTCAGCTACCGAAATTTTGATTTTATTTTTTTTAAGAATTGTAGTTATATTTTTTAACTTATTATTTAGATGCATAAATAAATGATAAAAAATGTATATAATCCTGCAATTATATCATCCATTATAACTCCAGTGGCATTTTTAATTTTTAAGTCAAAATAACTTGCCGGCCATGGTTTGGTAATATCAAAAAGTCTGAATAATAAAAAAGATAGTATTATTAAAAAAAAATTATTTCCACATATTAGCAAGGGTATTGATTGACCTATAAATTCATCTATTACAATCTCTTTTGGGTCAGAGGATGAAAAAGATTTATTTAATGTATTGTTTAAAAAAAAAAGTGAATAAAAAAAAACAAAAATAATAAAGACTATATAAAAAATAATATTAAGATAATTATTAAATAAATAATAAATTACTATAGTAAAAAGCGATCCAATTGTTCCTGGAATAGGTAAAAATCCTATGCCAAACAAAGTAAAAAGTTTTTTATTAAAATTAATTATTTGTAACAGATGATATTACCTCACATGCAATTGCTTTATTTTTACCAACATTACCAAGTCTATCAGTTGTCTTTCCTTTAACGCTTATTTGGTTTTCACTTACATTGCAAATTTTTGCAAGGTTTTTTGATATAATATTCTTATATTTTTTTAGATTTGGTTTTTGAGCAATAATATTAATATCAATATTGTTAATTTTAATATTTTTTGCTTCAATAAAGTTAATTACTTTTTTTAAAAAAAATGTTGATCTCTTATTTTTGAATTTTTTATTATTTGGAAATAAAGTTCCTATATCACCTAATTTTTTAGATCCTAAGAGTGAATCTATTAAAGCATGTATTACAGGATCACCATCAGAGTGACCGACTGTGCCCATTGAATATGGTATATATATACCACCCAAATATAATTTATAATCTTTTTCTAATTTATGAATGTCATAACCAATACCATAGGAAATTTTTTTATCATTATTTAAATCTTTTTTAATTGTAATTTTAATATTATCATAGTCACCTAGTATTTTTTTAACTTTTAAATTTTTATAAAAATATAAAGAAGATTCATCACTAAATTTTTTATTTTTATATTCTTTATGTAAAAAAAATATTTTTTTATAAGAAAAACATTGTGGTGTTTGAATAGAAAGTACTTTTTTTCTATCTAAAATTTTGTTTTTAAAAACTATTGTATCAGTATTTGATGTATAAGGAATTACAGCTTCATTTTTTTTAGAAAACTTAATAATTTTATTAAGTAGTTTTTTCTTTAAAAATGGTCTTGCGGCATCATGTATTAAAATTTTTTTATAATTTGCTCTTTGCAATCTTGAAAGAGCAAGAAATACTGAATCCTTTCTTTCTTTTCCACCTTGAATTATTGTAATTTTTTTATTTCTATAAACCCGGTCTTTAAATTTTGTAAACTGAGGCTTGTTAATTACTAAAATTATCTTTTTTATTGTGTTTATTTCAGAAAATATTTTAAGAGAGTAATTTATTATTAATTCATTATCAAATACTGTATATTGCTTTGGTATTGTTTTTGAATATCTATGACCTTTGCCAGCAGCTAGAATTATAGCGCAGTAACTCATAAAAAAATGATAAAAAAAATATTAAGTTCTAATTTACTTTTATACTTTAGCACTTTTCTTTCAATCATTTTTGGAATTTTCACTCTTTATACGTTTTCCGGCACAAGTTTTATTCAGTTAAATGAAAATAATATTCAGATTCTATTAATAATAAACATTTTCATCATATGTGTGTTGCTATTCCTAATTATTAGAAAACTCATAGTTTTTTTTTATAAGTCTAAAGTAAGGACAGGATCAAGTACAAATTTAAATTTTATAAAATATTTTATTTTTGTAACAGCTATACCATCAATTTTTGTAGCTGCATTTTCTTTAATGCTTTTTAACCTTGGTATTGAGAAGTGGTTTGATAAAAAAGTTAATGATGTTGTAAATAATTCAGTTGAAGTTGCTAGAAATTATCTTGAGGAGAATCAGAACTCCATAAAAGGAGAAATTTTAGCAATGGCTAATGATTTAAATCGTAATTTTAATCTTTATTCTGAAAACAAACCAGTTTTTCAAAATTATTTTGATCAGCAATCTAGATTTAGAAAAATTGAAGAATCTTATTTAATAAATAAAGATGGTCTCCTTTTATTTTCAACATCATTTAGTAATAAGAATAATTTTATTGCACCGTTAAAAACTTTTATTGAAATGGCTCAAAATGGGCAAACCATATTAATCTCTGATGCAAATAAAAATCAAACAAATGCTTTAGTAAAATTAAGTAGTAATGAAAATATATTTTTATATGCAATTAGATATGTTGATCCTGAGACGGTCAATTTTTTAAAAAAAACTGGAGAGGCCTCCACATTCTATTATAAATTAAAATCAAACAGCCTTGGTCTTCAAATTTCTTTTGCTGCTGTGTATATTGTAATAGTCAGTTCGCTAATTTTGTTATCAAGCATGTATGCAATTAATATAGCTAATAAAATTTCAAGACCAATTATTAAATTAATTTTTGCAGCAAAAGAAGTCTCTGTTGGAAATTTAGAGGTTAAATTAAAAAATGAAGAAGAAGACGATGATTTTAAAAAATTATATCAAACATTTAATATAATGACTCAAGAAATACAGGCGCAAAAAAATAAAATTGCTTTATCAGAAAGATATCAGGCATGGGAAATGGTAGCAAAAAAACTTGCGCATGAAATTAAGAATCCTTTAACACCGATAACACTCTCATTAGAAAGAATTAAAGATAGGTATTCAAAACAAATTAATATTGATAAGGCTGATTTTGAAAATTATTTAAATATAATATCTAGGCAGGTTGAGGATATAGGAAAGTTAGCTAATGAGTTTTCGGATTTTGCAAGAATGCCAAATCCTATTAAAAAATCAAATAATTTAAAAAAAATAATAGAGGATAGTATAAGTTTATATAAATTATCTGAAAAAAAAGTAATTTTTAATTTAGATTATAGCAGCACCCAAGATGTATTTAAATTCGATCTAAATC
>Ga0214921_10009168_pt1 | contig 12600 bp, 15 predicted proteins | sample LL1505_MetaG_FD_177992 | JGI IMG/M metagenome (GOLD analysis project Ga0214921, IMG submission 177992) | Freshwater microbial communities from Lake Lanier, Atlanta, Georgia, United States - LL-1505 | ecosystem: Environmental > Aquatic > Freshwater > Lake | place: USA: Georgia | collected... | reverse complement strand
TTCTGACATTAGAAACTTTAAGTGCTTTTGACAAACTAAATACCGAGAATCAACAAAGAATATTGCGTGAAATTATAGGATATGCAGCTTCAAGTACCGAAGCTTCAGGAGTGTTTATTAAGATATCTTAATTATGGAGTTATATCATGAATGTGACTGTTATTACACCAACAACTGGAACATCTTATTTAAGAAAAACTTTAGACTCTGTTAGAGAACAGACGTATAAAAATGTTCAACACCTTGTTGTGGTAGACGGAAACCATCCAAAAGCTACCGTAATTTTACAAGACTATCCTAACGTCGATGTTATTAAATTACCCTACGCAACAGGAACAGAGCGGTACAACGGCCACCGCATCTATGGTGCAGCGACCTATCTGGCCAAAGGTGATTACGTTTGTTTCCTGGATGAAGATAACTGGTTGGATCCAAACCATGTAGAATCACTAATCAAAGTCATACAATCCGGCAATCAATGGGCATTTTCATTGCGAAAAATTATTGATAAGGATGGCAACTATGTATGCAATGATGATTGTGAATCTTTAGGTAAATGGCAATCATGCCTAAACGATTATTTTGTCGATGTTGGTTGTTATTTTTTTCCAAAACCACTTGCATTACAATTAACACCTATATGGTATCGTAAAGCTAGAGAACCTGGAGTACCAGAAGTCGATAGAATGTTAATACACGTTTTGCGCGAAAATAACTTGACATGCGATACAAATTACATGTATACTTTAAATTATCGTACAGGAAATACAGAAAGGTCTGTACAAAAAGAATTCTTCTTACACAACAATGAAATAATGAAACAAAAATATAATGGAAAATTACCATGGAAAAAGACCTTATAATCGGTGCATTTAGCAATTATAATTATGATGCTGTAAAACCTTGGATCGATTCAATTAATCAATCTAACTTTGAAGGTGATAAAGTTCTTATTACCATCAATGTTTCAACAGAAACCAATCGAAAAATTCATGATGCTGGTTTCACCGTAATCCCAAAAATTTCCAATGGTAAAATGATGTTTCATATGGAACGATTTTATCACCTTTATAATTTCTTAAAACATAAGAAACACGAATATCGATATGTTGTAACCACAGATGTTCGTGACGTTATTTTTCAAAAAAGTCCTAGTGACTGGTTATCAAAAAATTTAAAAGAACATAAATTAGTTGCTTCATCTGAAGCAATTAAAATTGAAAATGAAACATGGAACCGAGAAAACATTATTAAATGTTTTGGTAAAGATTTATATAATGATATTAAAAAATATGAGGTTCTTTGCGTTGGCATTATAGCGGGAGAATGTGAAGCAGTTTGTGATTTAACTGCAATGTTATTTCAATTATCATCAAACCGCGCAGATTGGGTTGCCGACCAAGCAGCATACAATGTATTGTTGAGAATGTATCCGTACAACAATCTAACTAAAATTGCAATGTTAGAAAACGCTTGGGCTATGAATGCTCATGTAACTAATAGAGAATCTCAATATAATGAATTTGGTCCGTATTTGTTAGAAGAAAGACCATTTTTCGAAGATGGTTTGGTAAAAGATGTAAAAACTAAAGTTCCATTTACAATCGTACATCAGTATGATAGAGTGCGCGACTGGAAAAATTTTTACGAACAAAAATTTCAAGTGAAAATTAATTCTCAATATACTCCTGATATCAACCCTAATGTATTCACTTATAGGACAGACGTATAATGCTTAATATTGTTTATAGATTTTGTGACCTTGAAATTGATGGAAATATCCGTAATATTCGGCCGCCTTGGTATTCGAAACTAAATTGTTTAAAATCATTTTTAAACTCAGTCAAACAATGTAGAGATCATATTGATAATTTAATTTTTCTTTATGATGGAACTGGAGGACCACAATCTGATATTATACCAAAAGAATTTGAAATTATTAAAATTTATGAAAGAAGCAATATTGGTAGTCTAAGAAAACAAATTGATATAGCATCTCAATTAGGAGGCAACATATATTTTGTTGAAGATGATTACCTTCATTTGCCGGATTCAATTAAAAAAATTGATTTGGCCTTACCTAATTTAAAATTAATTAACGGTTATGATCACTTAGATCGTTACACCAGAACAGATGATATTGATTATGAAAAGAAAATTGTTTTTGACTACGCAAGTAATACACATTGGAGAACTGCTGAAGCAACTTGTTGCACTTATGCCGTCGAATCAAATCTTTATAAACAAATAGAACATGTTATTCGGGGTTTTGAATTATCGGATAGAGAAATGTTTAGGTTTTTACACAGACAAGGTGTACCTTTATTTACATCAATACCAGGGTTAACCACACAAGTTGATATGTACTTATCGCCCGGTATCGATTGGGAATCATTCAACAAACAAATGGATACATTATAATATGTACAATGGAATTTTCATAATACCTTCCGCATTAGTTGCAAAACCAAGTCTGTCACATTTCTCAAATGATGAAAGATATGAACAAACAATTGATACAATTAAATCTATTGACAAATATTGTCCAAACAGTTTAAAATGCATTGTCGATGTATCATATAGTCCACCAGAACAATTTAAAATTGATGAACTAATTAAATTGGGTGCGACGTATATTAACGGTTCACAAAACGAAATGGTTAGGAGATATTCTGAAGCCGGACACAGAAGTCTAGGAGAAACTTATGCCATTCTAATAGCATTAAAATTTATTGAAGAAAATTCAATCTCATCTAAGAGAATTTATAAAATGTGTGGACGGTACACTTTAACTGATGATTTTAAATATGACGTTGAAGATCAAAAAGATTCTTATGTATTCTTGCCTCCAAGATTTGAACCTGGACTAGGCAATATACTTGAAACGAGACTGTGGCACCTAGATTTTAGTCTAATAGAGAACTTTAAATTTAAAATTAGTAAAATTGCACAAGATTTACTCAACGGTTGTAATTGTATAGAATTATCTTTTTATCATAACTTGCACACAGAAAAAATAACTTATGTTACTCCAATAGGTTTAGAAGGGAAACTTGCTTTTTTTGGCAATAGCATTAGAGAATAAAAATTGAATAAAAGAATTTTAATTATTGGTAAAAATAGTTTTGTAGGAAAATCTTTTTACCACTCTGTGAAATCTGTAGACATAATTTCTTATTATGATATTGACAAAACAAATTTTTCTAACTATAATATCGTATTAAATTGTGCTATCACACCAGAATTTAAATTCGAATCATACAGGGAAAAACATGACCTAGATTTTCAAGTTGCTAAAATTTCAGCATATAATAACTGTCATTATATTATGATGAGTACTAGAAAAGTTTATGGCACATCTAATGAATTAAGATTGTTGAATGAGAATTCAAAATTAAATCCTTTTGATTATTATAGTGAAAATAAAGCGATCTCAGAAAAAAATATAATGCGTCTAGGAGAATCTTTTACCATATTAAGAGTATCAAATGCTTATGGGTTTGAATACGGAAGAAATTCTTTTATGGGATTCTGTATGACTCAGTTAAAGCATGATAATAAAATTGTTTACACAACAAATCCTAATGCAAAAAAAGATTTTATTTCAATTGATTCTCTTTGCGAAGTTTTGGGAATAATTTCAAAAGTAACTCCAAAAGGAATATATAATGTAGGTTCAAACTACGGATCAAAAATCGGTGATGTAGCTAAGAGTTTAATCCAAGGTTATGGACAAGGAGAATTCATCTATAATAATATAGGCAATAAAAACCAAGATCAATTTATTTTAGATAATACAAAATTATGCAGAGACTTAGGTATTCAACTTCCTACGTTTCAAAAAAAATATATTAAAAAACTTGGTGAAAAATTATGAAAATAGGAGTGTAAATGAATAATGATATTAGTATTGTAACTTTCTTCTTTGATATGGGTAGAGCAGAGTGGACACAAGACAAAGGATTTCCACACTATCTACATCGTACCGTTGACACTTATTTTGAACGATTTGGTCACATGGCACAATTAGATAATGAAATGATTATCTATACACATCCAGATTTTATTAATCGAGTTGCATCCTTACGCAAAGGAAAAGAATCTAAAACAAAAATTATTCCTTTTGATTATTTGGCAGAATTTCATGATGAAAAACAAAAGATTTTTGATATACAAAGAACTGAATCGTTCCAAAGAAAAATTAATCCGTCACAAAGAATTAATCCAGAATATTGGAATCCAAACTATGTGCATCTGATGTATATGAAATCTTTTTTTGTACAAATGGCACTAGATAACAATTTCATTACTAATGATTATGTCGCTTATATTGATTTTGGTTATTGTAGAACTCCCGATAAAATTCCTCCAAGTAAAAAATGGACACATAACTTTGGTGAAAAAAGATTTCATTTATTCGGTTACCGAGAATATCCAAAAAATCAACCAATCGAAGAAGTAATTTTTAACAACATAGTCTATATCTTAGGTGCCAAACAGGTAGGACACAAAAACCTTTGGCCAGAAGTTAATCGTTTAGCTAAAGAAAGTATGGATGAACTACAATCAAAAGGTCTAATTGACGATGATCAAACTTTGTGGTTAATGTCGATGTTGAAGAAACCAGAAATGTTTAAATTAAATATTATTCCTGATCATCAATTGGGACATGATTCTTTTGTTCTGTTTAACAATTTTAATGATACCGTAAAATGAAAATATTTCTTAGAGGAACAGCTCAACTTGGTGACTTTTTAAATGTTATACCTGTATTATCAGGTGTCAGTAAAAAGTATAGTAAATTTGATTTGTGCATTAGAAAAGAAATGCGTAAATTTAAAGGCATTAAAGAATTTCTAATGTATCAAAACATATTCACTTCTGTATTTTTTGAAGATGAAGTGTTTTTATACGGAGATATTATTATATTGAGTAGTTGGCCAATGAGAGAAGTTAAAGATAAAAATAATCCTAATAGACCAATTGAAACGTGTCGTTATCAATACTGGTTAGAAGACCATTACAAAATGGAATTTCAAGTTGATGATGATTTCATTTTAAAAGTAGAAGAATTAAATTTACCGGTAAATACAACGAAACCATATTGCGGTGACAGGTGGAATGGTCCAGATATTGATGGTCGCCGCGCCAGTTGGACTCTAAGACACCTTGACAACGTACAGTTTTTAGATTATAATGATACATTGATGACGAATGCTTACTTGATAAAACATAGTCCTTTACCAATCATCACCACATTTACTGGTATTTCCAATATTGCTGATTTATTAAATAGAGAACAAATGGTTCTATGGGGAGAAGATATCCGTGATTGGGATAATAAACCAATTGAACAATCTTTTGAAAAACATTTTTACGGAGATCGCAAATGCAAATTAATGTACATTGGCGACTTTAAAACTGAAAAATTAAATGAATATTTTAAAATTTAAAAACAAAACATATCCACAACTTCAATCTGAAGGAAACGCATCACAATTTTCTATACCATTTGCAAAACATTTTTGTAAAGGTGTGGGTTATGATATTGGTTGCAATCGTTTAGAATGGTCGTATCCAGGTTCTATCGCTATTGATTTATTGTTTAATGATGAATGGGAAGCATATAATCTTCCAGACACTCAAGTTGATTACATATATTCAAGTCATTGTTTAGAACATCTTCCAGATTGGATTTCGGCTTTAGACTATTGGACTTTGAAATTAAAAATTGGTGGTGTATTGTTTTTATATCTGCCACACTATAATCAAGAATACTGGCGTCCATGGAACAATCGTAAGCACCTACATATATTTACACCAGAAATTATAAAAGATTATATGAAAGATCGTGGATATATTAATATTTTTCATTCGGATAGAGATTTGAATGATTCATTTATGATTGTAGGAGAAAAAAATGAGTGAAGCTAGTTTAGGTTTCTATCACCAAACTTCGAACAGATTAGAAGCAGCTGATTATGCAATTAAATGTATCAGGCAATTTCATCCAGATAGTTACTATTTGTTAAGTTGTGATTCTGGTCCAGATTATTATGATATTTGCAAAAACAATAATGTCGATTTGTTACACTCTCAATTAAAACTTGGCTATCCAGTTGGCGATTTCGGGTACAGAAAAGAAAAGATATTGGAATTGATGAAGCGCATGTACATTGCATTCATTAAAACAAATACTACACATATGATGTACGTTGAAGATGATGTACTTGTAAAAGGTAAAATTACATTGGATCCAAATTGGGAAGTTGCTGCGTACTCTCCTATCTGTCCTTTTGATAATCGATTTACTCAACACATAGAACATTTTTCTGGCGTAAAACCAAATGTTTCGGGTTATGGAACATGTGGCGGTTCTATTTTTAAAGTCAGCACATATGTTGATAATTATTTTAAATTGGTGAATTGGGTAAACACATATTTCGACCAAATTCAGTACAATATATATCAACAAATTGGTTGGATGGATTGTTTCTTTACCTATTCTTATTTGTTATGCGGAAAAAAATATTCAGTCAATCCATATTTCTACAATACTTGGTATCCTGGCGATGAGCATTGTTTTCATCTAAATGATCCAACTGTAGAACCACAAATCATTCATGGTTATAAAGAAAAATACTAGGAAAAAATATGTCATTGAGTATTACATGCATTGATGCACTATCATATGAACCAACAATTTATGCGCTTAACAGGACGATTGGAACCTTAAAAGATAAAATTGACATAACAAAAATCTATTGGTTTTCAGATATTCCTTTTCCATCAGATTGTATTTACCCAGTAGTTTGGGTAAAAATACCTCGGTTCACAGATTGGCAAAAACAATATGCTTTCATCACATTAAAATTGTGTCCACATATCTGTACCGAAGATTTTAATCTAATTATACATTCAGATGGTTTTGCCGTTAACTCTGATGCATGGACAGACAAGTTTTTAGAATATGATTATATTGGCGCTGTCTGGGATGATGGCGTTGTAGGCAATGGAGGATTTTGCCTACGTTCACGAAAACTGTATGATGCAATTATTATCAATGATATACCACATGACACAGAATCTTATGGAAACATTGATTTAAAAAATATACATACATTACAAAATGGCGTGCCTAAAATACCTGAAGATGTTATTATTTGTAGAATTTGGAAAGATAGATTGCAAAACCAAAATAATATAAAATTTGCTCCATATGAAATTGCTGATAGATGGTCTGTTGAAAATCCTTCTATCATATCTCCTTGGACAGGAAAACAAAATCTTTGGTTAGGAAAAAGTTTGGGATTTCACGGTAGAATGGGTATATTAAACTTTTATAATGTATAATAAGGAATTTAGTCAAATGAATATTACTGATATGATCGAATCGTTATCGAAAAAGTGTAAACCAAAATACATAAAAAATTATGATGATTATGTTGAAGGCGATTTCGTGCAATATTCCGGACAACTGTGGGACGAAAAAGAAATGTATGCGGCAATGGATACATTTCTCAACGGAAAATGGGTCACTTCTGGTGAAAAAGTGGCACAATTTCAAAATCGATTCAGTAAAAGATTTGGTGTGAAATATTCACACATGGTTAATTCCGGAAGTTCTGCTAATTTGGTTATGATCACCGCATTAAAGCACTATTTTAAATGGTCGCCTGGCGATGAAATCATCGTTTCTCCAGTAGGATTTCCTACAACAATCGCGCCCATCGAACAAAATGGTTTGAAATCAGTATTCATTGATATTGAACTTGACAGTTTAAATTTTGATTTGAACAAAATTGAAGAAAAAATCACACCAAAAACCAGAGGAATTTTTGTATCTCCGGTGTTGGGCAATCCACCAGATATGGATAGAATCAAAGATATTTGCAACAAATATAATATTCTATTGATTGGTGATAATTGTGATAGTTTAGGCACAATGTTTGGCAATAAACTTATTAATGATTACTACTATTGTTGGTCAACATCTTTCTATCCTGCTCACCACATTTCTACAGGTGAAGGCGGTATGGTTTCTTCAAATGATGAAGAATATATCAAAATTGCAAGAAGTGTTTCTTGGTGGGGCAGAGATTGTTATTGTGTAGGTTCAAACAATTTGTTAGAATGTGGAACTTGCGGTAATCGATTTGATGAATGGTTGGCAGACTATAACGGTACTATTGACCACAAATATGTTTTCACTACAATGGGTTATAATTTAAAACCTCTGGACCTACAAGGTGCAATCGGGATTGAACAGTTGAAAAAATTTGATTATATTGATAAAAAACGTAGAGAATATAAACTCGCCGTACAAAAATCAATTGAATCTAATATCAAAGAAGTAAGAGTTATTAATGCAACAAAAAATTCCGACCCTTCTTGGTTCGGAGTTCCTATCTTTTGCGAATCACAAGAAATAAAGGAAAGACTAGTCGCACACTTTGAATCAAAAAAAGTGCAAACAAGAAACTATTTTAGTGGTAATATATTATTACATCCTGGATATAAACATTTGGATGATTATAGAAAATATCCAAATTCAAATCTGGCTTTAAGTAATGTATTTTTCTTAGGATGTTCTCCTTTGTGGAATGATAAAATTTTAAATTATATTGAAAAGGTATGTAAAGAATGGAAATAAATGTATTAGGTAAAGGATTTGTGGGTGGCAGATATGCCGAATTAACGCCAAATGTTATTGTTAATGAAAGAAACGATTACAATGTAAAAACTAATGATATTGTTTATTTTATTTCTACCATTGACAATTATAATATTCATACGGATCCATATCTAGATGTGGAAACTAATCTAACAACCCTAATAAAAACATTAGAATCATGTAAAGATAAAAATGTTACTTTTAATTTTATCAGTTCTTGGTTTGTTTATGGCGATGTGCCGTTGCCTGCAAAAGAAGATGCGCATTGTGATCCAAAAGGGTTTTATTCAATAACAAAACGTGCTGCTGAACAATTATTGATTTCTTATTGTGAGACATTTGATTTAAAATATCGTATTCTTAGATTGAGTAATGTGTTAGGTAAAAACGATACGAAAGTTTCTAAGAAAAAGAATGCATTACAGTATATGATTAATGAGGTAAAAAATGGTCGTGATATCAACCTTTATGATAATGGTGATGTATATCGTGACTATACTCATGTTGATGATGTTGTACATGCAATCAATTTAGTTATTCAAAAAGGTAAAATTAACGAAATATATAATATTGGTAACGGTGAAAAAGTATATCTTGGGGATACTTTAAGAGAAGTAAAAAGACTAACAAACTCAACATCAGAACTCATTCCTGTTCAAGCGGCTTTATTTCACACGAAAGTGCAAACTAAGAATATGGTTTTAGATGTAACAAAATTGAAAGCTTTGGGATATACTCCAAAGTATAATGTGAATAGTATTTTAGAGGAACTAATTAAATGAAAGTTATCGATAATATTGCTTTTTGTTATGATTATGATATCTTAGAAATAAGATTATCAATTTTATATGATTATGTTGATAAATTTATTATTCTAGAATGTGATCACACATACAGCAATTTGTATAAAGGTTACAACTTTGAGAAACATCAAGACCGATATACAAAGTGGATGGATAAAATTGAGTACATCAAAGTTAAAGGTCCAGGATTTTCAGATGCATGGACAAATGAACACTGGCAATGGGAACAATTAAAGTTAGGTTGGACTGATGTACAACCAGAAGACCTTGTTTTATTATGTAGATGTGCTGATGAAATTCCAAGGCCAGAAGCAATCGAATTAATGAAAAATACAGATTATACATTTTACAATTTACTTTTTCCAGCATTTTTCATGAAGTTTAATTATATGGATACTAATGCTGAACACGCGCATCACTCACATTATTTTGCTTGGGGAAAGGCCTTTAAAGGACAACATCAAAATCGGGGTAATTTATCTCCAATAGCATATTTTAATCCTATACATGGAGATAAGTCAGTAAGTATACATCATGCCGGATGGCATTTTAGTTATATGGGTGATGAGGAATGGATTAAAAATAAAATAACAAATTTCTCTCACACTGAGTTAAATGTTCCTAGAGTTATGGATAATATTGATATTGATAAACATATATCAAATGGTGAAGACTGTTTAAATAGAAATCTTCATACATTTAAACCTGTAAATTTCGATTCTTATTTTCCAAAGTATCTTTTGGATAACAAAGAAAAATATAAACAATTTATATTACAAGACTCCAGTCCTGGTTTTTCTGTACAACATTTTCATCCTCGAAAAATTTTGGAATTGGAATAATGATTAAAATATTGATAATTGGCGGTAATGGATATGTTGGTTCAGAACTAAAAATATTGTTATCTAATTATTTTAGTGTTGATGTTTATGGTAAAAGAGAACAAGATTTTAATTTGTTATCTAAAGAGTTTCTAAGTAATTATACACACATCATTCTTTTGGCCGGCCATGCTGGGGTGTTAGTTTGTGATGGACCATTAAAAGGTGTCTGGAATAACAATGTCCGAAATTTTAAAAATTTGGTTGATAAATTAGATAAACAAAAATTAATTTATGCTAGTACAGTTTCGGTATATGGCGATAATTTTGAAACAGAAACTTCCTTTACAGAAGATATGGTAAGTTATTCGTTCGTAAATAATTATGATTTAGTTAAGATATCATTGGATATGTTAGCTACGGGTTTGATAGAACAAAATAGAAATATTATAGGTCTCAGATTTGGCACAGTTAATGGTAAATCTCCAATATTCAGAACCGATGTTATGATTAATTCAATGACATATTCAGCACTAACAAATGGTGAAATCACTGTAACAAATAAAGATGTGAAACGTCCTATATTGGCATTAAAAGATTTAAGTAGAGCTTTGCACAAAATTATTTCTAGCAATTTTATTCCAGGAATATATAATCTAGCTTCATTTAATTCGACGGTTGGTGAAATTGCAGATACAGTTGGTTCTGTTTTGAATATTCCAGTAATTGATAGGGGTAAAACAAATACCTATAACTTTACTGTTGATTGTTCTAAGTTTGAAAAAACTTATAATTTTACATTTACCGAAACAATTCAATCTATAACAAATGAAGTAAAGCATTGCATACATGACGATAGTGTTATAAAGGTAAAAAGAAATACATATTTTGATTATAAAGGTTAATTATGGACTATAAAAGATTAAATAATTGTTTATGTTGCGGTTCGAACAAGTTGCAACTAATATTGGATTTAAATGACCAACCATTAGCTAATTCATACAAAATTAAAATTGATGATGTAGAAGAAAAATATCCTTTACAATTAAATTTGTGCAAAGAATGTTTTCACACGCAATTATCAATCGCTGTTAATCCCGATTTACTTTTTAAAAATTACTTATATGTTTCTGGCACATCAAACACATTAAACGAATACAGTAAAATTTTTGCTAGTGATATTTGCCAATATTATAAAAAACTAAATGATATAAATCCAACGAATATTTTAGATATTGCCTGTAATGACGGCACACAATTAAATCAATTCAAAGATTTAAAATTGAAAACTTATGGAATCGATCCAGCAACAAATTTATTTGAATTGAGTTCAAAAAATCATAATGTGATTTGCGATTACTATCAGAAAAATTTATTTGACAAAAAATTCGATTTAATTTTAGCACAGAATGTTTTTGCACATAATTCTGATCCGTTTAATTTTTTGTTGAACTGTAAAGAAGATTTATCTGATAAAGGACTAATATTCATACAAACTTCTCAATCGAATATGATAATGAATAATGAATTTGATACTATTTACCATGAACATATTTCATTCTTCAATTCTAATTCTATGAAGAGACTGTCAGAAAGAGTTGGACTAAATTTGATAGACATATTTAAGACAGATATACATGGTATCAGTTATGTATTTGTTTTTTCTAAAACCCATCAGGCGTCAAAAAATATCACAGACATGTTGAATTTAGAAAAAGAAAAAGGTTTGTACGACTATAATACTTATTTAAAATATGCCGATAATGCTAAAAATATTGTATCAGATTTGAAAAAAGTAATCGTTGATTTTAGAGAAAGGAATCACCACATAATTGGTTATGGAGCGGCCGCCAAAGGTAATACACTTTTAAATTTTGGAGACATTTCTTTAGATTTCATCATCGATGATAACAAGTTAAAACAAGGACTGCACACTCCAGGCACAAATATTCCAATTAAAGACATATCAGAATTATCTAAAATTTCAACACAAGAAAGTATTATTTTCATACCATTGGCATGGAATTTTTATAAAGAAATTAGTTCAAAAATTAAAAGGAACAGAAATTCTAATGTGGACTATTTTGTGAAATATTTTCCCAATATTGAAATTTCTAACAACCCAATAATTTAATCACTATGTATAGGACCCAAGTTTTATACAATTTATGGAGGTTAGATTAAAAGTTATATAAATAATAAAACCGCAATCAAAGTGTTTTGCAAAGGAAACTAATGAGATCATTTTTATTTTTTCTGAAGGAAGAAGCAGAAGAAGATAAATTAAAGCATATTGCTCATG
>Ga0214921_10009167_pt1 | contig 12601 bp, 10 predicted proteins | sample LL1505_MetaG_FD_177992 | JGI IMG/M metagenome (GOLD analysis project Ga0214921, IMG submission 177992) | Freshwater microbial communities from Lake Lanier, Atlanta, Georgia, United States - LL-1505 | ecosystem: Environmental > Aquatic > Freshwater > Lake | place: USA: Georgia | collected... | reverse complement strand
GGGCTACGGCGAAGCTTTGCGCCGCGCGCTGAAGCGGCCAGAATTTGACAACCTCGGCTGGGGCCTCACTGCCGCTTGGGGTATGGCCGCGACGCTCGCGATAGGCGGCTTTTTGATGATGTTCTCGTTGGCCAAGGCGCCGATGCTGACCGGAGTCGTTCTGGCTGGCGCTGCTTTAGCTCTTTACTTCGGCGCGCAGCGTCTTGCCAATACGACGAATTCCCAGCCCGCTTCAAAAAAATCCAAATCCAAGAAGGGAAAAGCCACAGAGGAGGGAACCTCCACCCCCACGCAAGCCCCGACTGCTGGTTACCCAACCGTAATCGCGAACATCCTCGTATGGGGCCTTGCCGCGCTGGCTTTCGCCTCCTCCATCGCCTGGCCACACCATATCGATCCTAACGACGATTTGGTGTGCTACTTGATGCTTCCGCAAAAAATCCTAGCCACAGGGACTTTAATCGAGCCTTTTAGCTTTCAACGCGCAGGCACATTTGGTGGCCAAGCCTTACTGCAGGCCATGGTCATGATCGTTGGCAACGAAACAAGTGGCCATGTCCCCGACCGAGGGCTGGCAATGTTAGCGATTTTCGGCATCCTTCTGGGGGTGGTGCGCGGCCTGAAGATGCCTTATGCGTTGGCGGCCTTTGTCTTACTCTTTAGTTTTTGGTTTGTTCCCGTCCCTCGAATCAGCACAAACGGCGCCATGACAGGGGGATGCCTTCTAGTCGCGCTGCTCGATAGCTTGAACCGCCTGCGCCAAAGTGCCTCCCGCTTTACCTGGAGCAGCCTTCTACCAAGCGCACTTTTGATAACGGGCGCCTGCAGTGTCCGCCCGACCTACGCAGTTGTGACTGCTTGCATTTTCATAGTTTTAATGGCTGCCTGCCTGATTCACAACAAATCTTGGAGCGCACGCTGGAGCGATATTAAGCCATTGTTTTTTATTGGAATACTATGCACAGGCATGCTGATACCGTTCATGACCGTGCTTTATGAATCCAATGGAACTCCAGTCATACCTCCATTCAGCGGATTTGTGTCCAAAGCCTACCAGACCTATGACCACCCAGAATTCAGCCGAAATGTCGAGGCCTTGATTGCTTTTCTTTCGGTTCCTAATACCTTGGCCATTCTCTCACTCATTTTTCCTGTAGCCCTTTTTGCTGGGGTTAAAGACCGCTTTTGGGTGCTCGGAGGCATTGCGCTCGCGTGCTCGATAATAATAATTCGCTTTGGAGCATTGGCATATTTAGATTTATATCGTTACATCTATCCCATTTTGGTGCCAGTCCTTTTATGGTTTTTGGCGATGTCCTTAAAGTATCAGAGTCCATCCGCAGCCGCTCTCGGCTTCCTTAAAAAGCCGGCAACCATTTCTGCGGCAATCATCATAGCATTGGGGCTGTTCCTTTGGCCGAATTTTAATCAAGCCTGGCTGGAGTTGAGAGTGCAGGCCCAATCACTGCCTGTGCAAGTGGCGGAGAACAAATCATTTTTAGATCCCAGACTTCGCAATTCTTACAAAACTATTCAAGATGCCATACCAAAGGGCGACAAAGTGATCACCATGGTGGATGCCAGTTACTGGTTGGACTACTCCAGAAACCCCATGTATTCCATCAACGCGGTTGGTGGATCGAGCCCGCCGCCCGGAATCCCCTTTCATCAAGGACCTCAAGCTTTACTGGATTACTTCCGACAACTCGGTTTTAAATACATGATCGCCGTGGATTTCAACAACGCTGTGCTTCTCTACACACGACGCCTCTGGACCACCAACACACGCGCCGAATGGTTCTACCCACAAATCTGGCGCCCGCGTTTTTTGGATATGATGGACAATATCGACGATTGGGACAGCCAAGGAAAAGTAATCGCGCGGAGTGGGAACCTGCGATTGTTCGACCTCGGAAAATGATATCAAACTTGCTTTTGCAGGCTTTCGCTATGACGAATGCTTTGCGCGAGCAGGCGCCCCACAGTTGGCAATGGCTTTGCCTCTAAAATAATCTGATAAGCGAAAAGCGACGGGAAAAGCCGAGCGAGAAAGGCGTGCGCTCGCGTCAGCGCCCGCCAAGGATTCCCCACACCAAGAGCCAATTCATAAGGAGGAGGAGTGTATCGCACACTTAGAATCCGAAATCCGCAGTCGGCTAAAAGTTCACGCAGGCTTTTTCGAGTAAAAAGAAATGCGTGCGTATCATCCAAAATCCCTCGGCGGCCATAGTTGAGCTGGCCAAGAAAGAAAAAAACGGCACGCAGTGGGAGGAAAGCTGTGTTGGGAACTGAAATGATAAATTGTGTATTTTCATCCTGCTCCTGACGCAAACCATCTAAAAGGCGTGTTTGCTGGGCTCTGGGCAGGTGCTCCAAAATATCCAACATCAAAACCGCATCGAAAGCTCCCAATCCCTGCGGAACTTCGCTGGCGAGATTTAGCGAAACCGTTCGATGCCGCAAGGGAGGCTCTGGTCTGAAAAACTGGTCTACTATGGTAACCTCCCCATTTTTTTTATTGTTGATCTCATCCGCGATCCAACCATTTCCTCCTCCCACATCGAGCACCTTGGATCCTTGTGCAACTATATCCAGCACTTGTGAATGCGAGGAGCTTTCCAAGCCCAATTTCGACTCATAGCGCGTCTGTGGCGGCGCGATGTCGAAGCGGCGACAATAAAAAATACCCTTCTGCGTCATCCAATCCCGCACACAGCTTCGTAAGCAGCTGAAAAAATACTTCCAACCATCGACATGGCAAACCTCATCGCCATACCGCGTCGGAATTGGAATCTCAAAAAAGCGTGCCCCAATGCGATGACACTGGATCAGAATGTCCGTGTCGAAGTGGAAATCATCGGTATTGAGTTGGAATGGGATCGATTTGAGTGTGGCCGTGGCGTAAGCGCGCAGGCCAGTGTGAAATTCGGTAAGGTTCATTCCAAGAATCCGGTTTTCAAGCCAAGTGAGGACTTGGTTGCCAATCCACTTGTAGAGCGGCATACCGCCTGTGATCGCATCCTTTTTCCTCATCATCCGCGATCCCAGCACGAGGTCCGATTTCCCCTCGGCGATTGGGGAAAACATTTCGGGAATCAACTCCGGGGCATACTGGCCGTCTCCATGGATCAACACCACCGCGTCGAAACCCTGTGTGATTGCAAATTCATAGCCAAGTTTCTGGTTGCCGCCATAGCCCAAGTTTACGGGGTTTTTGAGTAAGGTGCATTTAATCGGACAATTCTTGGCAGCCTCTTGGGATACGGAGAATGTGGCGTCTTTCGAGGCATCGTCGATTAAAAGCAGCTCCGTTCTCTCAGGCAACCAAGCATATGGGATTCTGGAAAAAACCGAAGCGATGTGCCGCTCGGCATTAAAGGAAACGATGAAAATGAGAAATTTTTTCACTTAGATTTTCTCCATGACATAAAATGGAAGCCGCTTGTTGTCGCAGAATGAAACCACCCGATATTTTTTTTCAAGGAATTGCACTAGTTGCTGTGACTCGGAGCTGTTAATTGGAACATAAATAAAATATTTTGGATTTATTTTAAATTTCTCGAATTCATCAATTTGCGATACAAACAGCGTTCTTGTTTTTGTGTAAGCCATAATCGTAAAGCTTGGCCTCATAACATTAGTTGCAATCAAATCATTGGGAGTTAAATCCGAAGTTAATGGCGTGAGGCATTTTTTGATTTTAAGAAACTCCTCTTCAAATGCCACTTTTTCTGATGTCAAAGGAAGTTCACTTTGCATCAGGCCAACCAGCGAATAGACACCGATTATAGTAAATGCTAGGCATCGGAGGATGTAGGGTTGAACTTTATTTGCATCCAGAAGTCGGAATGCCATCTCACATGGAATCGCAAGTAGCAGGCTCATTGCAGGCAACAGAAATCTTTGGAGAAAGGAAAGCCCAGCATGATCCATGCAATGAGCTCGCATTACCACATACCAAAGGCAGGAACCAAAAAAAAGAAATCCTGCGGCAGCCCAAGACAAGGCAATTCTCTGACGCAGCACTCTTGACAAAGAGAAAAATATAATACAACCGAAGCTACTCGACAAGATTAAGTTGGCCCATCCAAGCACACTCACCTGTGAAATAAATCGCAATTGGACAACTTTTAGCCAATCAGCCCAAGCAAAATCCCCTGATGTGCCCAAAAGGTTTTTGTTGCCAGCCATGCGTTGAACGAAATTGGCCAGTCTGTCTTGGGCGGCTTCATGAATGCTGCCGTAATGGATTGAAACCAATGCAAAATGAAAAAAAAGACCCGCTGCTATACCCGTGCCCAAGAGGAAAACTGCAATGGACATCTTTGCACTTGTTTGAACGAATATGAAGTAGCTGGTTGTTAAAAGTATAGATATTGTGAGGAATGGAAGATACTCATAACCCGACAGGCTGCAGACTAGGAGAGCTATCCAACTAATTATCCATGGCAAATAAGTCTGTCTAAAAATTCTGAGGGCAAGGAATAGCATGCCAAGAAGAGCAATGTTCCGAAAAGTGTCCATATAAGCATGCTGGTTAATGGAATCAAAATTTGCGATAAAATAAGGGTTTGATATATATAGCGTAGTTGAAATAGCCGCCAATCGATTCGAGTTAGAAAGAGCCCATACAAACAAGAAAAATGCAACCAATCCCAGAAGACTGAGCGCGACCGCTACAAGTCGATAGGGCAGGAGATTGTCACCAAAAAGGGGAAAGCAAACACCGTTTACCCATGCCCAAATCGCGGGAACGCGAGTGTATGTTCCGAAAACATCAATTGGGTTCCAATTGGGGTTGTCGGGTCGGAGTGTCGGAGGCACATAGGCAGCACGAGGCCAGATGACCGGCAGACCATGAGAAGCAACCCAGCCCATCTTTGAGAAATTCTCCGCCGCAACCAATGCAAATGCATCTGCAAAATCATCTCCATGGCTGATCTCAGGGTATTGAAGACGAACTAGTGCAACAAACAGGAACATGCAGAAAGGCAGTAAAACCCACCCCCGAGAAAACTGTTGCCGAATTGATGTTTGTTTTATTGCAATGTTTGCGCTCATTCAAGTATAAAAAATCACCATGGTGACAGATACTCGAACTGAAAACGACAATGCAAACAAAATCTCGAAAACATAACCGATCAGAATGCTTCCAAATGCCAAAATTTCTTAAAATTTTCGCCATTCTTGAGGCGTTTGAGAAGAAAACCAATTTAAAGGTGAGCAATTAAAAGCTGTTCTGCAATATTCCAGTTTGAACTATAATTTCTATTAAAACTATAAAATTTTATGCCATCAATTTTAGTCACCGGTGCTAACCGCGGAATAGGATTAGCGTTTTGTCACGCTTACTCGCAGATGGGGTGGGAGTTAATCGCAGGCTGCAGAAAGCCTGAAGAAGCAAAAGATGTTAAAAAAATCCCTGGGAAAGTTAATATTCTGCCACTGGATGTGACCTGTGAAAAATCGATAGCCGCTGCAGTAACAACTCTTGGAGGGCAGCCTATCGACATTTTGATCAACAACGCGGCAATTCATGGGCCGCGGGATGCCTCGGGGACTTTCGGAGCCATCGATGTAAATGCTTGGGTCGAAGTGATGAGAGTGAATGCGATGGCTCCAGTGAAGGTGGCCGAAGCATTTTTACCAAATTTGCTTAATAGCGTTCAGAAAAAATTGGTTTTCATATCGAGTATGGCTGGAAGCATTTCCTTGAGGGGGTCGCAACCGCACCACAAAACAGGCGGGCCATATATTTACAGGACCAGCAAGGCAGCACTCAATGCCGCTGTGAAAGCCATAGGATTTGACCTTCGTGCAGAAGGGGTATCTGTAGTTGCCTTGCACCCTGGTTGGGTAAAGACCGAAACCGGTGGCTGGGATGCCCCTGCTTCGCCTGAAGAAAGTGTTGAAGCCATGGTAAAGTTGATCGAAGCGTCTACGCCCGAGGGTAACGGGCTTTTTTTAAATGTGGATGGTTCAGTGATCGGTTGGTGAAGAAGCCTGGCCGATATTCGAAAAAAATCTTTTTATAATTTGGTCTGCTGAGGAAAATGAAATGCTGGAAACCTCTGTAAATTTCAATCCACTAAGGCTGGATCTGAGTGCTCGGCCATCAAGGAAATCAAACTCTCCCAGTGGTTTTTCGATAATTTCCGTTTGGACATTACCATAACTGCAAAAACTCTTTGCGAGTTCTGCCCTTGTGAGCCGGTCGGGACCAGCGAGGTGGTAGATGCCGCTCAATTTTCGCTCGGAAGCAACGCGCAGTCCTCGGGCGATATCGAGCACCGAGGTGGGTGAGATTTCCATGTCTTTCACACACAGTATGGGATTGCAGTCTTGAGCCTGCTTGCGCCACTCGGAAAGCAAATGCTGGTGCCTCAAGTCCTCACCTATCACTTTGTCCATCCGCGCGATGAAGGCTCCGGGAAGCTGCGCCTGCAAGAAATTTTCGACTTCAAGCTTTTGTCGAGCGTATTCATTGGCGGGGTTTACTGGGTCTGCCTCGTGTCTATTACCGACTGCTCCATCAAAGACATGTCCAGTGGAAAGAAAAACCACGTGGCAACCAAGTGATGCCGCTTCTCGGATCAAGGCAATCGGTTTTGAAACATTGATACAGTGACTCCGATCACGATCCTTGAGACATTGATCCATGTTCCCTTGCACGGCGGCCAGAACAAGAACGGGAGGTTCGTCCCCTTTAAAAAACTGGCGTGGAATCGAGTCTCTAAGAGAATCTTCAAGCAGATCAAATTTTTGAAACCCTGGAAGGCCAGAGTGTGAAGCGGTGCCGATTACGACATGTCCGGCTCGGCGCAACTCCGCCATCAGGTGGGTGCCAATAAAACCAGAGCCGCCGATAACGATGAATTTCACTTTTTTGGGTTTGGGGCGATTCCAAGACGCATCAAAAGTTCACACGAGAAACCAGCAACAGCGATCGGGTCGTTTTCATCGGGCGACCAAGGAGCAAACTCGGTTTCCTCTCGCCTAAACGGCCCATTGGTGACCTCGTGGAAAACAAAGAATGGTGTGAGAATAATCAGCGTGTGCCATCTTGGAGAATCATTGCGAAGGAAGAATGGCTTTCCAGATAGGGGCGGTCCAACATCAATAACTTCCTCAATATGCCCCTCGCAGGTGAAATAAACGATCTTCGCGAAACCCTCTATTACATGCAGTGACTCGGACTTGCCGTGATGACGGTGAGGCCGGACATAGACTGCTTGAGTCTGAACGATGAGCATTTCATGAAGAGGGGCATCAGGTGTGCCGTGTGCGAGAATCCTAGCGCGTTGAAGCGGAGAAGCGGACGCACGATTCTTTAAATCCCCTAATTCCATAGCGGTGATCACCAAAGAATTGAAACTGGATGAAAGAATATTCGGAGCGAGTTCGTTGAATTTTATCACAATCAGGATGGCATTTCTTTTCCGGCGAGCCAGCGAAGCGGCGTCCCAGCTTGCTCGGGAAAGATGGAGTAGAAAGAACCGCCGGCGTCGCTAAATGGCGTATTGGTTGAAAGCATACGCTGCTCCGCAGCGGATCCGAGAGAACTGAGGCAGACTGCAACCTCGGGGAATTTCAAACTTCCGGAGGGAAAAACCGGTATGTCGGAACCTGATATGAATCTGCCGGTCTTGTGCGGATTGTCATCAATGACCAATGCAATCAAGTCGTGAATGCCCATGGCATGGATGAATGTATTCGTATGGTGTCCCGCGCCATAGATTGCAATCGGCCCTACCGCTCGCCAAGTCTCCAAAAGATTTCGCAGAAATAAGCGCCGGATTGGAAATTGGGAAACATAAGAGTTAAAAAATTCAAATTCACAAGCGGACGGGCTCGTCGGTTGGCTGGAATTGGAGTCGCCTGCCCTTCTTGGGGTTGCCACGACCACCAGGCAAGTCTCATTTGGGAGACGGTATTCATGCCTTAACAAAATGTCGAAACCGGACAAAATTAGGGAACGCTCAAGAGTGGCGGAGGTGAAGCAAATCTGGTGCTCCTCCCAAAGAATCGAAACATCCCCAATTTCGAGTCCCTGCCCGCAATCTGGAACTTCCACTAAAAAAAGGCCACCGGGATTCAGAAGTTCGCGTGCGGCTTCCGAGAAAACTCCAATATTCGGCACATGCTCAAGAAAGTGTCGGGCGATGAGAAGGTCCGAGCGCCCGCGATCGCGGCGGATTCGGCCTGCCAAAGATGAATTAAGCGCTTCCTGAATCCACGCAACACCTGCGCTGTTTCCCGAGAAGCCAACATCATTTTCTGGGTCGATACGCCAAATGTTTTGTATTCCCTTGGTCGAAAATCGTTCCAATAGTGAATCATCTTTGGAAGAAAGGCCTCCAAGCCTTGAGCCAGAAGAGAAATCCTTTAGCGCAAGGATTTGCTCGGCGAGATCATCCAGATGAAGTTCAGGTTCTGAGAAGGTCACCCACTCTCCGCGAGGAACGAGAGATTCTGGACGGGGTGGCTCAAGAGTTTGAACAAGGCCGCAACGCGTGCACTGAACGAGGTGGAAGGGGATTTTACGGCTGCAATTTTCGTTACTATCGGGCAAAAGCGATAAGTCGTGGCTCAGCGGAATGACACCTAGATCGAGCCCGAACATAGGCAATTGTGTGGAGCACGCGCAGCAGATACTCATAGAGGCACTATTCCCGTGTTTCCAATGATGCAGGGTCTTGGAAAACAAGTGATGAATTTTCCGCCTTCCTCGAGATAGCGTTGGTGGCTTGCAACAATCTTGGAGGCATGAATCCACGCGAGAATGAACGCAAAGTCTGGCTTTTCGTGATAGAGATATTCAGTAGCAACAACCGGAATACCGTAAAGGGGCGTAAACTTGTTTTGCTTGGAAGGATTGTCGTCAACAATCCGCTCGATGACGTTGCCGAGGTCAAGTTGAGCCATAAGAGTGGTTCCACTCCGAGCCGCCCCAAACCCCCAGAAACGCTTGCCTTGTTTTTTTTCCGCTTGGGTGAAGCTTGAGATTTCTGTTCGGATCGAAGTGAGTTTTTGGCTAAATTCCTTGACCGTCTCTGGCGACTGAAGCTTCATATCACGTTCAGCTACAATAATTTTTTCAACAGATGGGAGAACCGGGCGGCATCCCCATTTTCTTTGTGCGATCCCCACGATAGATCCGCCTTGAATATCGTTCTGCTGAACATCAATCAACTCCAGTCCCAACCTCTTCAAGAAGGCTCTCAGGGGAGCAATAGAATGATGGCTGAGGTGTTCGTGGAAGATTGTTCCTAAAAGCATTTTTTCTAAAATGTCTTTTAAGTAAGAGCATTCAAACACGAAAATGCCGTTTGGAGCCAGCAAGTCTCGAATGCAGGAGGTCATCCCCTCCAAATCATCAGTATGTGCAAAAACATTGAAGGCACAAACCACTGCGGCTGGACCATGATTTGAAAGTATATGTTGGACAACTTTAGGAGTTAAAAATTCCGACAAGGTGGGCACACCGGCGGTCGAAGCCTCTGCGGCTATTTCGACGGCTGGATCCACTCCTAAGACGTTGAAACCTTGGTTTTTGAAAAATTTCAGCAATGAACCATCATTACTGCCAATATCGACGGCCAATGGATGGGAATCGAACTTGTAATTGCAAGCAACTGATTCAGCCGTTTGCTCAAAGTGTTCGAGAAGCGAGCGGGTTCCGGCGCTCCGATAATTAAAATCCCGATAGAGAAACTCCGGATCGATGATGTGAAGCAGTTGGACATGACCACAATCACTGCACATGTAGAGATTCAAGGGATAAACTGGCACTTGTCCGGCATGTTCAGGGCTCTCGAGGTATTTTTCCGCAACTGGCGTAGGGTCTAAACGAACAACAAGCTCAAGATTTTTTGAACAACAGAGGCGGCAAATATCTCGCTTATAGTATGTAACGATACTTTGATTAATAGAAGAGGCTTTCATTTGTCGATTGGAATTTCACGAGGCGGCGTGCTTTCGCGGCCATATAAAGTGCGGCGAATTCTGCGAAAAACGATTTCAAGCAGACTGTGGCTTACCGAGAGCAAATTGCGTATTGTCATTGAGGTGGATCCACTGCCCTTTTTTTCATCCGACCAAGTCGGAACTTGCTTGAAAGATAACCCCTCATAATCAAGAAGGCGGGTTATCATATCTGCGGAATATCCGAATCCATATGAGCTGGGATGCCATCGCAAAACGTCTTTGCGATGATAAATCGGAGATCCGTTGTAATAGCGAATTTGATAGCCTGAGAATAAGTTGACGAGTTTTGTGTAAGTGGAGCTTATCAAGTTGCGCTTCCAACCACGGGGTCCGAATTTGTTCATGTAGGGAATCACAAGGTCGCATGAGCCGACATGTTTGAAGACATCGTGCAAAGCCTCCACGGGCTGGGGGTCATCACCACAGGACATTCGGTAGAATATTCCTTTTCCCATCAAAGCGATCTCAACGAAGTTGTATGACAAGCCCCTGTTGCGTTCGTTCACCTTGATCGTAATTGGCCACTCTGGGTGCTCTGCCACGAGTTTCTTTATCAACTCCAGCGAATTATCTTTGGAGCAGTCATCCAAAACCACAATCTCATATGAAAAACCTGTTCGTTCGATTGCTTCGATATTATGGCAAATTGCATCAACAACCCGCTGACCTTCATTGTAGCAGGGAATTCCGATAGTGATTAAGGGATACATTATGAAGTGAGTGTGGAATTTGAAACTTGAGACTGGAAAAAATGAAAACGTGGAGGGCGGGTGGTCGAAAACTGATACATTATTGATTTCACTCTTCCCTTTCACTTTACCCCCATGCTGAGCATGACGCGGGCGACGGCGCCGGAGCGATGCATGACGATAGCGTCGTTGACTTTGTCGAGTGGGAAGGTGTGGGTGACAAGGCCGTTGAGGGTCATTTTGCTGGCTTGGATGAGGTTGATGAGGCGAGGAATCTCGATGTCGGGTGCGACGCTGCCGCCGTGGGAGCCTTTGAGGACTTTTTTGAAGTGGAGCGGGAGCGTGTAGATGGAGACCTTTTCTCCGGCGCGGGGGACTCCGACAAGGATGGTGCGGCCATCCGCATGCGTGAGATCGTAGGCGAGCTCGATGACGCGGGCGTTGCCGGTGGTGTCGATGACGACATCCGCTCCAGATTTTCCGACGATTTGGCGGATTTTTTCGGCGAGGCCGGGGCTTTCGGTGGCGGAGTTGAGCGTGTGCGTGAGACCCCATTTTTTGGCCATGGCCAGCTTGGAGTCGTGGAGGTCGATGCCGACGATGGGATGTGCGCTGACCATTTGCGCAGCTTGGGCGATATTGAGTCCCACGCCGCCGATGCCGAAAATGACAACACTCTGGCCGATTTTCAGCTGGGCGTCGTTGTTGACGACACCTACGGCAGTAGTCACTGCGCAACCGAAGAGCGGGGCCAAGCGCATGTCGAAGCCGGGAGGGATGACGGTAAGGCGGTTCTCAGAGACGATGGCCTCGTCGTTGAAGGTGGTGACCCAGCCGGCGTTGACAGTTTTGTTTCCCCAACGGTATTTGGGCGGTTGGCACTGGAGTCCAGCGCTGGGTCGCCAGTGGAGGACAACATGATCGCCCGGCTTGACGCGCGTCACGCCCTCCCCTACCCGTTCGACGATGCCTGATCCCTCGTGCCCAAGTAGGTGGGGCAAAAATTTATCGGGCCCCTTGGCGGCTTCGATTTCGTTGATCTGAGCGCCGCAAATACCGCTGTAATGAATGCGGACATGCACCTGGCCGAAGGTGAGTGACTCTGGCATCTCGAGTTCGGCGACTTCGAGCGGAGCGTTGGATTGGACGAGGATGGCGGAGAGCATAAGAGAAACCTGAAATTTGAAACCTGAGACTGGAAAATTGAGATTTGTTAGTGGAGTTTGTTGGCTTTGGTGCGTTTGGACATGGTGACGAAGATGGAAATAAGTTCGTTTGACTCTTTAATGAGGCTGTCCGTTTGTTGGGGAGGAACGGAGCATTTTTCAGTGAGGAGTTCCAGCCAAAGCAGGATTTCATCAGCCTCTTGAGCACAGCAATCGATTTTAGAAATGAACTCTTCGGGACTTCTGGCGCGTGAAGCTTCGCGATACTGAGCAGCCACAGATGTGCCAGAGCGCAGCCTTTGGTTTCCAACAACGCGAATTTCATCCTTCCTCCTATCTAGAGCAACGAATAGGTCGATGATGGGTCCGGCGAATTCCTTCGTTCTGGCGCGCAAATCCTCTTTTCGCTTGGCTACACTCATTTTCAGGTTTCCAGCTTCAGGTTTCCGGTTTCAAAAATAGATAAATTCATAGTCGCCGGTGTAGCCGAAGTGTTTGTAGAGCCAGATCCATTCATCTTGGTCGAAGAAGGATTCGCAGGTGAGGGCCCAGCACTGGACGTTGAAGAGTTCCTGCTCGTTGCGGTAGCTCTCGAGCATGATGTAGCCTTGCTTGCCGACGCGCTGGATTTCGCTGAGTGCGGTTTGAAGCTCGAAAATGCGGAGGTTGTGAAGCGTGGCGAGGGAGATGACGAGATCGAAGGATTTGTCCTCGAAGGGATATGAATCTTGGGCGCGGTGCAGAAAGAGGTTGGCCTTG
>Ga0214921_10009166_pt1 | contig 12601 bp, 11 predicted proteins | sample LL1505_MetaG_FD_177992 | JGI IMG/M metagenome (GOLD analysis project Ga0214921, IMG submission 177992) | Freshwater microbial communities from Lake Lanier, Atlanta, Georgia, United States - LL-1505 | ecosystem: Environmental > Aquatic > Freshwater > Lake | place: USA: Georgia | collected... | reverse complement strand
GATTTTCTGAAGGAACTACAGAAAGAGCTTTCTAAGGATAGGGGGTCCATCCTGCACTATGCCAATCACGAACAGCAGGTTCTCGGAGATATGGCTGACCAAGTGGAGCGCACGGATCCTAGGCTAGCTGGGTGGGCAAGGGGGCTGATGGATTCCTCAAAAGGTGACCACGGGCAGGGGAGTGGCAGAATGGTGGATCTGCAGAAAATCCTTTTGAAACAGTATTATCACCCGCTGGCCGGGGGCTCGAATTCCCTGAAGAAAATCCTGCCCTCGATCCTGCAAACCTCATCCTTGTTAAAGAAAAAGTATTCCAGCCCGATTTATGGGACAGCTGCCATGCCCAGTAAAAACTTCAAGGCCATGACGTGGATCCAGGGTAAGGCTGATCCTTACGAGCTTTTGCCTCCCGTGTCGGCCGATATCCCTTTGGACGTGGAGAGAGTGTTTGGTGAGAACGATAAGATTGATCAAGGCGGTGCGGCTATGACCGCCTATGCCAAAGTACAGTTTACCCAGTGCAGCACAGCAGAGGTAGCCGGTGTGGAGAAAGCTCTATTAAAATACTGCGAGTTGGACACCCTGGCCATGGTGATGCTTTGGGAGGAGTGGCAGGACCAGCTACAGAATGGTATGCCCACGGCAGCAGCGGCACCCACCCAAAAAGCAGCTACACAAGCAGGTAAGCAATTAAATAAGAGCAGTTTAAAGAAAGTGCTAAAAAGCACTTGACGGTTAGTGAAAGTATGCGATTATGAACCATGGACGTGGAATTCCGCCCGAGCTTCCGGAGCAAGAACGAAAAGTCATTTTCGAATCCCTTATCAACCACCACCACTGCCGACCTTATGACCAAGCAACCCAATCCTGCCAAAAATGGGGAATTTCATTGGTACAGCTCCGCGGTCTTATCCAAGCCCATTTTACCAGCAAGTTCCGGGTATACAAAAAGCCGGAGAGCCACGCCCACGGTCGGTACCTACCGTGGACCGGCCAGGCCAACGTCCGCATCCATGACGATTTGGAAGTTTACGTCAGTCTATCACTTCGCTCCGGCGGGATCCTTTTTATTGACGCCCATGTCCACACGACAAGCAGGAGGTTACCAAGATGAAAACTGATAATGCTATTCCACCGTCAGCCGACCTTTGCACCCAGTGTCATGAAGGGAAGTATCAAAGTGTGACTAAGGACTATACCTTAGAGTTGCGGGATGGGGACCAGTGCACGATCGCCAATCTTGCCCAAATAAAATGCAACCAGTGTGGGCACTTAGTGCTTCCTTGGGCCTCCGCACTACGGGTGGACCGGGCCGTGGCCGATCATACGGAGCCAGTGTCTGCCAAGTTCCTCAAGCAAACCCGGTTGAGTCTGCAACCCAACATGACGCTGCTGGCGGAGTCACTAGGCTTAGGTAGCAAAACATGGATGCGGTGGGAGAACGGGGAGCAAAATATGAGTCGCTCCATGGGCTACTTCATTCGGGCAATGGCCCAATTCCCAGAGGTGTATGAGTGGGTGGCCGACCGCGGTTGGAGACAAGACGAGGCAGAAGAGCAAGCAACCACCCAAGAGGCTACTTGCGCGACCGATGAGTTGTTATCGAAAGTGATGGAAGATTATCCCCCCGGTCAATCGGTGGGAAAAGCGGGATTGGATGAGGACGAGGACCTGGATAAATACCTAGATCAGGTGTTCAATCAGCCTAGCAGCGTTTCCAAGCAGAGCAGGATCAATACACGGCGTGGTGACATACAGCATGTTGACGCACGATTCAGAGACCTTGCAGAGGTATCATGATGAGCTGCCATATTGCACATGTTAAGCTTTTAGACTACTTCGTGAAGTCCTTCAGTTTTGATACGAACATGAAGTGTGAAAAGGAGAAGCCAAGGGACCTTAGCAATGTATCGATCCAAAATAATTGGCGGCCATTAAAAAAACACAAAAACCGATATGCCGTGTTCTTAAACTTGGAAATGAGGGCACCAGAAGGCAAAAACACACCCTATGCCATTAAAATGGAGATGTTTGGCTACTTTCAGGTGCCGGAAGAGATGCCTGAAGAGCTTCGGGAGAAAATGGTGAAGACCAACGGGAGCAGTATTTTGTATGGAGCCGCCAGAGAAATTATTAGAGAGATGACGAGCAGGGGTATCTTTAGAAAAGTATACTTTCCCACAGTTTCATTTGCCCCTTTGGCTGAAAAAGGTAAATCAACTGCTAATCTAAAATAGAGATAGAGTCTTCAATGAAACATAAAAGACTGCCGGGAAGCTAAGTGCAAATATATGGTAAGCACGCATCTATGAATTACTTGGACGGCTTAGAAATCGCTCCCCATTGTTTGAGTATGTCTACGTTGGGTGACCTAACTAAAAAGATGTATAGTAGAAGAAGTGAACTGCAAAAACTCAAAGCCTTAAACAAGGATTCCCAGGCAATCCCTGTTCTTTCATTTTTTAGCGGTCTGGGACTGATGGATCTCGGCTTTCACAGTGCTGGGCTAATTCCGATATGGCATAATGAATATTCGAAAGATTTTATTTCTTCTTTTGAATTCGCTATGGAATCCATCGGCATGAATGGACCTTCAGGAAAAATTCAAAACACAAACTCAATAGTAGATATTGGCCCAAATGAGATTCTAAAACAGGCCTTTGGAAAGAACGGAACACCAGACATCTTTGGCATCATCGGGGGACCTCCCTGTCCAGATTTCTCTGTGGGTGGTAAAAATAAAGGAGGTAGCGGAGAGCGGGGAAGGCTATCTCAAACATTTGTTCATAGAATCCTAGAACTTCAGCCAACCTTTTTTGTTTTTGAAAATGTACCGGGATTGATCCGCACCAAAAAGCATACTGAATTTCTCTCAAACCTTCTTGTTCAGTTGTCATCTCGCTACAAACTTGATGCGCGAATAATCAACTCCTTGGAGTATGGCGTGCCACAGGACAGAGAGCGATTAATAATAGTAGGTATTAAGAGCAAGTGGCTTAAAAAGAACGGGCATCATAATAAAAACACTGCATCCGCTGACGTCTTAATTAAAGAAGCAAGACAAAAAGTCTTTAACAATGGAGAAAATCTGAACTCTTGGTTCCCCTGGGGCCTTTGCAGGCACTACCCAGAAGCAAAAAACAAGTATAACTGGCCAACACAAATTCCTTTTGGAAAAAATCCGGAATTTCCTAAAGATATTCCTTTGGAGCTAACAGTTTGGCCTTACATTGGTGATAAGCATAAGTTATCTAAACTAGCCAATTCTGCGGAAGGATTTGTCCCTTACAGTAAAAAATTCTTTGAAATTCCGGAAGGTGATGTTTCCCGGAAATGCTTTAAACGTCTGCATCGTTGGAGATACAGCCCTGCTGCAGCCTATGGGAATAATGAAGTACATCTTCATCCCACGGAGGCTAGAAGGCTCACAGTTCGTGAGGCAATGCAAATTCAAACCGTTCCTGAAGAACTGCAACTTCCTTCGGGAATTTCTCTATCTGCAAAATACAAAACAATAGGCAATGCAGTCCCAGTAAAACTAGCAAAGGCGATTGGCCTGTCTTTAAGAGAAACGTTAGATAACCTAAACTAGAATTAACATGAAAACATTTGATTTAACGCCTGATCCCAAGGTCTTATTGGCTCTTACTCACACTCCAATGCAGCCACTCGATGCATTGTGTGAGCTGATTGACAACGCAATCGATTCTTTTCAATCAGCTGCTCTTCAGGGAATTCCGATCAAGAACCAGCTAATTCTTGTAAATTTACCAAAGCTTTCTGAAATTCAGGTTGGCTCGGGAAAAGTCTCAATTCGGGATAATGGCCCAGGACTATCTAGGGAACAATCTGAGTCAGCCTTGCGTGCCGGCTTCTCCGGGAATAACTCCTTCGACAGTCTTGGGTTGTTTGGAATGGGCTTCAATATCTCAACAGGTAAGATTGGGAAGAAGACACGGTTCTTTACTGCAAAAAAAGATGACGTAAACGGCATTGAGGTAATTGTTGATCTTGAAAAAATGCGAAGTGCAAAAAGTTTTCGGGTTCCTGTGAATGAACTTGTGAAGCCGACTGATTTTATCAGTGGAACCATTATTGAAACAAGTGATTGGTGGCCCGAAGGAAATCCAAATAGTGGGTTTGTTAAAAAACTTGTCCAGTATGGAATGCCCAAGGTAAGGCAAGAGATCGGAAGAAGGTATGCTGCAATTCTCAGAAAAAAAGATATCCAAATTATTATAAATGACGAAAAGTGCGAACCATATGAGCATTGCGTATGGAATGAATCTCGCTTTGTTGAAACGACAAGCGGGCAAGTACATGCTAAAATGTTTATCGACAAAACGGTATATGCACAGACACGCTGCATGACATGCAACAGCCTAGTAGAGTCGGGACAAAAGAAATGTCAGAATGAAGATTGTGGTGGCAGCAGTCTTCGTACAATTGAGGAGAAAATACAGGGCTGGGTCGGAATTCAACGATTTGATGATCCTACACGTTTTGGTATAGACCTTATACGAAATGGACGAGCGATCCGGATTGCTGAAAAGCCCGCATTTTTTGAATTTGTCGATGAATTTAAGGAAGCAATAAAAGATTATCCTATCGATGGCCCCTACGGAAGAATTGTTGGTGAAATCCACTTGAACCATGTTCCCGTAGATTTCTTAAAACAAGATTTTCAGAGAAGCAGTCCAGAATGGCAGCGTGCGATGGAATACTTAAGAGGGTGCAGTTCACTTCAGCCTACAAAGCCAGGAGCAGATAATAACACAAGTCCCATTTTCAAATTATTTCAGGGCTACCGAAAAGTTAGAAAAATTGGGCGAGGCCATATGTACATGGGTGTATGGAGCCAGGAGAAAGACGAGGCTGTAAGAATCAGTCGAGATACAGAAAAAGAGTATTACGAAAAGTTTCAGCAAAGACTCCCTGGTTTCTTCGACGACTCGGAGTGGTGGAAATTAGTAGAACAGGCCGAAAACCGTCCGCTTGAAGAGCTAATAGTTTGCCCAGGCTGCAATGCCGAAAATCTAAAAGGACACGATGTCTGCTTAATCTGTAATTACATACTCAATAAAAAACTTTGCATTAATATAAAATGTCAAAAAGAGATTGCTTCTACTGCAAAGTCTTGTGAGCACTGTGGGGAATCTCAGGTTCCTGAAATTATTCTTCCCTGGAGATGCAATGTGTGCGGAACAAATAATCCTGCTGAGCTCGAGGTATGCGCCGAATGCGCTTCAGCCCAAAACTCGCTGCCTTTGCTTTCAAAAGACAGACTTCTAGGATTATCAAATAAATCTGACGATCTAACAATTGACGGGTGCACAATCAAACTGGCTGACGGTATGTCTTCAAATCCACTAAGAATCGAAACGTATATAATGAAAGAACCATTAAAAGTTCATGGAAGAAATGATACAATTCCACTTTTAACATTAAAGAATCCCGATCACATCTTAATATTTCTAGATTTGCAGCACCCTTTGTTTAAGACGCTTAAAACCCGGCCTGAACAGTTAATATCAGCTGAAGCTGCTTTGTACATCTTTGACTCAAATCGGCGTCTAAGTGGTGCACAACATGAGGGTATTCACACCCTTTCATTTATTGCTTGGCAGATATTGAATCAAAAGTGGCGAGGAGTATTAGAGGAAAGCCCAGAGTTGTTGAAAAACGATATTTCGGCATTCTTTACATTAATAAGAGAAAAAGCTCCATTAATTCTACATGAAAAAATTGAGGACATTTATGGAGAGCTAGGTGAAACAAATATAAAGACCTTGGTCGACAACATGCTTTCACAGGGAATAAACATAGAAAACCTTGGCAAACTTAAAACTTCCGGGCAGTTCTTGCGTTTTGTTGATGAGAGTGTCCTTATTAACGCATTTAAGCACTATCCAGAAAGATTCTTTGATGGTCATTTATGGGTTAACTCATGGGCCAGAATGGGGGATGTCTCAGATTCTATTAAACAAAATATCCAAAATAAAACTAAGACTCTTTATTTAAACTGCCTTGAAGATGTGTGCAGTTTTCTAACAATTAAAAATGCTGATGCTATAACAGTTCAAAGAGCAAGAGCTTCGTTGCAAATATTGCAAAAAGAAATTATGTGAAAAGCGTATTTATTTCTGATAAAAGCTTAAGTAGAATTTCTTGGCAGGCGTTTGAAAGAGCTGTATCGAGACTTTTAACTCTGGACTGTTTCACAAGTGTTCGCCTTGTTGGGCAAACAAGTGATAAGGGTGCTGATATCATCGCAAGTAAAAATGGGAAAAGATGGTTATTTCAAGTAAAAAGGTGGAAATCGAAGATAGGATCAGAAGTTATCGACGAAACGATTTCTGCGTTGTCTTTGTATCGTGCTCAGGTTCCGGTTGTAGTTTCCTTGAACGGGTTTGAAGAGTCCGCGAGAGAGCATCAAAAAATACTCTTGAGCCGGGGAACACCACTTCAGCTTTGGGACAGAAGGACGCTAATCCATAAAGCTGCCAGCCTTCCAGACGAAGACTTCAATACCAAAAGCCCCTTTCCGCATCAGGAACAGGCTATCCAGATCCTTGTGAAGACAGCCATCGATGAGAAACGAAAAAAAGCAATGATTGTCATGGCAACTGGCCTTGGTAAAACATTCACTGCAGCTGAATCAATCCGTAGAATTGAGTCGAATGGAAATGTAAAGGTTCTGATTCTAGCGCATACAAACGAACTTGTTTATCAGCTTGAAAAAGCCTTTTGGCCTTTTCTAAAGCCATCACATGAAACACTTGTATGGAATGGGTATGAACAGCCTGAATATGAGGATATTCATAGGGCTAATCGGATATTTGGATGTGTTAATAGCGTTTCTTCGTTTCTTGAGAAAGGTAGCGACTTGCCGGATTTCGACATTGTCATAATCGATGAATGTCACCACGTTGGCGGAGGCATGTATAATAGAATAATTGAAAATTGTAATGCCGGCTCATCTGCTGGACCAATGCTGATCGGCTTAACCGCCACCCCCTGGAGACCAGATGACTGCGACTTAAGCGCCTATTTTGGAGATCCATTATTTACAATGGACATGGTGACAGGCCTTCGGCTTGGTTTCCTGTCAAATGTAGATTACCGCATGTTTACAGATAATATCGACTGGGACGGATTAACAAAACTAAAGGGGATGCTCCTTACCCCTAAGCAAATTAATAGGACCCTATTTATTAGCGAATGGGATAACGCAGTTGTTCAGACGCTCCGCGAAACATGGCGCGAAGTAAAAAACCCACGTGCCATCGTTTTCTGCGGAACTATCGATCATGCAATTACAATGCGGGACCAAATTAATGCAATGGGTTTTTGCAATGCCGAAGCGATATACAGCCAGACAATGGGTGGTCAAACTATTGAAGCATGGAAGAGAAATAAGATCTTGTGTGACTTTCAGGATGGAATTGTAAACGTAATCTGTGTTGTTGATGTATTTAACGAGGGAATCGATGTTCCTGATGTAAATATAATCGTTTTCCAACGAGTTACACATAGTAGGCGAATATTTATTCAGCAGTTGGGGCGCGGGTTAAGAGTCTCTGATGGCAAAGAGAAGGTTATTGTTTTGGACTTTGTCTCGGACATCAGGCGTTTTGCGGCGGGCATAAACCTAAAAGATGAACTTGAAGGCGATAAGCCAGCTGGTGCTAAGCCTGTTCGAGTAAAACTTAATCATACATTTTCTTTTCTTAGGGCTGGGGAAGATGACAAAAACACAGAGACCTTTTTAAGGCAATGGCTTGACGACGTGGCCTCAATCGAGGCTGCTGGCGAAGATGCAAGTGTACTCAAATTTCCTCCAGTTTTATCTGGAAGCAGATAAATGATTAGCTTTGAACATCTGTGTCAGGATCTCAACCGACTTGTTGGTGCGACAATATCCAGCATTAGACCTGGATCAAACCTGCTTATTAAACAAATCGACCAAAAAAACAAATCAATCGAAATAGTAGATAAAAAAGGGAAAAGCAGAACCCGTCCATTCTCTGAATTATATAAAATCTGGTTAGAGTTAAGGGATGGCAAACCCGTCCATGTTGACTCGGTTCTTGGCGGTTCGGGTACCTGTCGGAATCAGCCGGAAACGATACTAGGAAACCTCCCTTATGTCGAATGGCTTTATATCAATGGGAAAAAGCATTTAATTCTTGCTGAAAAAAAAACGCACGAAACTGGGACCCTAAAGCAAATGGATTCATTAAAGGTGCAAGATCTTGTTTGTACTAAAGGAAAAAATGAGGACAAAGCTGTATTAACCATAATAATATTTGATGACATTCGCAAAGGAGCCCATTTATGCGGGGAGCTAACTTCTTCCAGTCCTGTGCCACAACGGGAGGGAATTTATAATATAAAAACCAATCTACAGCATATCCTGCTTGTCTCTCAAAGTGAAATCAATCCGCCTATTCCATGTGGATGTTATCCCGTCTTTACTGGGCCTAAAACAAATCTTCAAGGTATCCCTTTTGTTTTTCTTGGAAAAAAATACGAACTTATTTCAGTTCTTGGTAACAGACTATTCTATGCACAAGAGTAACATACCTGTTGTTCGAAATCTTATTTAAAGCTAATACCACTTATAATCTATATCAGATCTAGAGCATCAGGGCCTGGAATACGAAAGTATTACTCGCCAAGATGATGCAAACAGCTGGTATTTCAGCCTGGAGAATACATCCTCCGATTACCGTTCGGTTCGAATTCTTTTTACGAAAGCACAAGTTGTCAGTTTGGTAAGCGAAAGAAGTTAAATCAATCCTTCAACGCAGCATGAGCGTTTGCCTTGTCTCCGTTCATACAGTTGCCCCAGCCCCAGTGCTACTCTTAGTCCATTTGATTCAATGCAGTAGGTACAGACCAAGCCCCACATCCAGGACTGGCGGTCGATGACGCAATCTGCAAACGACGGCAGCGCATTAAGGTCTGTCCCGCAGATATCGCAGTTCCCCACCTTGCCTAACCAGTAGATAGGTTCGCCTTTTCTCACATCGCCCCCAAGTAGATCAGTAGGGCCTTGAGCAGACCTTGGCCAATCTTGGCCACGCAGACCATGACGGCACCGGTAACAAATCCGGCAAAAAACTGATCCCAAACGCTCACTTGTCCCTCCCTGCAGCTGCCATAAAGACAAAGAGGATGATTAGATTGCAGCAGATGATTTGAGTAACCTTACAGCCGATAATGATCAGAAATGAGGAGAGTGAATCCATAAATATGTGCTTCCTCTAGAACTGCCCCAAACGAAGTGATGCGAATTTCATATGGCCTGAATCATCTCACCTAGGCCCGGACATTTGCTGGGTGGATCGATCGATTTTAAGAAAATGGGGGAAGTGGACTGCGAATGTCCGCGGGTGTGTGACAGGATGACCAACGCGAAAGGAAGAAATCTTACAGAAAATGAAGAAACAAAAAGTAACTATAAAACAGCAGGCTCCCGTAGAGGGAATGGTCGATGGAATGGCGAGGGTAGTAATCCAAGGAAAGGACCGGCATGAAGACAACACCGACGCGGTGCATGCCGCAGTTTCGGCAGCTCGAACGGCACCCGGGGGATTGATGGTGGTTTTTCGTGGGGAAGGAGTGCTTGGCCCGTTTCCGGTGCTGGAGTTGTGTGACCGATTGCAGGAGCTGCGGCTCGTCGGAAAGAGGGTATTGATGGTGGCGCAGACCTGGTTAGGTGCGCCGGACCTGCTCTTGTGGCTGCAGGGAACCGAGCGGTATCTGACGCCTTCCGGCTACGGTCATGTCAAAGTGCCAGCATGGTCGAAATACAGTAACCATGTGCCCGAAAAGGCTGCTGTGGAAAATCCAGATCCTATGTGGGCTGAATTTATGGAATCACAAGAGCTACCCCAGATGAGGGCCAACCCGGACGACCCTCGGAACTATGCTTACCAAAAGGTGTTGGGAAGGCTGAACGAGTACTTTCCGATCGAGGAGTATGTAAACAAGGTCATCCCCCGTGAGGATTTAGTGGAACTGGGCCTGATCACAGGCGAGGGGTTGGACCGGGCACTGTTGGAGGATTACAACCAAAGAGTGGAGAAGCCGGGGTCAGCCCTTGCTATCAAAGAGAGAAGTCGGCCAATCATCTAAGATCCTAGCTTGGGCTGGTAGGTGATCCTCGGCTCTAAAACAGTCTCGTTTAGATTTTTTAAGTCGTTAATTCGATTAGGCGGATTGGGTGGCTAGGCATGTGACTTAATGTGTTATGCCCTAACTGGCAATAGGTTGCGATATACAAATGCCCCCGACTGAGTATTCGCAAACAAGCGGACTAATTGGGGGATGGAAAAACCGAACAAAAAATATCACTGGATTCATGAGTGCTACGGAAACCCAAAAAGGAAACGGAGGGTAAGCCCTGGACCCTATAATAAGTGGAGGATGCGGAAATGGTGTGAGCCATCAGCATTCTATTCTAACGGGAAAAAAACAGCCCTACTAAAGAAAATACATAATGGTAAATATGTAGTTTCGTTCAAAGAGGATCAGGATTTGATTTTAATCGAAACATTTATAGAGGCAAAAGCGTGGCTGCATGAGCATGGCTATGATCTAGTGAAATACCCTAATAAGAAATACGATGCATCACGGTATGTTCCACATCAACAAAGCTTTGTTCCTAGGCCCGAAATCAGAAAAGTGGCGCTCAAAACGCCTGAGCATCCACCGGAGCCAAATAGTGGAATCATTGAGATTTAAAAGACACACGTTTAATCATTCCCCATCAACTGGGGTGCGAAGGAGGATGACTTGGCTTTGGCCCGTCTGGGATCCCCAGACGGAGGTGCCTGCCTGGGTACCGAGAGCGTTGAAGTTGCCGTTTTCATCGACGTCCCCGATATAGAAGTTGCCCTGGGACACGATGAGAACGCTGTCGGTATCCAAGCCCTCCTGATGCTCAATGTTTACGTAGCTACCGAAGTTGTCGAAGAGCGTGTCGTCACTACGACAAAATGCGCAACTCAGAAGCAGAAAGGCGACGAGGCAGGATGACAGATTAAGTTTAGTTTGAGGGTTCATGTGGGGTTTCCTTGTTCGTTGGTGTGGGGGTTGTGGGGTCTGGGCACGGGCCGTTAGGGATAACGGCCCCTACCGGTGATGTGGGTTTGCGGATGGAGATGATCCCGATCCCCTCGGTGAAGATTGGGTCGTCCGCTTTCTTTAGTCCGAGGTCGATGAATTTAGCCATGGTTAGTTACCTCCTGGGAATTGGGGGGTGCGGGGTTGGACGATCTTGCCGTCGGCCAAGCCGCCGGGCTTGAAGAGCTCGTCGACAAGGGAATCAACCCAGTCCTCATATTTCTGGTCGGGGGCAGGCCGGGACAGAAAGACCAGCTGGGGTTCGTCTTTTTGGGGATAGCTTTTTTCGCTCATGGTTTTTGAATCTCCTTGCCCTCCTTCGCTCCTAGTCCGCTGAACGGAGGAGCTATGAAGGGCTAACGCACCATGAGGGGGATTTCTGTTCGGCCCGAAGTGGTCGGGTCGCACATCGGAGGAAACGTTTGGTTTCCTCCAAGCCACCGTGAGTCCCTCCTTCGGTTGGCGCCGGCTCAGCTTTGGGGGCTGAACCGAACTCGTGATGCAGTGGTTGATTTGCCACAGGTGCGGAGAACAGGCAAGGGGTGCGTGTGTCATAAAGAGTGGTGGAAGGTGGAAGGGGGCTTCGCAGGAGATAGCAGATAGAAGATAGGATATAGGGAGACTCACGGTTCCCCTATCTACTATCTCCCAGAACCTATCTTCTTTTTTGCTCTGCAAAAAAACGACCGCATCCTTTTAGAAAAACGGCGGTTTAATCCTGGATGGAAAAGAGTATCCCAATTTTGTGGGTGAGGGGTTTGCCGGTCATTCTGGATCTGCATCTGGCCCCGTTATACGGGGTGAAGACAAAGCGCCTGAATGAGCAGGTCGGGCGGAACATCGCGCGGTTCCCTCAGGATTTTGTCTTTCGGTTAAGCAAAAAGGAATGGGCGGAGGTGGTCGCAAATTGCGACCACCTAGGTAAGTCATTATTTTCCAATACCTTGCCGACAGCGTTTACAGAGCAAGGAGCCTTAATGGCTTCCACGGTACTGCGCTCGGATCAAGCCATCCAGATGAGCATTTATATCGTCCGCGCGTTTGTCCGGATGAGGGAGGCGATGTCGGCCAATGAGGTGATTCTCCGACGACTGGCCGAGATCGATAAGACCTTGCTCATGCACGATGAGGGGTTGAGGGATTTGTATCAGAAGCTGATGCTGTTGTTGGACCCGGGTCCGGAGCCGGATAGGAGGAAGATTGGGTTTTAAGTGAAAGGCGGGAGGGGACAGGGGGCACAGAAGAAAGAGATTAAGGGGTTAAGGGGTTAAGCCCCGACCGGGTCGAGGCAGGTACGGGACGCGGGATTAAGGGTCAGGTTTCGAACAGTGTGCGAGACAATTGGCTTTGGCGGATGATGGAACCGAGAGTGCCTGGTTTCAGTTCCTTGTGTAGGGGGACAGGAACGGTAATGGTGCCGGCGCCCTCCTTTTTCTGCATGATGCGATGGCTCCCCCTTTGGCGGACG
>Ga0214921_10009165_pt1 | contig 12602 bp, 10 predicted proteins | sample LL1505_MetaG_FD_177992 | JGI IMG/M metagenome (GOLD analysis project Ga0214921, IMG submission 177992) | Freshwater microbial communities from Lake Lanier, Atlanta, Georgia, United States - LL-1505 | ecosystem: Environmental > Aquatic > Freshwater > Lake | place: USA: Georgia | collected... | reverse complement strand
CTAAAAGCCTCGAACGATGAGTTGAAACTTGTGTTGAAGGACAACGGGAAAGGATTCAGACCAAACCGGGTTCCTAAAGGACGGCTAGGCATCAGAAACTCCATCATTGGCCGAGTGCAAAGTGTCGGTGGAAGAACTCACATCGTCTCAGCTCCCGGGCAAGGGGCAACTGTGGTTCTGGAGTGGAGTAAAAAGTGATCTCCATAAAACGCTGGGTAGCATCACTAATACCAATTGCCTATGTCTGTTATCTTCCGGTTCAGTCTCTTCTAATTCCAGGAATTCAGAATCGGTTCTACGAAATCATGGCGCTTGCCATTTACTTCTCGGTTGCGATACCGACACTCGCTCTATACCGAGGATTGAGTCTGCCAATTGGTCAAGCTATTGCGAATCTATTGGCATCCTTTGCGATACCAGCACTAGTGATTTTTCAGAGAGTTGTTATTTCTAGCGATGACATTGGTGCCTGGATGGTCATGGGAACAACTGTTGTGCTAACAGCCACTGCTGTGAGGCAGAAACGTACCTTTGCAATCGCTGGGTTATTAGTTCTAATAGGGCAAGTGGTCTTTGTTTATGGTCCATACTCCCTAATCACCGCTGGCTTGGCCGGGTCATTAGTTTTTGTATTAGCTGGACTCGGTGTCTCAAGAGGGATTCAAAGGGCTAATAAAGAATCAGAAAAGTATCGTGAGCGTGAAGCTAAAGCATTAGCTTCTATCACCGCTCTGGAAGCAGCCAAAGCTGAACGAACTTCAAGGTTGAAGCAAGTGCTTGCTAGTTCTGTGCCGATGTTGACTCTAATTGCTGAAAATAAAGCCCCGCTAAGCGCTGAGTCTAAGCAATCAGCAAGATTACTTGAATCGTCCTTGCGTGATGAGATTCGAGGTAGGGGGTTGCTCACGCCAGCCATGCGATCTGAACTCTTAAGACTTAGAAGTCTTGGGGTGGAAGTTTCTCTATTAGATGAGGGCGGAGTGGGGGAGTTGAGCCGGGAGGATCTCGAATCTCTTTTGAGTAAGGTGATAGCCGAATTACAACCAATCACTGAAGGTCGCGTGACAATAAGAAGCCCTAGAGGTGAGACGTTCAGAATTACCGTTGTTGCTACTTTACCTGGGGTTGCGAAACCTCTGGTTTCTTTGCGCCTTAGTTAGTTATCCCCCTTAAACCCCCAACGGGCCTAAGGGTTATCACTAACCCCTGGCCCGTCCCCTGGAAATGAACCGAATCAATCCCCTTAAGATCTTCGATTCACCTGTTGAAATAAAACTAGACTCCAACAGGTCTAATCTGCCAAAAATGTTAGCTGTGTTTTAGTCCCCACTTAAGGGGACAGGCTTAAATGTGTAACGGCTCCTCTTTTTCAAGAGGAGCCGTCGCACAGCCTTCACTTTTATCCCAGCAAAGCTTTCTCTAGTGTATCCAATCCAATTCCACCTAGGTTCAGAGCCTTCATGTGGAACTCTTTGATGTTGAAGTTAGCGCCTTGGCGTGCCTTGTATTCGTCTCTTATCTGCTCCCAGATTCTTTGACCAATCTTGTATGCAGGAGCTTGGCCTGGCCAACCGAAGTAGCGGTGCACTTCAAAGTTAATGAACTGTTCGCTCATGTTCACGTTCTTGCTCATGAAGTCAAGCGCGTAGTCGAAGTCCCACTTGCCCGTTCCATCAAGACGAGGTTTACCCAGGTGAACTCCGATGTCAAGCACAACGCGTGCTGCACGCATGCGCTGGCCATCTAACATTCCGAGACGGTCACCTGGATCATCCAAGAAACCTAGTTCTTGCATTAGTCGCTCGGCATATAGTGCCCAGCCCTCACCGTGACCGGACGACCATGAGACTAGTCTTCGCCAAGAGTTTAGATCTGCCTTGTTATATACATTCTGTGCAACCTGCAGGTGATGGCCTGGAACACCCTCGTGGTAGACAGTTGTGGTCTCACGCCAGGTGTCAAACTCGGTGACACCAACAGGCACTGACCACCACATTCTTCCAGGTCTTGAGAAGTCATCGGTTGGGCTGGTGTAATAAATGCCACCGTGCTGAGTTGGTGCAATCATGCACTCAAGTTTTCTTAGAGGCTCTGCGATATCGAAGTGTGTGCCACTAAGTTTATCAATAGCTGCATCGCTAAGTTTTTGCATCCATGCCTGAAGTTCTGCTGTGCCATGCAGTTTGCGCTTCGGGTCATTATCCAAAACTTCGATAGCTTCTTGAACAGTTGCGCCTGGCTTTATTTCGTTTGCGACAGCATTTTGTTCTGCAACAACTCGAGCGAGCTCTTCTATTCCCCACTCGTAAGTTTCATCGAGGTCCACACGCTTACCTAAGAAACTTGCACTTAGCAGTTGGTATCGTTCACGACCAATGGCATCTTCTTTATTGCCCGCAGGAAGTAATTCTTCTTTGAAGAACTGCGCAAGTTTTGCATAACCAGCAGTTGCAACTTCAGCAGAGGAAGCTAGTTCAGCTTTTAGTGCTTCAGAAAGTTCCTTATCCTCAGCCTTAGCATTAGCCGCAAACTTTCTGAAGAAACCATCAGGTGCTTGCAGTTGCTCTGCTTGGTTGAGCGCGATGGTAATCTGCCTGATTGCAGGGGTGTCGTTGTGCTTAATACCTTCACGCAATGTTGCGATGTATCCATCGACAGCACCATCAACCGCAAGCATACGCTTTGACAGGTTTTCCCAGTTCTCTTCAGTTGCAGTTGGACTGAGATCAAAAATATCTCTGATGCCTTGAGCAGGTGAAGCAATTGGATTAAGGTTTCTTCGCCACATTCCTGTGTCGTAGAGCTCACCACTTAATTTGAGAGTTGACATCATTGCGATTTTCGTGACGTTATCGACATCGTCTTGAATTTCAGTTGCTTCAACTTTGGCTAAGGTTTCTTTTTCAAGCTTGTTGAAATGGGCTGCAGCTTCAGGACTGGTATCTTCTAACCTGTCTTCGCCAACTTTGAAACCTGCGTAGGTTGCAAACTCAGGGGACAGGTCAACTAGTGTTTTTACCCAGTCTTCGGCCAGTAAATCTAGTTTGGATTGTTCACGCGACATTGCGATTCCTTTATCTTGATAGAGAATAACTTCAAGATAAATCTAGTGCTGTTTAGTCAAGCCCCGGTCGATATTGGGCTCGCCACTGTCCGACTCCCGGTCGCAAATTGCTCCTCAAGTTCGAAGTATTGCCAGTCCATGAAGACGTTGATTTCTTAAAATTCTGCTTTGCAGCAATCAGCCCTTCCTCATGGCTAGCCTGCAAGATAGCAATAACAGCAGCTAATTCTGCTTCTGTTGGATTGCCGGAGACGACCCTAAGGCCTTCGCTAATCGACTCCTTAGGGATCACAGTGGTATGTTTCCATGCTTCTTAGGAGGGGTGGTCGCACGTTTAGTTCTAAGTGCAGCTAGCGCTTTGATGACGCTCACACGGGTTGCAGCAGGCTCAATGATGCCATCCAGCTCACCGCGCTCAGCAGCTAGATAGGGGCTCGCGACGTTATATGTATATTCAGCTGCTAATTGGGCACGCACCTTGGCGATATCCTCACCGGCAGCTTCGGCGGCTTTAATCTTGTCTTTGAACAAAATGTTCACAGCACCTTGACCACCCATAACCGCAATCTCGGCTGTTGGCCAAGCCAGGTTGATATCTGCTCCAAGGGCTTTAGAGCCCATAACGATGTATGCGCCTCCGTACGCCTTTCGTGTGATAACAGTGACCAGTGGAACAGTTGCCTCTGCATACGCATAAATCAACTTAGCTCCACGGCGAATAACGCCAGCCCACTCCTGATCAGCACCAGGTAGATAACCTGGTACGTCAACAAGGGTTAGCACTGGAATAGAGAAAGCATCAGCAAGGCGCACGAACCTTGCGGCTTTCTCAGCGGCATCAATGTTTAGAGTTCCAGCAAGCGCACTAGGTTGGTTAGCGACGATTGCAATTGATTGACCTGCAACACGTGCAAAGCCAATAAGAACATTCGGTGCAAATAGTGGCTGCACTTCCAAGAACTCGTGATCATCAACGATTGATTCAATAACGTTGATCATTGAATATGGCTGGTTAGGTGAATCAGGAATGATGGTGTTCAGTTCGCGGTCTGCATCTGTTATCTCTAGAAGTTCAGGTGCATCGTACTGAACTGTTTCACTGAGGTTGTTTTCTGGAAGATAGCTAAGCAAAGCCCTGGCATAGTCAAGAGCATCATCTTCATCGCTAGCAAGATAGTGAGCAACACCTGATGTCTGGTTGTGAGCTAGAGCACCACCTAGTGCTTCCATTTCAACTTCTTCGCCGGTAACAGTTTTGATGACATCAGGACCGGTTACGAACATGTTTGAAGTTTGGTCGACCATGATTACAAAGTCAGTTAGAGCTGGACCATAAACAGCACCACCAGCAGCTGGCCCCATGATCAGAGAAATCTGCGGGATAACCCCTGAAGCCATGGTGTGACGTTTGAAGATTTCACCGTACTTACCCAGGGCAATTACGCCTTCTTGAATACGAGCGCCTCCCGAATCTAAGATTCCGATTAGTGGAACACCGGTGGCAATAGCTAGGTCCATAATTTTGATTATCTTGTTCCCAGCAGCTTCACCAAGAGAACCACCAAATATTGTGAAGTCCTGAGAGAACAGAGCAACCTGTCGTCCCCCAATAGTTCCGATACCGGTAACAACTGCATCACCGTAAGGCCGGTTTTTGTCCATACCGAAGGCAGTTGAACGGTGTCTAACGAACTCATCCATTTCAACGAAAGAGCCAGCATCAAGAAGTAGTTCAATGCGTTCACGGGCGGTCTTCTTGCCCTTGGCGTGCTGTTTTGCAATAGCTGCCTCACCGCTTGCGTAAACAGCCTCATGGTAACGATTACGTAGGTCTTCTATTTTGCCTGCGGTTGTTGCAAGGTCAGGCTGATTTTTCTCGGTCAACGCTCTAATCTCCAATTGAAAGTTTGCTGAGTTTGTTCCACTCTATCCAAGAGGTGTCGGTTGGAGGGTTTAGCCTAGGGCTATGGAACTTCATGCAAGTGCTCAATTCGCCTCAAAACTTGAATATACGCCTGAAACAGGCTCGACTAACACTGATTTATTGGGGTTAGCAATAAATGATCCTGGGATTTGGACGGATTTCTCTGTTTTACTTACCGATAACCAGACAGCTGGCAGGGGAAGGCTAGATAGGCAATGGGTTGCCCAGCCGGGGGCGGCATTAGCCGTCTCAGTTTTACTCAGACCAACAACTTTCACAATAAAACAATTTGGCTGGTTACCACTACTGGCAGGGCTAGCCATGCAACGAGCTGTCCAGAGCCTGATTGACAATTCTGAGGTCAGTTTGAAATGGCCGAATGATGTTCTGGTCAATGGGGAGAAAATTTCTGGACTGTTGGCTGAGGTATTACCAGATGGTACAGGCGTTGTAATCGGTGCTGGTTTGAATCTGAATCAAGCCAAAGAAGAGCTTCCTGTTGCCAATGCAACTTCTCTCCACCTTCATGGCGTTAGTGGATTCCAGTTAGATGATGTCCTAGTTCGATACCTAGGATCATTGAGACGGCTTTATGAAGAGTTTTCGGAGGCTAATGGAAATGCAGAGCTCTCTGGTTTACATGAAGCTGTGTTAAGTGTTTGCTCAACCATGGGAGCTAAGGTTCAGGTATTACTTCCTGATGCATCTGAATTTGCTGGAACTGGTGCAGGTCTAGATAGTGACGGCAGGTTATTGGTTGCCGTATCAGATCCAGTTGAGATTCGTGCCGTTGCCGCCGGGGACATTAAACACTTGCGACAATAGTTCTTGTGTCTAAGACAACTTTTACTGAAATAGAGCTTGTAAGCGTGCGAAAGCATGGCTCTGCTTTAGCTCTTTCGGTCTTCATTCTTGGTTTGGATGCCGCAGTCTTCTTTTTTGTTGATTGGCGACTCGCAGATCAACTTCAGCACCAAATACTACTTTCTGGCTGCCTCTTAGTCGCCTTAGTTTTTTGGCTATTTCCAGCAATTCGTTTTTTCACAAACCGAATCGAAATCACTACTAATCGAGTCGTCATTCATCGAGGATTAACCGGCAGCAAGACTGAAGAAATTCCTTGGGGCGAAATAACTGGAGTGAGCGTTTCTAGGGGATTCGGTTCATGGCTAAGAGGAGCTGGAGATCTTCACCTTCACAGAGAATTTGGGCAAGACGCTATATTGCATCGAGTTCCAAGGGCCAAAAAATTATCTAGAGAGTTTGAAAGTTATTTAGTCGGTCGAGCCAAGCGTGGGACAATAGAGCGTGGCTAGGACTATAGGTGTTATCGGTGGCGGACAACTTGCTCGAATGATGATTGTGCCTGCCATAGAACTTGGCCTAGAGATCAAGGTATTAGCCGAAACCGAAGGCTCTCCCGCACACTTAGCAGCCACCCAAGTTGGTGACTACAAGGATTTAGAAACAGTTAGAAAATTTGCAAAAACTGTTGATGTGATTACTTTTGATCATGAGCATGTTCCGCTTCAAGTCTTAGAAACCTTAGAAAGCGAAGGGGTTCGATTCGAACCTTCTTCCAATGCCCTGCGCTTTGCTCAAAATAAGTTAGAAATGCGCAAGCGATTAGCTGAACTAGATGTTCCAATACCTGATTGGGCTGAAGTAAATTCAGCTAGTGATCTTGATGATTTCATAGCTGGGCACAGCGGAATCGCAATTTTGAAGACCCCGACCGGTGGGTACGACGGCAAAGGTGTTCGAGTCGTTCGCTCAAGTTCAGATGCCACCGATTGGCTTGCGTTAGGTAAACCATTACTAGTTGAAGAGAAAGTTAACTTCGTACGTGAACTTGCGCAACTCTCAGCAAGAAGTCGTTCTGGTCAATGGAAGGCTTGGCAGAGCGTTCAAACAATTCAGCGCGAAGGTGTATGTGCTGAAGTAATGTCTCCTGCACCTAACGCAGATTACTCAAAGGCGAAAGAGATTGCAGAAAAGATAGCTATTGGTTTGGATGTGACCGGCGTGCTGGCTGTTGAGTTATTTGAAACATTTGATGGAATTTTGCTAGTGAATGAATTAGCTATGCGACCACATAACTCTGGACATTTCAGTATTGAAGGTAGTCTCACCAGTCAGTTCGAGCAACATCTGCGTGCAGTCTTGGATTTGCCGTTGGGTGATGTGACCGCTGTATCTGAATACGCGGTGATGCTAAACCTTTTGGGCTCTGATGATAAGAACACTTTCGTCGAGCATTATGCAAAGGCATTGAAGCTAGGAAGTGGAGCTCATATCCACACCTATGGCAAAGGTGCCAGGGCTGGAAGAAAGATGGGGCATATCACCGCTTTATCCAATGAAAGCCTCGATCATGCTCGTGCTAAGGCGATGGCCGCCTATGAAGCGCTGCAAGCCTAACCAGTTTTCTGGCTGGGCGAATCTAAAATTGGGCTGTTAGACACGAATATTAGGAGAAATCATGACTCAGGCACTTGTTGGCGTTGTGATGGGCTCTGACAGCGACTGGACTGTAATGAGTGACGCAGCCCAAGCACTTAAAGAATTTGGTATTGAGTACGAGGTGGAAGTGCTTTCCGCTCACCGAACACCCGATCGCATGATCGAGTGGGGCAAAGCTGCCGCTAGTCGTGGAATAAAAATAATTATTGCTGGAGCGGGTGGAGCAGCCCACCTTCCAGGCATGATTGCCTCCGTGACCACCCTTCCGGTTGTTGGAGTCCCTGTGAAACTCAAAAGTTTAGACGGCATGGATTCATTGCTTTCTATTGTTCAAATGCCAGCTGGGATTCCAGTGGCGACAGTTTCGATTGACGGAGCTCGTAACGCAGGTATTTTGGCAGCTCGTATTATTGGTGCATTTGACCCTAAGGTTGCTAAAGCGCTAGAGGCTTTCAGTGCTTCACTTGCGGATCAAGTTGATCAAAAAAACCAGAATCTCAAATCTAAGTTATGAGTTCAAGAAACACTCAAAGCGAAGTAAATACTCCTTTTCGCGCAGTTAGAAATGCTAGCTCGGGGCAGATGCTCAAAAGAGCCTGGTGGATTATTACCCTAAACTTCTTCATCCCTGGCTCGGCTCAGATTGTCGCGGGTAATAAAAAGTTGGGTCGAATTGGAATATTGTTCACCTTGGGCTTCTGGAGCTTCTTACTACTTGCTCTTAGCTTCGCGCTGGTTTCAAAAGTGGCATTTTTCACTCTTCTGCTCACTTCATACGTCGCCATTCCGCTGGGAATTCTTTTAATTGTTTATGCAGGGCTAATTGCACTCTGCAGCCTCGATGCACTGCGCTTGATGAGCCTGAATCGTGTTGGGAGTAAGGCAAGACCGATTGCTCTTGTTAGCTTGCTCGCTACAGCGGTCATAGGATCTTTCATTGTCGGAACTATCGGATCAACAGCCTTGACCGCAACAAGTTTTATCTCAGGTATTTTCAGCAACAGTGGAACATTAGAAGCGCATAAGGGTCGATACAACATTTTGCTTTTAGGTGGGGATTCCGGTTCTAATCGTTTTGGTCTCAGACCGGACAGTATTTCAGTACTGAGCATCAGCACTGAAACAGGTGCAGCTGTGAATATCGGATTACCTCGTAATCTAAGTCGAATTCAATTCACCCCAGGCTCCCCAATTCGGAGGGTTTACCCTTACGGCTTCAATCATGATTGTGGTGGGGACTGTATGTTGAATGCCGTCTATAAAGCGACAACGGATAATTACTCGTATCTTTATCCAAAAGTTCATAGAAAGAACTCGACCGCAGGTATTGAAGCAACTAAGAGTGCGGTTCAATGGGTTACCGGCCTAAAGATTGACTCCTACGTTCTGATCAACATGAAGTCTTTTACTGGACTGGTGGATGCACTCGGCGGCATAGAGGTAACGGTTAAAAAAGCTTTACCAATTGGCGGTCAAGAAGATTGTTCCCCGGCTAATAACGAGCATGAGTCAATTTGTCCTGATGCCATGAGCTGGATTGAAAAAGGTAAACAGCACATGGATGGCCGCACCGCACTCTGGTACGCCAGATCAAGACACAACACCAATGACTACGACAGAATGCGCAGACAGCGACAGATTGAGGACATTGTCTTAAAGAAGATTGACCTGCCCACATTACTTTTCAAATTTGGTGCGGTGGCCGGTGCAAGTTCTAAATTGGTCACAACCGACATCCCCTCAGGTTCTGTGCCAACACTGATGGATCTTGCTTTCAAAGCTAAGTCGATGGGGTTGAAGTCTTTACAGCTGACTCAACCTCTAATTCAGGCCAATAATCCAGACTTCTTCTTGATGCGGCATCTAGTTGCGCAAAAACTGAGAGCTCACAAATAGTTTTCTCACAGTTTCGCAGAAGAGATTTCACAGGTCTAAAAGTTAGTCTGGAATTATGAAAATTCTTAGAGTCATTTCAATTGCTGCTATTTTGGCATTTACGGTTAGTGGTTGCTCTATCTTGTATCCCAATGCGGGTAAGCCAACCGATAGTCCAAAACCGACGAACACCGAAACCTCAACTCCAGAACCGACAGATACCAAGACGCCGACTCCAGAACCGACTACTAAAAGTGAAGCAATTGTCGAGATTATGGATGCATATGTTGACTCTGCAAATGGCATCATTCAGGTTGTCGGTCAGGTAACTAATTTCAGTGAAGACGGGGGAACTTGTTCCGCGACCTTCAACGGTGGTGGCAAGACGGTAACAGTAAGTGCAGCAGCAGAATCCAACGCTGCCAACACCCAATGCCATCCAATTGAGATAAATCTGGCTGGCTTACCATCAGGTTCGGGAGTGGTCACGGTTACCTATGACTCAGCCAAGAATCACGGCGTTTCACTAGCAACAGCGGTAACTATTCCGTGATCCCAAACCGGTTGACTAAGTATTTGGTTGCAGCGCTTACTTTGCTGATGACCTCTCTTGGGCTAACCGCCATAACTCCTGCTTCTGCACTTGATGGCAACAAGTTTGATCCTGGTTTGATAATTAGCGACAGCGTATTTTTTGATTTTGGGACCATGACTGTCGAAGAGATTCAACGTTTCTTGGAATCTCAAGTTCCAGTTTGTAAATCAGGTCCAACTGGCATGCCCTGCCTTAGAAACTTTAAGGCGGATACTCCTGAAAAACTTGCCGACCCTGGTAAGTGTGCATATATGCCGGCTCAGAAACAGGCAACGGGTGCTGAGATTATTTATAACATTTCAAGAGCCTGCGGTATCAATCCAAGAGTGCTACTTGTAACACTGCAGAAGGAACAGGGTCTAGTTCAGGCCTCCATTCCCTCTCCATACATGTATAAGGCGGCGATGGGTTACGGTTGTCCAGACAGTGACCCTGGTATTTGTGGAAAGGTTTGGTCGGGGTTATTCAATCAGCTCTATAAAGCTGCTGGACAATTTCAGTGGTACGGAGATCCAAATGGTTCGTTTACGTATCTGAGACCTGGCAGAACAGTCTCAATCTCATACCACCCAAATGCAGCAAGGAAGTGTGGCAAGAATACTTTCGTTTTGAAAAGTCAGGCAACAGCTAACCTCTATTACTACACACCCTTTACTCCTAATGCTGCAGCCCTTAATAATCTCAGGGGGACTGGCGATGGCTGCTCAGCTTACGGAAATAGAAACTTCTGGAGATTTTATTGGGATTGGTTTGGCTCTCCAATTGGGGGAGGCTTCTTACTGAGAAGTTCGACCAGTGACACATACTTCATTTCAGATGACACAAAGTATCCGCTATCAGATCCCACTCTGGCGGCTGAACTAGCTCCACTGGGTCCAGTTGGTGAAATATCACAAGAGTATTTGGATTCTTTCCCTACCGGAACTCCGATGACGAGGCTAATCAAAACTGCACCTGTATCAGGAATAAGCACTTATTACTTTGTTAGCGCGGGGAAGAAGTATCTAGTTGCTAATTGTGATCAAGCAGTTAACTTTGGTTTGGACTGCAATAACGCAACTCAATTGACTCAAGTTCAATTAGATGCCTTGCCAACTGGAGCTTTTCGGCCTGATATCACAGGAATTGTAATGAGTATCCCCATTGCTCCGGCAAAACCTTCATACTTCATGGTGAACGCCTCAAAGAAATTCCCCGTCGACTGTGCGAAGGCATCAACTTATGGGTTCAGTTGCAGCAACGCACTTGCTTTGGATGACGTCAAACTAAGTGCTTTGCCAACCTCGCGATTAGCTGTTGCTGCTCTGGGCATTTCTCCAATCATGAATCTTTCAAATGGCTCAAGGGTATTAATCCAAGGTGGGCAAAAACGTGAAATTCTAGATGATGCTTCAGCAAGTGCCGCAGGTGTCATTTCTTCAGCTCCATCACCTCTAACACTGAAAGACTTTAGCTATCTGCCATGGGGACCACCGATAGCGCTTGATGGAAGCTTATTTGTCAATCGCGATTTGAAACGCGAGGGCATAATCTTTAACGCTAAGTACTATGACATTGGTCCTGCGACTCGAGCGGAGATAGATTTCACCAAGCTGTTTAGACAAACAACTGGAACTCTTGGTACTGATGGACTAAGCGCAATCCCTCATGATTCCCAGATTAACTCTTTGGTTGTTGATGAACGTTCGCAGACCTGGTTACTGAACTCTGACGGTAAAACAAAGGTGGATGATTCAACGAATTGGATAACCGCGGCCAGTCCAATCACAAATGATTTGGCCGATAAATTTCCCACCTTGGAGCAATCAATCAATGGCTTCAACTTTCTTCGGGCTCAAGGTCAAATGACCGTGTATTTACTCAAAGACGGCATCATCAGGGCCACCTATAACGAAGCAGATAGAGCTCTCCTGGCAACTGGAATGTATTCCACAAACATAGTCTCTGTCTCGCCCTCGGGCTTGGCATACATTCCTAAGGGAGTCATGATTTTGCCTGAAGGAACACTAATAAAGAATATGAAGACTGGAACTGTTGGTTTGATTGACGGGCCTACTCGGTTAGTCAATTTCTCACCAACATCTATGGTGCTAAATTTGCCTGAGCCTAGAGAGCTATCCAATTTCTCGCTAATCGGCTATCAGGATCAAGAATCGCTTGCTCCCTATAAAGTTTTGTGCGACGGCCAGAGATATGTGGTAGCCAATTCCTTGTTGTATCCAATCGAATTAGCTGGTGCCAAGAATTTGCCAGGTGTTTCAACCCTTCTTAGTGACGCTAGTTGTGCACTGCTAACCACTACAGACATTGCTTTCGGGCAATACGTAGGAGAAAGAACAATAGACCCTAAAACTAAGAAGAAGAACCTCAAGGCATACAAGATCTCCAAAGGTAAACGCTATCCTTTCAAGACTTTGGCTGAATACAAGAAAGAAAATCTCACAGGCGCGCCTCTGATTTGGGTAGATCAGGCTTTCCTAAAGAACCTCCCATTAGGCAAAGAAATAGGTAGTGCACCTGTGAATCCGATTCCAGACCCGAAGCCAACTCCTAAGCCGAAGCTATACACGGTTTCTGCTGGAGATTCTCTGATTTCAATTGCTTCAAAGTTCAAGACCACAGTTTCTAAAATAATGCTGCTCAATAACTTAGCAAATGCTGACCGAATATCTGTCGGCCAG
>Ga0214921_10009164_pt1 | contig 12603 bp, 5 predicted proteins | sample LL1505_MetaG_FD_177992 | JGI IMG/M metagenome (GOLD analysis project Ga0214921, IMG submission 177992) | Freshwater microbial communities from Lake Lanier, Atlanta, Georgia, United States - LL-1505 | ecosystem: Environmental > Aquatic > Freshwater > Lake | place: USA: Georgia | collected 2015-05-28 | reverse complement strand
GTGCGGGGTTGGTCCGGGAAATGGCCCGCAAATCGCTGTCCCAAGCTGGAGTCGGTTGAATTCCCTATCGCCCTGAAAAAGGGAAAGCCTGGCGAAAAAGTGAAAGCATCCGCAAAGGTGAAGGATCCGGATGGAGATTCCTTACAGTACGAATGGTCTGTCATGGCCGAGAGCAAGGATTTGCGGGGCGGGGGGGATGAAGAGTCTGTCCCCGCTTCGTTTCCTGAATGCATCAAGGTAGGCACCGAGGGTTCTGATCTCACGCTCACGTTGCCTGAGAAGAAGGGGTTCTACCGTCTGTTTCTCGTGGTGCGTGACGGTCGTGGTGCGGCCACTACGGCGAATTTCCCCTTCGGCGTAGAGTAGTTTTCCCCGCCGATTCATCCCATGAGCAAAAAACGGACTCGAATCGGCGAAAGAGCTTGGCCAGACGGCGGGGGCGAGATCACGGGCCAATTTGTCCGAATGGAGGATGGCGGGACATTTTATCGGATCAGCCATTACGACCAGATGCCACCGTTCTTCATGAGTCTGGTGAGCGGTTCCGACCACTGGATATTTATCTCGAGTAACGGTGCCTTAACCGCAGGGCGGCGCGATCCCGAGCGGGCGATTTTCCCCTACTACACGGATGACAAAATTCACGACTCGCAAGATATCACCGGAAGTAAAACGATTTTGCGTGTCCACCGCGGCAATGAAGAGTTTCTCTGGGAACCTTTCTCGCTGCGCTACGAGGGGGTCTATCCTGTCACGCGCCATTTGTATAAAAGCCTTTACGGCGACCGCCTCATCTTCGAAGAAACGAACAGCAGTCTGGGGCTCCGTTTCCGCCACGGTTGGTCCTTCAGTCATAAGTATGGGTTGGTTCGCGAAGTATCCCTGGAAAATATTTCACCCGAGAGGGTTGCCGTGGCCGTGCTGGATGGGTTGCAGAACATCATGCCCTGCAGTGTGGCGCAGTCCATGCAGGCTAACTTCAGTACGCTGGTCGATGCTTACCGAAAGAATGAGCTGGAAGCCGCCTGCGGCCTTGGGCTCTACAGCCTGAGCGCGGTCATTGTCGACCGGGCCGAACCGAGCGAGGCGCTGCAGTGCAACACCGTCTGGTCGCTCGGGCTTGAGGGTGCGGTGCGCTTAATCTCTTCACGGCAGGTGGATGCTTTCCGCCGTGGGAAGGCTCCGGTGGAAGAGACCGATGTGAGAGCGGAGCGCGGTGCCTATTTTCTTGTGCAGACGCTAGCTCTAGACCCGAACGAAGCCGCTCGCTGGCGCTTTGCCGCAGCGGTCGAGCAGGATGCGTCCGCGGTGAGGAACAGCATCGTCGCGCTAGCCAACCGAGGGTTACTCGCCACCGATCTTGACGCCGACCTAGCGGCGGGAAGGGACAAGCTGGAGTGCCTCGTTGCCTCGGCCGACGGATGGCAAATGACCGGAAATCCTCTGCTGGACAATCGCCATCTTGCCAACGTCCTATTCAATATTATGCGGGGTGGGGTCTTCATGCAAAACCACGACTTTTCGAAGGAGGATTTGCGTAAGCATGCGCGCAATTTGAACCGCAACGTGGCCACAGAGCACGAAAGGTTTTTTGCTGCGCTACCCGACACCGTGGATTACGCGGAACTGCTCGAGGCGGCCCAGGCCGACGGCTCGGCCGACCTGCAGAGGATCTGCCTTGAGTATCTGCCGCTCGGGTTCAGTCGCCGCCACGGTGACCCGAGTCGTCCATGGAACAAGTTCGCTATCATCCTGCGCAACGACGACGGAACTGATGCCCTGTACTACGCAGGCAACTGGCGTGATATCTTCCAGAACTGGGAAGCATTGGCCCGCAGTTTTCCGGCCTTCTTGCCTGGCATGATCGCGAAGTTCGTCAACGCCTCGACGGTCGATGGATATAACCCTTATCGTATCACCCGCGACGGCATCGACTGGGAGATAATCGAACCGCATGACCCGTGGTCCTACATCGGTTACTGGGGAGACCACCAGATTATCTACCTACTGAAGCTCCTTGAGGTACTAGAAGACTTTTTTCCAAGCAGACTGCAGACCATGCTCAGTCGCGATATCTTCACCTACGCGAACGTGCCTTACCGAATTCGCCCTTATCACGAACTGCTGGCCAATCCCAAGGATACGGTGGTTTATGACACGGAGCGGGAGGCGGTCATCGCCGAGCGCGTGGCGCGAACTGGAGCGGACGGCAAGCTCGTCTGGGGTCGCGATGATCATGTTGTTTCGGTGAATCTGATCGAGAAACTCCTCGTCTCCCTATTGGCGAAACTGGCCAACTATATTCCCGAAGCTGGACTGTGGCTCAACACCCAACGCCCCGAGTGGAATGATGCCAATAACGCGTTAGTCGGCCATGGAGTTTCTGTTGTAACGCTGTGTCATTTGCGCCGTTTTGTCGTCTTTTTGCGCACGCTTCTGCAGCGTCCGGGCTGTGCTGACTTCGCGATCTCGGAGGAGGTGGCCGAGTGGTTATCCGCCACAGGGAGAGCTCTGGAAGAATCGCTACCACTCTTGGACGCTCTGTTTTCTGATCGCGATCGGAAGCGAGTCTTGGATGCGCTAGGCGAGGCGGGCAGCCGCTATCGCAGTCTCGTCTATCCCCAAGGTTTTTCGGGTAAAAAGAAATCGGTCATGCGCCGGAGCCTCCTCGACTTTTTCGAAAATGTCCTGCGGCATGTCGACCGGAGTATCACCTCGAACGAGCGGGAGGATGGCCTCTACCACTCCTACAATCTCATGTCGGTAACCGCAGGTGGAGAGGGAATCGCCGTTCGACGGCTCGGTCTCATGCTTGAGGGACAGGTGGCGATGTTAAACAGTGGCTGCCTCACGCCACCTGCATGTTTGCGCCTCCTCCAGGCTTTGCGCCAGAGCAAGCTCTACCGCGCCGACCAGCGTGGCTACATACTTTATCCAGACAAGGTCTTGCCGCGTTTTCTCGAGAAGAACAATATTCCCGCAAAGGCGGTCGCCTCATGCCAGCTTTTCCAGCGACTGTTGGCGGATCATAACAGACAACTCATAGGAACGGACGTTGAGGGTGGGTGCCATTTTCACGGCTCCATCCGCAACGCAGCGGACGTCCGCCGTATTCTTGCTGTCCTTTCTCTGGCGGGATACGCGGAGTTAGTCGCCCGCGATGAGGCGCGCGTACTGGAAATCTTTGAAGAGATGTTCGACCACCAGTCCTTCACAGGACGTTCTGGGACCTTTTTCGGCTACGAGGGATTAGGCTCAATTTACTGGCACATGGTTTCAAAGCTCCTCCTCGCGGCGCAGGAGGCTTTTCTGACGGCGGTGGAGGGTGGTGCTGCGCCAGAAGTGGTGGACCAGCTCGCGGAGTGCTACGCCGATATTCGCAGCGGAATAGGTTTCAATAAATCGCCACAGGAATATGGGGCTTTTCCCGCCGATCCTTATTCGCACACCCCAGCTCATTCCGGTGCACGTCAACCCGGCATGACCGGCCAGGTAAAGGAGGATATTATCTCGCGTTTTGGGGAGCTCGGAATCGAGGTCCGTGATGGTTGTCTGCATATCCGTCCCCGCCTTCTACAGGAGTCGGAATTCATTACCGCACCCGCATCCTTTCGGTACATCGACACCCGCGGAACTGTGAAGCACATACCCGTGCCCGCGGGAGCTCTGGCCTTTACCTTCTGCCAGGTCCCATTCTGTTACGTCCGAGGGACTGGCCAGCAAGGGATTGAGATCACTCGTGCGGATGGCGCCAAGAAAAGTATCAAGGGGCATTTTCTTGAACAGACGCTGAGCGCGGAGCTTTTCGGGCGCCAGGGAAAGATTTCCTCGGTGACTGTCTCTATTTAAGAGTTCCCCGACGTGCGGGGCGAATGTCGGCGCCCGCTCAATTTGGTTGTGCCATTAGGGTTCGGAATTCCATTTCTTGCGGATTAGGGATCGCTATTTACCTCATGAGATACTGCATTTAAAACAGAGTTATATTTTTATGAGCACTTTTCCAAAAGATTTTTTGTGGGGCACAGCCACCTCGGCCTATCAGATCGAGGGCGCTTATAAGGAAGACGGTCGGGGTCTTTCCGTCTGGGATCGGTTTTGTGAGACGAAGGGGAAGGTGTGGGAGGGGCATACTGGGAAGGTGGCCTGCGACCATTATTATCGGTTTCCTGAGGACATCGCCCTCATGAGGAATCTGGGCCTTCAGGCGTATCGCTTTTCCATTTCCTGGACACGGATTCTTCCCAATGGTCGGGGGAAGGTGAACGCCAAAGGATTGGAGTTTTACGATCGGCTGACCGACGGGCTTCTACAGGCCGGAATCCGACCTTTCTGCACACTGTTCCACTGGGATTATCCCACCAAGCTGTATGACAAGGGAGGCTGGCTGAATGAGGAAAGTCCGAAATGGTTTTCTGATTTCACGCTGAAGGTGGCGGAACGGTTGGGCGATCGAATCGTTGACTGGATGACACTGAACGAGCCTCAGGTGTTTGTGGGGCTGGGCCACGGAACGGGTGAGCATGCGCCTGGGGATAAACTGCCCATCGCCAAACAGCTGAAGATTGTTCGGAACGTTCAACTTGCACATGGGTTGGGTGTGCAGGCCCTTCGGGCGGGATGTGCCAAGAGAGGCAAGATTGGCTGGGCTCCGGTGGGGGTGGTATTTTATCCGTCGACGGATTCTCCTGGAGATGTCGAAGTGGCTAGAAAATGGACTTATGGGTGCGGGAATAATCACGTTTTTAGTAATACGCTTTGGAGTGATCCAGTGGTGCTGGGTCGGTTGGCTCCGGAGGCCGAGAAGGCGTTTGGCAAGGCGCTGCCCAAGTATTCAGAAGCGGATCTGCGCACCATGGCACAGCCGATGGATTTTTATGGAGTGAATATTTATCAGGGCACTCCTGTTACGGGGGGAAATAAGGGGAAGGGGGAACCTGTTCCCTTCCCGGATGGGAACCCGCGGACGGCTTTTGTTTGGAATGTGACTCCGAAAAGCCTCTATTGGGGGCCGAAGTTTTTGTATGAACGGTATAAGCTGCCTCTGTACATCACGGAGAACGGTCTGAGCAATATTGATTGGGTATCGACCGATGGGAAGGTGCACGATCCGCAGAGAATCGATTTTTTGGGGAGGTATTTGGGGGAGTTGAAGCGGGCGGTGAACGATGGGGTGCCCGTAAAAGGGTATTTCCAGTGGTCACTATTGGATAATTTTGAATGGGCCGAGGGATACAAGCAGAGGTTTGGGCTAGTGCATGTCGATTACGCGACGCAAAAGCGGACGCTGAAGGATTCGTGTGAATGGTACAGGAACGTTATTCAGACGCAGGGGGAGGGGATTTAAGGGGGAGGATTGAAGGGGGTTAAGGGGTTAGGGGATTAAGAAAGTTTGTGTCTATTTAGCAAAAAAAGACCCGAGGGGGATTGCCCCTCGGGTCTAAAAACAAACCGACGACTCGCTAAAAATTCTTAGCTACGGCGACGAAGGCGTGTCGCAATGAGCCCTGCCACACCAAATCCGAGTAGGGAAAAGGTGGAGGGTTCTGGAACATTGCTGACAGTGACGTTGTCAATCTGAACACCCGCACCACCGCCATAATTCACATCACTCACTACGATACCCCACTGGAGGTTTGCGCCAACTTGGGTGCCGTCAAAGGTCATTCTGGCCGAACCGTGCAGCCAATCGCCACTAGCGGCCAAGTTAAAAGTGTTCACAGCCCAGGTTTCCCAGCTTGGACTTAGGAGCTTTACGAACCCATAAGCTTGTGCATTAGGTCCAACTGGCCTATCGCGGAGATAATCGAAGTCAAATTGGATGACTCCAGGTGCAATATCTTCGGCGGTTAATCCTACTTTGCTCACCAAGAGGCCAATTGCTTGTCGATTACCAGTTAAGTTCGGGAAAGCACCCCAATCGCCCCTCCAATCTGGTTCATAGTCATAATCAGGCCATACTTTTCCGCTCCAAGCACTACCCCCTGCACCACCTGCGGCGATGGCATTAGGTCCGAAGGTGTAACCTGGGTTATAGGCACCGAGTAATGCACCAGACGGGGAGAATACCTCTTTATTCATTACCCAAGGTGCACCGATTTTAGTTGCTCCCGCTGCACCAGCCGCCTCGAAGTCATCGGCAAAGAATGTTACCGAGTGTGACTGATTTGCGAGTAGCGCAAAACCAGCAAGCATCAAACTTAATACTTTTTTCATTTTTATGATTCCTTTCGTGGTTTGTTTTATTTTTGGTGACTATCGCCACCTATTACTAATTTGTCACAGTTTGCTTAAAAGTCAAATGATATATTTGCTTGTGATAGGATAATCCGATAGAATCTTCCCATGAACAAAAATCGGCTAAAAACAACCTTTTCAATCGCATTTACACTTGTGGAACTACTTGTGGTTATAAGCATTATAGGCCTTTTGGCTGGGTTGGCTGTCCCTGCAATCAGTGGGGGTCTTAAATCAGCCAAGGCGGGTGCATGCCTCTCAAATTTGCATCAGATCGGGGTAGCCACCATAGCATATACGGCTGACAACAGTTTCAAACTTCCCGATGCAGGAAGTGGAACAAGCGATATGTGGGCCAATAAATTGGCTACATTCATATCAACTGGTACGAAGAGTAAAAAGAGCATCTTTGTGTGTCCAGGTGCCCTCAAAACAGTTTCCGAAGCGACGGGCGAAGATATTGCCATCACCTATGGCGTCCATGGAGGTTTGATGCCTAGGGGAGGCACGGCGTCCAACATCTACTGCGTGACCCGTCAAAGTGAGGTTATTCTAGCTGCCGACATGTGTCAGGATCCGGGCAACAAGGGGTGGTCTCCTTATTGCATCGAAAATCCGGCTATTGTCGTCTCCCAGAGCGGGGGACGCAGCGGATCGATCAACTTGAGCGCTGCGATTCCGGCGACGACCGATGCAGATTCGGGCAACAGCGCGTGGATGCGCTACCGCCATAGCGGGAAGGTAAATGTAGTCATGGTGGACGGTCACGCCGAGGCGATTAAAAAGGGCGCCGTCCTAAACAAGCACGTGGTTTTTGGGCAGTAGGACCGGGGGCAGGACAAAAGGGGGCAGGCGAGAGGTGGTTTGGGTTGAGTAGGGACGATGCCTCAAGCGGCTGCTTTAGGGATGAAGGGGTTATGGGATTAAGGAGGTGTAAAAGTTTCCGGCTACAAAGGGTCGAATTTTTGGAGCAAATGGAAGACAAGCCTAAAGGATATTATCTTTAATTCGGTTGAAGCGCATGCGCCAAAGGGGCGGACGTAAAAAAAGCAGCAGCACGTGGCAAGATTAGCGGCCTTCGAACCGAAGCGGGCTGAACGAGTTTTCAGGTAGGGGAGATCCCCCGAATGAATAAGTAGCTAAGCTATAGATCTAATTTCGTGGGCTGAATCAGCTTTTACAGTCTTACTATTGTAGAGCCCATCTAGAGATGCGCGTCCCTGAGGCAGTAAAAAAACTTGGAATTACGGGTTGGTGAATAGCACGTTCAGCTTGAGGAATTTTTTTGGACCACTTACTGGGGTTGTGGCCTGGCGCTTTTCCAGAACTGTTCCGTTAGTCGTAGTGGTGCTGAGGGTCGATACGGACACTCCGGAGTTCGTCCAGCTATTGGTGACGGACAGATCCGTTGAAACCACAGGGGTGAGGGTTACATTGCTGTTCGTGCGGGCAAAGTATGTCAGTACGAGGTTCGATCCACTAATAGAATTTGATGGCAGTAGGCTTGTGGAAATCGGGTTTGTACCGGTGCCGCCGTAGGCGTAGCGGAGAGCATCGCTCAAACCGTCCGTCCCACGATTGGTGCCGCCGTTGCTCATTGAGACTTTGACAGTGCGGTTGGTGGTGGCTGTATTGGAGCGGCTGTCCGTGGCGGTGTAGGTCACCAGATAACTTCCCGGCACGGCGGTGTTGACGGGGTTGTTGGAGAGTACCGTCACGCCGGCGTTGTCACCGGCATCAAAAGCCGTGGCACCGGAATCTGAGTAGGTGGGGCCCCAGTTCACCAAGGCCGGATTGGTGCCCAACAGCGTAATGACCGGAGGAGTGGTGTCAGAAACGACCGGTACTGAGTTGGATTGATATACGCGGACGTAATCGACCTCATAGGTGGCTGAGGCGAGGGAAGAGTCGATGAGGTTGCCCACATAACTCCCGCCCATCGCCAGATTTAGAATAAGAAAAAACTCTTTCTGGAAAGCAGAGGCATCTGCGCTCGGCGGAGTCAAAGTTGCTGTGTCAACTCCATCAACGCTGAAAACAAGGTTACTACTTGTCCACACAACTGTGTAAGTATGAAATGCGGTGGAGGGGGTGGCGACTGCGGAACGAGATGTGGGCTGGACTGGGGTGCTTCCATTTTGGGTGTTGGAGTGAAGGGCATGACCGACGGTGTTGGCATCGGAGGTTGGGTTGCCGCGCCACTCCATCACATCTATCTCTCCGCACGCAGGCCAGCTAGCGGTCGAGATATTGTTGCCAAGCAACCAAGCGGCAGGCCATGGGCCGATTCCAGACGGAAGTTTTGCACGGAATTCGATTTTTCCATATTTAAAGCTGCGAAGGCCCTGGGATTTAATACGGGCTGAGGTCCAACTACCTCCCGATTTTACGGCCTGTAAAATCAGACTGCCGTTTTCCACGCGTAGATTGGAGTTGTTCGCCGTGTAAGTCTGGGATTCGTTATTACCCCAACCGTCATTGTTAGGGCCGCGACCCGTTTCTGCCACCCAGTTTTCGGAATTGAGCGAGGATCCTCCAAATTCGTCCGCCCAAACCAGAGAGTATCCCGCCGGTGGGGTCGGCGAAAGGACCGAGCCTTGGCTAACTGCCAAATCATCTAGAAAAACGGATCCCGCGTCGGTCTCAGCCGATTGAACAAACTCAGCAACCAATTGGATCTTAACGGCACCATCCGGGATCGTGCTATTTGCCGTTAGCACGGTCCATTGATCTAGCACCTGATTGCTGGATGTGACGGTAACCACGTCATCCTTAAATGGCATATTGTTGGAGTCGAGGTAGCGAAAACCAAAATTCAAGGCACTACCCCCGGTCAAACGATCTGAGGAAAGCACTTTCACGGAAGCTTGTGCGTAGACGCTGGCACCCGTGTAAAGATTTAGAGCGGGGGATGGTAAGGACCATTCCTGATACACCACGCCTTTTTGAGAACCCCATGTATTATCCCAAATGGTGGCAGTTGCTGCATTTGTGTCATGGTCGTATTTGTCCCCTTGGGGAGCCAACCTGAGGGACTTGGTGCCTGTCCGGGCCTGCTGGGAAGACAACTCCTTGTTAACCCCATTTGTGGCTATCACATCGGTTCTCGCCCATTGCTTCCATCCGTTAGGAACAAAGGATCGGGCGTTAGTTCCAGTGGGTGAGTCTTCCTCGAAACTGCTGTTGGCGAGTTCGAATTTTGAAGCGGTGGCGAGTTGAAGCTCAATCGAATCTATCTCAAGCATATTATCAGCATCATAGTCAAATTCACCCTGAGTCATAACAACCACCACGCGGTAAAAGGGGGCATTCAGATCCAGCGGAGCAGTTGGCGTGATAGTTCCGTTGGTTGCGGGAACGGGGATCCGAGCGATAGATCCGTTGATCGCACGGGAAAGAGAATCACCGCTGACGGAGGAAACCAAGGCAGATAGGTTTCCGCCAGCTGTCACGAAGCTGGGGCTGTTGTTATCCAATTCGAGAGCAACACGGTCATAAAACTGGTCGGGCTTACCATCGTTTAGGGAGGTGGCAACGCCACCTACTACGTTGTGACTTTCATCGTCAATAGGAATTCCTAATTGAAGCGAGCCTGTGGCAGTGCCCCCTGGTATATTTAACGACTCAAGCCGTACCTCCACCTTGTTTTTGTTATTGCTAGTCCAGGAGTTTAGGGGACCTGACGAGCCGCCGCTGGAGCGAAGGGATATCCGGAAAACACTGTTGGCTAAATCAAGCGATCCGGGAGAAGCAACCTCCCGCTGAATACCGGACCACCATGGTGCACCTGTGTCCAATCCTGTGCTGTTGACAGTCAAATTCAAAGCATCTTGCGCTAAGGAAAGGATTGAGTTGGCGATAAGGTTGGCGGATGGGTCATTAGCGGGAGTCCCGGCAAATTGACTCCACCCCAACAGGCCAGTAGCGGCGTTGGTAAAATGCTCGATGGGCTGCAGGGGAAAAGCAGAGAGATTAATACGGAAATTGCGGTCCGCAGATTCGTTGTCGTTATTGTTGATCGTAAGCACGCCGGTTAAGGCCGCAGGGGTGGCTGGAGCAGCAATTAAAGGAATGGTTAAAGAAGCACTCGGAGCAATGGTGACGTTCGTTGGCGAACTCCCTAAGGAAAAAGAATTGGCCACACTGTTGGAAAGAACAAGATTGGTGATAACCAAGTTGGTATTCCCAATGTTTTCCAGTTTGATCAAGTACGTCTGAGGTTTGCCGATAATCGGAGCAGGTAATTGGTTGGTCCCGTTGTTAGAGGACGGCAAGCCTGCGATTTTTACCGCCAACTGAGGTCCGGCAAAGCCACTCGGCACTTCGGTGATCGTGAGATCGACTTTACCTAGGGAGTTCGAATTCGCACGGTTCGCGTTGAGTCCTTCGACTGTGAAACCGTACTGGATGAGTGCAGTCGTGCTGGTGGCTAAGGAAGAGAGATCCATAGAAACACTGAACGTTCCGTTTGTTAGGCGCTGAATTACCCCTCCGGCATAGGCCCAGTTAGTATTATTGTAAAATGCTTTTATAAAAACCGAGGCGCTATGAGAGGAGGCGAGATTGTTGGAGTTAATGGTGCCAGAAAAAACTATTGGTTTTGTTAAATTCAATTTTTGCAAACTATTTGTAGCGATTGTACTGACCTCTAGCCATTTGTTGCCGTTGGAACCATTGGCCCAGTAGGGATCTGTAGCATTGTAGAGGTTGTAATTTGGAAATAAGACAAGTTTATTACTATAACTGCCAGAAATCGATGTCGCCAAATCCGAAACACCCCATGGGGAACCCCATAGTGGAAGTGAACCCCCTTTTGCACCGCTTGAATTACTATAAACTGCCACATAACCTCCCCACGTTATTGGACCATTTGCACCCGTCACCTGGGCTTGACTTTCTGATCCCCCGAAAAGAATCGCAAAAAGAATAAAAAAATATGCAATGCGCCGTGTTTCCATTTTTCGCAGTCGAAAGAGGATATTATTTGTGATCATAGGATGGCGGTTTTGAGTCCTAGGTGTCTGATAGTAAAAATTATGGGCATAGAATCTTGGGGAATGATCATGATACTACACAGTAATCAGAAAACTATTTTTGTCAAGGGGATGAATCTTATAAAAGAAACTTAAAAGTGGTTGTGACTTAATGTTTTTAGAAAGAATGTTTCCGTATAGCGATTTAAGAGTAAACATTTTGGTTTGACCGTTTTGATATAGAAAACGTTCGAAAAATTACCCAAAGAGCTTTAGATTTGATGGAGTTAGGTGGATTTAGATAAAATTGGGACTCAAGGCGCCGCTAGGCTTGCAATCAAAACGAAAGCATCGGATCTATCGGAAGTTGTGGACAAAGAAGCCGGACCTCAGTTTTGGCTCAAACCAGGTACTTTTGGGGGGCATGATTTGGTCGGCATCGGCCACGGCAAGAATTTGCGACAGGGAAACGGCCGGAAGGCTGAAAGCGGCGGCTGCTTGGCCCGAATTGACCTTCTCCTCTAACCCTTTTGTGCCATGAATTCCGCCGACGAAATCGAGACGGGCATCGGTCCTAGGATCCTTCACCTGCAAAACCGGACCAAGCAGGTGATCCTGAAGAGCGGAGGCGTCCAACTTGGCAACTGGATCCGATTTCGCGTCGGCTTTCCAAGCGAGTTGATGCCATTTTCCCTCCAAGAAGAGCCCGATCTTTCCTGTTTCATCCGGAGGGGCGGAGGGAGAGGGAGTGACTTGAAAAACTTTTTTCGCCTCTTCGAGAAATTTTTGAGGGGTGAAGGGGTCCAGCTTCAAGACGAGACGGTGATAGGGAAGAACACGGAGTTCCGAGGCTGGAAAATAAACAGTAAGAATTCCGAGCGGGCCGGGTTTCTCCTTCGCCAAACGGGCCGCCGCCGCCGCCCGATGATGCCCGTCGGCTATGTAGGAGCGAGAGACTTGGGTGAAGAGCCGGACGATTTCAGCGGCATCCGGACAGCGCCAGACGGTGTGTTTCACCCCTCGTTCATCGGTGACTTCCGCCAGCGGCTTTTCAGTGACCTCAATCTCGTCCATCTGGGCGGTCAGTTCGGGAAGGTCGGGATAGGCGGCGAGCACAGGGCCGGTGAGTGCGCCCAGATGCCGGATCAGGGTGACGCGGTCGTCCTCCTTGTCGGGTCGGGTGAACTCATGTTTTCGCAGTTGGCCGGAGGCGTAGTCGCCGAAATCTGCCAGAGCGGCAAAGCCTCGTTGCCGGTGTTTTCCCTCGACCATTCGCACGAGATAGATCGAAGGCTTGGTTTCTTTCAGTAAGGATCCGTTCTCGATCAGTCGGGAAAAATTCTCAGCTGCCTTTTTATACACCTCAGGGGCGTTGAATTTGACGGTGTCGGGAAAT
>Ga0214921_10009163_pt1 | contig 12604 bp, 12 predicted proteins | sample LL1505_MetaG_FD_177992 | JGI IMG/M metagenome (GOLD analysis project Ga0214921, IMG submission 177992) | Freshwater microbial communities from Lake Lanier, Atlanta, Georgia, United States - LL-1505 | ecosystem: Environmental > Aquatic > Freshwater > Lake | place: USA: Georgia | collected... | reverse complement strand
ATATTATAAAAAAACTATTATAAAAAAACTATTGTAAAAAAAAAATATATTTATATAGTAACATAACAAATATATAAAAATATATAAAAATATGACAATAAAAAAAGCCATAAGGAAAAATACAAATTTATTACAACAATACGATGGTGGTGCACCATTTACAAGAGGAGGGTATGGTTGCTTATTTAAACCAGCAATACAATGCGAAGATTCAGAAACACCTAAGAATTATGTAAGTAAATTATTGGAAAATAAAAATGCTGTTAGAGAATATGAATATATATCGCGTATTAAACAAAAATTACAAAATATACCAGCAGATATAAAAAAATATTTATTAATTGATAATATTAAATTATGTCAACCAAAGCAATTTACTGAAGAAGATAAACAAAATATAGATAAAACGTGTGATCATATTATATCAGATATTAAAGATACTACTACGCATAAACCAATAAATTCTACTACTATAAATAATAATTTGGATAAATTTAAAATTATAAATATGCCAGAATTGGGTATATCAATGCATGAATATATAAAAAAAACAAAATTAAGTTCACTCAATATAATTAAATTGAACAATATTATAATAGAATATGTATCAAAAATTATGCCAACCATAAATAAACATGGAGTAATTCATGGCGATATTAAATCCGCTAATATATTGTTTAATTTAAATAATACTGAATTACCTACTGTAATTGATTGGGGGCTATCATATACTATTCCATCGGATAAAACAAAATTTCCTAATGCATTATATAAATTAAGCGTGCAATATCAACATCCATTTTCCACATTTCTATTTTCAAAAAATATAATAGAAAAATACAAAAAATTTTTAAAAAATTTACATTTAGAAAATGTTAAATTATCCAGAGATAGTTTGCGTATATTTGTGATATCTAATTATTTTAATTTCTTACAACATCATGAAAGTCATTATAAAATATTATTAGGAATATTTATTACTGGATACAAAGGGGATATGTTACGGGATATATCGGATAAAGACTCAGAATTTATTGATAATTTAATATCGAATAATATTCTTATGCATTATAAAATAGAATATATAATTGATGTATTGTTAGCTTATACAATAAATTCAAAACTAGAATTAGGTAAATATTTTCACGAGGTATATTCAATGAATATAGATATATGGGGTATAATGTCAATATATTTTGAATTAATTTATCATGAACATGGTAAATATTATATGACAAATAATGAATATAAAATATTCATTGGTCAAATAATGAATATATTAATAGATAATATATTTAAGAATGGTGATAAGAAAATAGATATACCAAAGTTAGTCGATGATATTAATAATTTAAATAAATTTTTAACAAATATACATCATAGAATAGCTCATATTCATAGGGTAAGTAAACTAGTAGATAAACATGAACATGATGGAGTTATAGATATAAAAAAAAAAGGTATTGCAAACAAATTATCTGCAAATTTGTTGTTTTATGATGATATAGAAAAACATGTAAAACATGTAAAGCATACAAACCCCCCAATCCACTCAAGCTATAGAACCAATATAAAAACAAAAAAATCAAGTAACCAAAATACAATAAAAAATTATGGTGAAAAAACAATATCTTTTAAAAATTATGATGATGTGTTTGTAAAGGGTGGGCGAGGACGAAGGATAAGGCGAAGTAATAAACAAAAACACAGTCGCAAAAGTTTTAAATATGGATACAAATTACATGAGGGTTATGAAATAAGAAATAAAACTAGAAAATTAACACGCTAACACGCTAACACGCTAACACGCTAACATGCTAACACGCTAAAAACTATAAAATTAAAAACTATAAAATTAAAAACTATAACCTATAACCTATAACCTACAAAATTATTATATGTTGAATATATAATTGACAACATATAATAGACAACATATAATCGACAACATATAATGAAAATAGAATTAGTAATATTTATAGTAACAGGGTTATTAATAGCAAATACATATTACGATGGTAAATTAATAAAGATATTAAATACTATAAAATCTAGTAAATATTTAAAAATGGCTACATTTGCATTTGGTGGCCTTTCGTTGTTTTTATTTTTCAAAAAGAATCCTGAAAACTCTAGGGAGTTTTTAGGTAGGGCTAACGATATGATAAGAACCCTACCTATGACGCGTGACTCTGCCGATTTGATCAGTCCATTTTTAAATTTAACAAATACAAAATCATTTACAGATACAAACCAGGATATTTATATGAGCGGCGGAGGTGGTGATAATTCTAATGATTCATCCGCAAGTGCAAGTGTGAATCGTATGATGATGTCAGGTAGAGGAACTACAAAACGAAGTGTAAGTGAAACAAAAAAGAAATTTGTCGCTGCAAATCAGAATTGGTTATGCGGAGATTGTAAAAGACAACTGCCTGCGTGGTTTGAGGTAGATCATGTAATAGCTTTACACAATGGTGGATCAAATGAAGTTGGTAATTTAGTAGCATTATGTCGAGATTGTCATGGAAAAAAAACAGCAATGGATAGATTAGACAAGTTGTAAATTGAATAAGTAATAAGAAATAAATGAAAATGTTCAAGTATGTGTATGTATATGTATATGTATATGTATGTATATGTATATGTATGTATATGTATATGTATGTATATGTATATGTATGTATATGTATATGTATATAATAAATTATAATAAGATAGTATATTAATATATTAATATATAAATGGATCAACCATCCTCATCCTCACCATTGGGGCTTATTTTAGACGTAACGAAATTTATTATTTATGCACTATTGCTTATATCAATTGCTATGTTATTTACTACTGGTGGATTAATTGCAAGTTATGTGACAGGTATAACATTAATTTTGGTTATTATGTCATTATGTGCATATTTTGATATAGGAAATTTGGGTATTTTTAAAAATTTAGATTTTTTAACAGCATTATGGAGTTTACCTATAATAATGGTTTTAGTTATTTCACGAAAAGATTTATCTGAAAAAACAAAAAGTATTACTGATCCTATTTGGATTATTTTATCTATTTTATTGATATTAAATTTCGCTGCAAGCTCGATACTCGATTTAATAAGCAAGGCAATCGGCATGGTTTTAAAAATTTCAAATATATTGTTACCAATTTTGATAGGCTTAGTATTAGCAACACTTATTATAAGCGTTGTATTCTTTTGGGATAAAATAAGCACGACGGTGAAAATATCATGTGTCATTATCGCAATTTTAGCAGGTTTATTTTTTTCGAATAGTGAAAATATTATTGCATATTTAGCTACTAATAAGGTTTCACTAGCGTTAAACGCGATTGTTATTATTGGTTTTGGTATTGTAAATTATTTTTTATATAAATATACTGATAATGGACTGTTATCTAATGTTTTTCAAATTTTATCAATATTATTTATAGCAAGATGGATATATTTGTATGCATTTAAATTTTATGGATCATCAGGTGTTAAAACTTTTACATCTATGATTGGAACACAGACAATGAAAGGAGACAAAGTAATCCCACCCTCAAATGAGTTTTATACTTATTTGACAGATATAAATTTTTATTGTGAAACAATAAAGTCACTATTTAAAGGCGTTGTTAAGTATTTTCTACTAGCTATATTTTTATTTTATGCATGGTTTACATTTTATATTTATTATAAGAATAGTTTCGAATTTTTAACAACATATAAAAGTTTGTCACTTATGGGATTTTTGGCGGTTGGGTTTGTTTTATTATTGTTAGCGATATATTCTTTATCGGGTAGTTCTGGTGTAGAACAAACTAGTCCATATGTATTATTTATTTCCAAAATAGGTGCATACTTTGCAGGGTTTATAGTTGTTATGGGAATAATAATTTACGCATTATCTAAAATCATGTCTATACCATCTACAACTGCACAAATTGTTAGCATTATTAATTTTCTATTACTTATGGGGTTAGTTGCCCTAATACTTAGTATTTTTAATTTCAATACATCATCTAACTTGACAATATCTAGCAATAATGGATTAGGATTTATATTTGATTTTATTGTAAAATTAGTTTTATACATTCCCTGTTTTATTATTGATTGTTCAAATGTGCTAAGAGAACAACTGCAATTAGCTAAGAAAGAATATACAGTAGTTATTATTTTACTTATTGAAATTGCATTAATAGCTTCTAAATTTTTGCTTCCAAAATTATTCAATACAGTAATAAACAGTGATGGTGTAGCACTAACAACTAAAGTATATCCTCTTGAAATGAAAAATATGGTTTCAATTCCACCTGCAATGAAATTAATGAATAAAAACTTAAACTATGGTGTATCGTGTTGGATATATATTCATCCGGTACCGAATAATACAAATGAGGCATATATACAAAATACATCATTAGTTAACTGTGGAAATGTGCCAGATATCCAATTTAATGCTGAAAAGGGAGCACTTGTCTTCGCAGTTGACGTAACAAATGTAAATGGAGGTAAAAGAACAGTTATTGCCCCTGATAAAAAAACAGGTAAAGATATAAAGATAATATATTCAAGATGGAATCATGTTTATGTGAATTTCATAGATGGTGGAATGGATATATTTATTAATGGAGATTTAGTAATATCTGAGCCAAATATAATACCTTATCAAAATCCAAATGGAGTGATTATAGGTTCATCGCCAGGTATATATGGAGAAATGTGTAGTTTAGTATATTATAAGACATCAATATTGGCACAAAATGTAAAATTAATGTATGAGTCTATGAAAAATATGAATCCTCCTGTTACAGTTTAATTTTAGTATAAACTATTGCAAACTATTGAACAATAATTATCATTATTATAATTATAATAATAATTATTGTTATTGTTATTATTATAATTATTGTTATTATTGTTATTAAGAAAAATTTCTAGATGTATAATATAAATGGATTTAAAATTAATAATAGGTGTTGTAATCGTTGTTATAATTTTATATATTATATGGAGTTACTTTTTTACCTCGATGCAAGTATTGATGTCTTTTCAAGATGCAGCGGTGTCAAAAAGTGTGGCACTTACTTCAATAGATAGTTCAAAAAGCAATTATTCCTTTTCAGTATGGACATATATCAATGATTGGGGGGTTAATTATGGAAAGAGAAAAAATATTTTAGTTATTTCTGATGGCCCTAGTTCATTTTATTATTTTGCATTATATTTTGCCCAAACAACGAATGATTTACAAATTTATGTTAGAACGCAATCCTCTACTTCGACAACTAATTCATACACTACCGATAGTGGTATAACAGCTACTTGTGGTGTTACTAACTTTCCATTACAGACATGGGTAAATATATCTGTTAGTGTATATAATCGCGCAATCGATGTATATATTGATGGTAAGTTAATTAAGACATGTAGTATGTCTGATGTTGCAAAACCCATTCCAACGGGTAAGTCTATAAACATTGGAGGAGAAATCACTAATTCAAGTAATTTGCCTGGATTTTCTGGTTATATTGCAAGTGTATTATATAATTCCGATGTGTTTAGTCCAAAAGAGGCATGGGATATATATGCAAGAGGATATAATAATTCCGCATTTGACTTGAATGTATTGAAACGCTATAAATTGCAAATGTCTTTCTTGAAAGATAATAGTGTTCTGAAACAGTTTAGTATTTAGATAATTTATTAATATCTATTTATTAATATCTATTTATTAATATCTATTTATTAATATCTATTTATTAATATCTATCTATTCAAATTTAAAATAATTAATCATTATTGGTTAATTATTTTAATAATTACAATTATCATATATAAATAAATAGTGAAATAGTTAAAATAGTGTAACAATATATTAAGCATGATATAAATATTTTATATCTAATATATAAATATACATGGCTGAATCATCACCTTCTCCACCAGAACCCAAAATAGAAGCACCAAAATTAGATGCCGCTCCAATACAAGCGGCAGCATCAGGATTTAAAGATTTTAGTTCCTCGAGTATGGTAGAAGGTTCTAAAGATTTTTTAGAATCCAATAGTTGGGTTGCAAAAATTGCATTTTTACTAATGGTGGTAATCGGTTTTGCTATTTTATTTAGATTAATGGTTGCATTTCTTGGATGGTTATTTTCTCCAAGTGGTAAAGTTATATTGGTAGATGGGTATATTAACGGTTCAGATTCTTCGACTATATCACAAGATCCTAATATTAAAAAGTCGATTACTGTTATTCGTTCTAGTAATGAAAAGGACGGTATAGAATTTACATGGTCTACATGGTTGTTTTTGAATGGTTTTACAAATGATATATCCTACCATCATGTATTTAATAAAGGAAGCAAAGAAATGGGAACCAATGGTATTGTTTCTACAAATAATGCACCTGGTTTATACGTAAATCCTAAATATGATGGTATCACTGTTATAATGAATTCATTTGATGCCATTGATAATAAAATAGTTATAAAAGATTTGCCAATCGCAAAATGGATGAATGTTGTAATCCGCATTCAAAATAATAATTGTGATGTATATGTAAATGGGCGTTTAACGAAACGGCATATTATGAAGAATATTGTAAAGCAAAATTACGATGATGTTAATGTGTGTTTGAATGGTGGATTTTCAGGATATTTATCGAATTTAACATATTATAATAATGCGATTAGTATTGCTGAAATACAGGATATTCTCACAAGTGGCCCTAATATGAAAGCGGTTTCAAAGAATTTAGATGACGATTTCAATAGGCCAAGATATTTGGCAGATAGATGGTATTTTGATCAGAATGCTGTTCCTTAATATTATTATTATTATTATTATTATTATTATTATTATTATTATTATTATTATTATTACATTTATTTTGAAAAATATATCGGCCACTTTGTTCCACCTGCCGAGTATGATTTAGGATTTCTATAATTATTAAACGGATCATCTGCTGCAAAACAAAGTATAACCGGTTTACCAGGAACACCTGAACTAGACGATGAATTGCATATAATCGGCGAAACTTCGTCCCAGCATGTTAATGTATTACTTACGATTTTCAATCCTACTCCAGGTGTGCCGTCTATATTTGTAATATTGGGGTATGTATTTGTTTGCGACTGGGATGCCCATCCTTTTTGACGTGTAAGTTGATTCTTTGCAGCCAAAGACCATCGCATTGCTTTTGTAAAATTAAGTGTTCCATTTTCAGGACATTGTAAAATATTAGCTTTACGCTGCATATCATAACTTGTTTCAGCAACGCTATTCATTGATGTTTTATAACTAGGACAGTTAGGTTCAAAACGTGACCATTCGCGTGTCGGAACCAGACTATTATTAAAAGGCATCGCTTGTGCAATATTTGATGGTGCGCTTTCGAGAATTATATTAGTTTTTGCATATACTTGAAAACAATATGTAGTCGCATTATTTACAATAGCAATAGTATTAAAGTTGGCAATATTGTAAAACAGATTTTGTGTTGTTCCAAGCAGCATCCAATCTCCAAATCCTCCGATTTTATATTGAATTGTATATGTTATAGTAGAGGTTGATGTAGATGCATTCCATGATAAAGAAACAGCACCTCCATCTGATGCAATCGCAACTAAATTTTTTGGTTGGGTTGGTGCAGACATTATATTATTATATTAAATTATTATATAATGTTAGACTGTTAGATTGTTATATAATATTATATAATGTTATATTATTATATAATATTTAAAAATATAATTTATTATTAATGGTTATATGCATTGATACTTATACAAAAAAACGCGTATTAAATAAGAAGAATAAAAAAACTATAAAAAGATGTAAAACAAATAGTTACTGTTTAAAATCAAATTTACCCTTATATGATAATTCAGTTATATTTCAGTATTATAGTAAAAGTAAGGATAATCAATTACCAGGGATGGGTGCTGGTGAAAAAATTTCCCCTTGTAATATTTCAAAATATGAAATGCTTGCTTCTATACCTAATTGGCGCAAAATGTTGTCTAATTTGTGGGAACCTCCAGGAAAAGATAAGAAAAAAGCCCTTTTTAATCTAGGGGGATATAGATGGCGAACATTGCAGCATTATATGGAAGCAATTAAATATATAAAAGAAAATCCTAAATATTATTATCAATTTTCTCTAGACTCGGTAACAGAATTGTCGAAGAATCCTTTACTAGCAAAAAAGATGTATAAAAATATAAATGTAGATAAAGATTTTAAAATTCGTGAAAAAACTGAGCGTGAAAGGGCATTATATGCCAAGTATAGTCAAAATATATATTTACGAAATGTTCTTTTACATACAATGAATGCAAAACTAATACACTTTAGAAGAGGTAAACCTCCATTAGTATCTAATGAACTTATGCATGTAAGACGATTACTTAGACAAAAGTTATGTAAAAATAATTAAACATAACATTATGTATTTTATTAGTTACTAATGGTAACTAATGGTAACTAATGGTAACTAATGGTAACTAATAGTAACTAATAGTAACTAATGGTAACTAATAGTCGTTAAACTCTAAGTCGTGGGTTTACACATACATCCATCGTCGGAAAAATATCTCCCGACATACATTTCATATCTTGTGAAACTTCAATACAACTTCTAAACCCTCTGTCTTCTCCTATATAACAATATCCCGATTTTGATCTCGGAATTTGCGTATTACTCGTCGCATCATCTTCTGCAGGATGCTGATTTTTAAGCGCATATTCCAATGCCTTTTTAACAGATTCTTCCTTTTCTTTCTCACGTGTTGACTCTTCCTGATATGATGCCGGTGCTGAACTTGGTGGACGAGCTGATTCGCCCTGATTTTGTAACGGTGTTTTCCTTTGGTTTGGTTGAATCGGGATAGGTTTCAAACTAGGGTCAGTGCGAGGCATTGTAGGCATAGAAGCGGAGGGTGTAGAAGCAGTAGGAGATGTTGTAGTTGGTGGAGTAGTTGTTACAGGATTTGTTCCAACATTTTGCTCAAGTTGGTTCATTGTATTTGTGCCTGTATTTGAGTCTTTACCTGGTAATGCATCTCTGCTAACAATACTTGGCGTTGCCTTTACAATACCAACCGATACCAATAAAGGTGTAATATATAATTCAATTTGTTGTTTAAACCATTCAACTGAGTGTTCTAAATATCCGGTTAAATTAAGAGCAAAAACAATGACTATTACAAATACAATAATTACTCTAAATACAAACCACCAGGTTGATGATGCTGGTGAAGATTCACTATCACCTGAGCTAGATGCAACCGAGGCTGCTTCAGATGGAGATAAAACAGATAATAATTTATTTGACTTGAATGTTATTCCTTTATCGGCATCTGCGTCTGCATCCATGTCAGCACCATTTGATGCTTTATAATCTTTGGGCATTTCTGGCTTTTCTGTTTTAAATCTATCTAAAAAAGAGAAAAGCGATTTTGATTTGGTGGATTCAGATTTACCTTCTCCTGCGCCTATATTTTCTTCTCCGCCCATTAAAATATGAAGAGAACGTTTTAGAGAACTTGATTTGGATTTAGATTTATGTTTTAATTTTTCTTTCATCGTAATAAAATATAACTATAAAATATTTTATACTGTAATATTTTATACTATAATATTTTATATAATATTGAAATAATATATAAAGTATTTTTACAATCCTCGGAATTTTAACTAAAATGAATTCTTTTATTGTAAGTTCAGTGTTATTAATTCTTATTGATTCTATTTATTTATTTTTTATTGGAAAACCGGTTTTTGATAAAACTGTAGCAGCGATTCAAAATTCTCCACTTGTTGTAAATATAGCTCCTGCCATTTTTACATATATTCTTATGGCAATTCTTCTTAATTATTTTATTATATCCGTAAAAAAACCTGCATTTGATGCATTTATTCTCGGTTTTTGCGCTTATGGTATATTTGATTTTACAAATTTAGCAATTTTCAAAAAATACACTTTAAAAGCAGCAATTATTGATACATTATGGGGAGCTATATTATTTTTTGTGGTTACTACAATTACATACGCGCTAAAGAAGGGGTTTTAATTTGACATGTGTTCGCATCATTCGGGTGATGTGTTCATTCCAAAGTCAAATTTATTTAATAATTGTAATTTATCAATTGTTTTTTCTAGTGAACTTTTGCGAATATCTGTCATTAGATAATCTACTTTAGGCCCTATTTCGTTTTTTTTTATTTGTTTATAAACAGCGTTTATTTTTTTCACTACGTTTTCTATTAATTCTTTATCTTTCGTTATTTCTATTTTAGTATCATATTTTTCGGTTAAAATAGAAATTGCATAGTATATTAAATAACGCCGTCTTTTTTTAACACCAGGTGTATACTTTAAACAATATAGTTTTAGTATACTATTGAGAATTTTAATTTTTATATTATCAAGTGTTTGTGAATTTTTAAGAATAATCTCCCATAGAATCCATATAGGATCCATCTGAAATTTTTCATCGACGGGTATATTGCTTCTCCTTTCACATAAACATTTTTCTTTTTTATTCGCACATATTTTTTGAAACTCCATTATCCATTCTAGCCAAAAACAAGCTTGAAGTGCATTATTTGATTCAGGCGATATATGGTATGCAAATTCATTAATTGCGATAAAAAGTTCTTTAGGATCATCTTTACGATAAATAGATTGCGCATATGATACTGATGACGCTTTTAGCTTATTTGTCATATACGTTATATCGTATTCTTCTTCTTTATTTATTTTAATACCTTGAAAACTGTGTTTTTTATTACTGGAACATAGTATACATATAACTTCTGCAAATAGTGAACGTATTTTTGGGTTATTTCTTAACCGAATTATTTCATCATTATATCCAGAGGATAAAATTGTTTTAAAATTTTCATATCGCATTTCTAAATAGATTGCTAATTTGGGATTGGCCAAATGGATATGTTTCCCTAAAAATGTAAGAATAATATCCCATAAATCTAGAAACTGTCCTGCGCAAATAAGTTCGGCGCTCCAGTTGCATGCCGGTTCTATTTTACCCTGTAGAAAACAATTTAGTAATTCTTTGCGGACATCGGTTCTTTTATATTTTGAAAATGACTCTCCTTTAAAATCTGTTATAGTTCTAATATCATTAATTTGCGATTCGTTATCCATATACTATTTTTTCTATAAAAAAATATATAATAATAATACATATAAATATAAATTAAATAAATAAATGACAATTATTGACACAGCGGTTAATAAAATAAATAGTTCTTCGTGTTGGGTAGTAATAACTGTATTTTTTATTATCCTTATATCTGTTGTATATGTTTATCGTTTATTTTTTATAGATATTAATTCAGATTCAAGTGTTTCTAATAAATCTGAAGCGTTTACTCTTAATAGAGAAGAATCTAAAAAAATAGGCGAAGAATCACTCGATACTTTTTATGCAAACATATACGAAAATTTATTCTATAGTGATTTACACGATGATTATGAAGTTGGTATTATCCTAAATAAAACAAAACCTGTTAAACAAACCGATGTTTTAGTAATAGGTTCAAAAACAGGGAAACATGTTGATACTTTTACATCAAAAGGATTTAATGGTTATGGTATGGAGAAATCAACAGATATGGTGTCATTTTCTGGTAAAAAATACCCAGATAGTAAATATATTGTAGGAGATGGAACAAATCAACTTACCTTTGAAACTGAAAAATTTACATTAATAACCTTGCTGGATTTTTCTGTTTATACAATTCCAAATCGTCGTATGTTATTTGAAAATTGTTACAAATGGTTGGTTCCTGGTGGATTTTTAGCAATTCATCTTATGAATGTTGGTGGATTTTATGATTCCCAGACATACGGAGCACGGCAGCGTAGATTTTCACCAGGCGTTATGCGTTTATTTACTAAACAAAATATTCCCAATTATTTGGGTAACAATGATGCTGTTATAGATGATATTATTTATCGTTCTGATATTAAAATGAGCGTGCATGATCCTGAAAAAATAGAGTTACGTGAAACATTCAAAAATCGTAAAAATGGTAATAAACGCCAAAATATTCAAAATTTTTATACACCAGATCAAACTATTATTCTTAGCGAAATTAAAGATTCTGGTTTTAATATGTTGGCACAATATGATCTACTTCCTTATAATAAACCATTCCAATATATTTATATACTTTATAAACCTGCAAACTGATATTGTATGTCCTGTTATGTATACCTGTTATGTATACCTGTTATGTATACCTGTTATGTATACCTATTATATATATGAGAAGCAACAGAAGCGTGAGAAATTGAGAAATTCAATCATAAATAAAAATGCGATATATTATACATAATATATTCACAATCTTTCACAATATTTCACAGTCTTTTATATTTTTACAATCGTCAAAAATATAAAAAATATATTGTAATGATTTATTATGATATGTATTTGTATTATATCATAATAAGTATTGTATTATTTATTTTGGTAGCATATGGATATAATAAAATTAAATATAAATTCTGGGTGAATCAGCCTGTATTTTATCGATATAATATATTGAACTGGGTAAAATC
>Ga0214921_10009162_pt1 | contig 12604 bp, 15 predicted proteins | sample LL1505_MetaG_FD_177992 | JGI IMG/M metagenome (GOLD analysis project Ga0214921, IMG submission 177992) | Freshwater microbial communities from Lake Lanier, Atlanta, Georgia, United States - LL-1505 | ecosystem: Environmental > Aquatic > Freshwater > Lake | place: USA: Georgia | collected... | reverse complement strand
TCCACCGATGCTATTGAAATAGTCAAACGAATTGGCTATCCCTATACACTTCCTTGCTAATAGAGGCGTTTTATCTAGTTTATAGCTATTTATAACTATATAGATATATACGTGTATGTTGAGCGATCTTCCGCCAATTGATAACGGTACCGATCTTTCTTTCGTCTATAAGCTAGATGAAGACATGTTAAATCTCTTTTTTGAAATCATAGATTACTCTGTCGTAACTATGGCAGAAATTATTGAAAAAGATTTGCAAGGATCTAAAGAGTACTTACAACATTTACCTCTTGAGCAAAATCAAGAGATTTGTAGGTTTCATAGGCAGTTATTGCAAGTATATACCGATTACGAACTATATGAAGAGTGTAAGGAGATTAAGTTTATTGTAGAGTCGCTAGAGAATTATCAGGAAGAAGTTGGAAGTCTGCTAAAAAAACCTTAGCTTCTTGCTATCAATAGCTATTAAAATAGCAAAAAAGAAAAGATATTAAGTATATGATAACAGCCTATACGCTAGCAGGTTGCAGGACATGTAAGGAATTACTATCGAGGTTGAACAGCACCTCTCTGCCTTATCGCAACATCGATGTAGAGGCTAATGAAGAGTTGGCGGATAATCTTGAGAATTTATTGAATACATCAATATACCCCATCGTGCAGATAGCTAAACCTACCTTAGATATTTATTTTACATCTGAAAAGAGTGATCACTATTATTTCGACAATACAAAAATCATATTCGTCTATAGCGGTGTCGCACATCTAATAGACCTTATTAAACGCAATTTATGAAACACAGACAACGTACCACGCAGTTACTTGAGCAAGTTGACAATAGCTTAACGTCTCTAGATTCTTTCATATCGAACGGACGGCCGTCTTATGAGCTAAAACAAGCTATCGAGAAAATTAAGGAGAAGCTAGGTGATATACAGACCTTGCTAAATAATGAATCTGATAGTTGGAGCTAAGCTAGATAATCCGTATTATTACAGTAAAAACGTAATATCATGACATTATCAGCTGAACAGATTCAATCTAATTATGAAGCCTTCAAGGCTACTATTGATAAACATATCTCCTCTCCTCGCAAGGAGAAGCTACTAGAGTATTATCAGTCTATCGAAGATCATCTAGTACTCGCTCCGGCCTCCACTCGAGAGTCTTACCATAATTGTATGCCAGGTGGATATGTAGATCATATTAATAGGGTAGTTACCGCTGCTCTAGATGTACATAACCTCTGGTCTAAGTATGGTACATCTAACGAGACTTACACCGAAGAGGAGCTAGTCTTCGCCGCTATTAACCATGACCTCGGTAAATTAGGTCTTCAAGGTAAACCAGGGGTATTTCCTAACGACAATGATTGGCAGATTAAAAACCAGGGCACCTTATATAAGATAAATAATACACTCACCTTCTCAACAGTCCCAGATAGAACTTTATTTATTCTCCAAAGCATTGGAGTAGAAGTTTCAGAAAATGAATATCTAGCTATTAAACTTCATGATGGACTCTATGACGAAAGCAATAAAGCATATCTTATTTCATATCAACCAGAATCCAGACTCCGTACTACCTTGCCTATTATACTTCACCAAGCAGATATGCTAGCAGCAAGGGTAGAGTGGGAGAGAGATTGGTTACCTAAGCTAAGTAATCCACAACAATCTAAGCCTAAACCGCAAGCTAATAAGTTCAACGCTGCTGCAGCTAAGCAAGAAGCTATGGCAAAAGTAGGTAAATCTAACCCCGGACTTCTAGCAGCATTAAAAAATATTTAAACTATGGTACTAACAGTAATTAATTTATTTCTTTGGGTAGGCACGATACTCGGCTACCTAATCTTTAACCTCAATCAAAAGAATCAAAAACTCGAACAGATGGTTATTGAGCGAGATAACCTACTCAGGAGCCTCGCTTCGACTATCGAAGAATCTGACAGGGTACTTCAAGAGCTCGATAAAATAGGGGCATTTAAAAGTGATGATGAGATAGGTTTCTTCTTTAAGACTATACAGAGTATTCAACAAGCATTAAATCAGTTTACAGTTAAACGATAACATGTCCGTAGACCTATTCGAATCAGAAGATAAAATACAACTCACCCAGCAAGGTACTATTAGAAAGCGAAAGCCTAAGCAAGCTAATGTATATTTCACTCAAGATACCGAAGATGCTATCATAGCGTATGTGCAATCTAAAGATGAGGTTGAGCGCAATAGGATATTTAATACACACATTAACTATGCCTTTCATAAGCTAGCTGAGAATATAATACATACTTTTAAGTTCTACTATACAGAGGTAGATACTATTACAGAGCTAAAACATGAGGTTGTTTGCGTATTGCTAGACAAGCTTAAGTTATACAGGCAAGATAAAGGTAAAGCTTACTCCTATTTCGGTACAATAGTTAAGAGATATCTCATAGTATATAATACGAATAACTATAAGAAACTCAAAGCCAAGGCTGAAGTAGCGGAAGTAGATAATGATAAGACTCTCACTGCCGAGCTTATTAATAACAGTGATCTTGATCTAGAAGCTGTAAACTTTATCGATATGTACGTTAAGTATATAGATACTAACCTGTATATATTTTTCCCTAAAGAAAAAGAGGCTAAAGTAGCGGACGCTATCTTAGAGCTCTTCAGAAAGCGTGAGAGCTTAGATATACTTTCTAAAAAAGCTTTGTACATCTACATAAGAGAAATCACAGAAGCAACTACCCCTATCGTAACTAAAGTCATTAAGAAGCTCAAACACCACTACAGAGAAGTATACGAAAGATACTTGATCGAAGGATATACTCCTAGAATTTCTTAAAAATCCATATTTATAATTAAAGATGTATTATTATGGATTTCGATCAAGAGCTATTTAAAGGTAAATCTTTTTCTTCGCTCCTTAAAGATATTTACGATAATAGTAAGAATAAGGAAAAGCAACTTCGCGATCTTGTACTGCAGTTAAGAGATATGGTACAAGAGCCTGGGGATGCTACCCTTATTGTTCCGTTATTACAAGGCTATATGGAAGTAGCTGTTAAAAACGATGAAGCTTTAATTAAGATGGCTGCTATCGTACAAAAGGCTATGACTGCTGCAAATAAATCAGAAGGAGACAGCGAGCTGCTTTCGGATAAGGATAAGGAATTACTTTTTGCTGAAATACAAAAAATCGATGTCCCGGCACTACCGAATAAAACCGCAGCATAATGTCCACACAGTTAGGACTTAATTTCGACTTTTATAAAACCGGTCAATCAGTCGTAGGCTCTAGCCGTACACTGGCCCGAGTGGATAAAGTAATACTAGGGCCTATACAAGTAGATGGAAAGCCGGATGAAGATTTTAGGAAAAATGGATTATGGGCAAGTGTAGGAGCTATCCGCTACACATTAATGTATACTACAGAAGTAGTACCTAACCAAAATGCAACCATCGCTAGACCTTATAATTCAAATAATACACAATACCCAGTAATAGGCGAGATTGTAGAGCTTGTATATGGACCATCCGACAAACTCAACGATGATAGCCTTGATAAGGAGCTGTATTATAAAAATCCTGTAAATTTATGGAACAGCGTACATCATAACGCTTTTCCGAATTTTTTAAATCTAGCTACACGTAACGATAATCTTAACGTGTCATACCAAGACACGACTAATGGAATAGCTCCAGCGCCATCGACAAGCTCACAGACTCCATCACTAGGTATTCCTGAAAAGCCAAATATTAAAAACCTACAACCCCTCCCCGGCGATATTACAATGCAGGGAAGGTGGGGGCAGTCTATAAGATTTGGAAGCACTACGAAAGGTAGCGCTATAAAGACTCCTTGGAGTAGTGCAGGTACTGACGGAGACCCTATCATGATTATCCGGAATGGACAAACAGATGCTAAGGCAAGTGATCCGTGGACTACACTAGTAGAAGATATCAATAGCGATCCTGCATCCATATATCTATGTTCAGGGCAAGCTATATACATTCAAGACTTAAATAATTTTAAGCTAGATTCGTTTACAATTAACAGCAAAGTCCCTGAAGCTAGCATACAGCCCCTCAAGCGTCCGTTAGTTAGCACTGATGCAGTATCCCCAGTATCACAATCACAACTACAACTCCAATCCGCTCAAGCCTCCACTCAGATAAACATACCTAGCGTAGTACCGCAGACTAAAGTAGCAGTTTCATACGCAGTAACTGGCTCTCCGATACAGACTACAACAGCACAAGGATTCGTAGGACCGCTACCAGATACAGGAAGTAACACTACCATAAGCGTAACAACAACAACCGTACTACCTACCGGACAAATATCTTCGAGTACGGTTAATGTACCTTATGATCCTTTTGGCATAGGTAAACTAGGAAGTACAGCTACTAGTGCACTAACAAGCTTACCTGTTGCTCCTTCTATCGCATCATCACCGACATCAAGTAATCCGGTAGCAGCTGGAGGCACTCAGGTAGAGACTGGGGCTGAATTAGAAGTAATCGTAGCAGAAGAGTCATTAGATAAGTTAGGATTTGAGATTGATAATTCAGGAAACCCTGCAATCATAGAACAAGACGATGTACCAGATACACCATCACCAATTAATAACACTGTATCCGGAAACGGTTTAGTACAAAATGACGGAACTCTCGGAGATCTTTATTACTATCCATCGGCAATATTTAATCAAGGGGACCCTAAATGGGGAAGTAATTTCGGCGGTGGATACTCGCTAAAAAAAGCAGGATGCTGCTACACAAGCTTCTCTATGATGGCTACGCATTACAAAAAAGATAGTAAATATACTCCAGAATGGTTCTGGAACAATGCAAAAAAATCCACAGTAGTATATTGGGGAGATATGGCTAAGGCGGTAGGCTTGAGAAGCTCAGGAGGTGTCAATGCTACAACAACAGCTGCTATTGATGCAAGACTTAGTAGGGGTCCGGTGATGATTGAATGGGATAATACTAATAAAGGATCTAAGACAAAATATGCAGGACTATATACAAAGAAGCATCACTGGATGCTAGTTACAGGTAAAAATAAAAACGGTACTTATACAATTTTTAATCCTTCCGGAGCTGTAATATACAGAAACCAAACACAAGCTCAAATTGAAGCAGGATTGATACGTATATCGTATATGTTATAGAATAATATTAAAGATGGCAGCGACACCGTATATACCGACCTTCCCATACACTGGCAATCAAATTATATTGTCATCCGGAAGAGTTACGCTCCATTCAAAAGATGATAGCATAATGATGTTCGGTAAGAAAGCTATAGCATTATCAAGCCTTGGTACAGTAAACTTAGATGTAGCGAATAAAGTAATTATTAACTCTCCTAAGATAGAGCTAGGATTAAATGCAGAAGTAGCTGGAGAGCCGGTACTGTTAGGTAAATCGACAGTATTACTGATAACCAGGATGTTAAAAATATTAATACCTCTAGCACAGGCACTGAATAATATGTCAGAAAGTAAGCTTGAAGAAGCAATACCTGCACTAGTAAAAGCAAGTAAAGTAGTAAAGAAAGAATTTCCGCAATTTATAGCTACAGCTAATGCTACCGGATCATTATTATCAACCGTAACATTTACAAAATAATGGCAGGAAAAGGACTAGAAGCAATAGTAACTAATATAGCTAACAGGCTTGGTGATATCGAAGTTGCTATTGATGAAATATATTACGGCAATCCGACGAGAAAAAATAGAGGATTGAAATTGCCGGGAATGACTGGCAAGGTGAACGGCGTACTACCAATAGCTCAAGAAATAGCCAAGGTAGATTTATGTAATATACTAATCTATTTACTCTCGAATGCCGACCTGACTAAGATACCGGGTAAAGATAGTAAGGTAGGTAAGAAGGTAGAAGAGCTAAGGGAGAAAGCTAAAAAATTAAATATTGATATAGATAGTGGGCAGCTAACAAATAAGGTGATCTCCCCAAGCAAACTAAGTAAGATAAAGGAATCGCTAGATAGTATACTATCAGGTATAGATAACGAAGTCGTAGCTGCTGTACCGCAACTTGCTAACGCTAAGAACTACATAGATGATGTTAGGGGATCTATAAGCCCGTACACAAACGTGAATACAATACCCAATGCAGATGTTCAGCGAATTATGGGTAAGATTAGAGGCGTACAATCTACAATGCAATCAATAACAAGCATTAGTAATGTACAAGATTTAACAGATTTTGTATCACGAGCTGCAAATATAAACATAAACAACCAGCTAAGAGAGCTTCAAAAGATCATAAATCCCTCACAAATACTGCCTGCATTCAGAGCGATAGCTGCACTGCTAAGAGGAATAAATCAGATAGCCTTAAAGTTACTAAATTTCATCAGGATACTACAATCAATAGTAACCCAAGCTCAAGCATTGATACGAGTACTGGAGATTATTATTAAGATCTTGAAATTAATACCGCTACCTAATATGTTTACTGTAGTAGCGCTAACTCAAAAGTTTTCTGATATACTGAGAAAGGTTAGTGAGTTTTTAGATAATATGAAAAAGCGGTTAGCTCAGATTAGCAAATTAATTGAGCAGATCTATACAACAGCTATAGATATTATAGCTAAAATAGGTGAACTAAATACAGTAGTGCAAAATATAATATCTAATTTGGAGATATGCGCACCAACAAAAGACTCGCCCATCACTAAGGAGTTAAAAGATACTAGGGATCTATTAACCGGCACTGTAGATAAGCTCAAATCGTTTACAGCTACATATGCATCAGCATTGAATGATAGAAATAAGCAGATTTTTAACGGATATACTTTAGAGATATTAGAAGAAGAATTAGTTGATGAGGGTATAAAATATAAGAGGCGGAAGGCTATTGCACTAGATAGTAGAGGGGTATTGGTGGCTGAAACGCAATTAACTTTCGCTACAGATACCTTATTGCTTTTTGAAGAATTAAAGTTATTATTAGGAGATAAAGGCCTAGCGCTAGGTAGCGGTATACCGGTACCCGGATTAGAGTTAAGCGATAAGGCTTTGTTTGAATCTATTGGACTTACAGACGAGGCTGCCCTAACACAGACAACAGCGCAAGCTAATGCAGAAGTATCAAGCTTTATAACAGGTATTAAAAAGGGAGGTAGAAAGTTTAAGAGAAGGATCCGGCAAATCACATCACAATTTGCTAGTGATTCTGCTCAACAGCTAAAAAGTAATGCGCAATCAGGTAGGTTTACAGGAGCGAGACCAGCAACATTACCTGTACAGGCGCGATAGTTAACTAAATTTAGGATTTAAAAATATTTATTAGTATGATGAAACTAGATGCATTTAGAAAACTCATTAGAGAAGAGGTTCGACAAGTGCTACGAGAAGAATTAAAGGTAGTACTAACAGAACTACGTAAGCCAGAAAAGGTTATAGGTAGTACTTACACAAAAAGTATAAAAGAGAGCGTTAGGAAAGTACCTATGCCAGCAACTCCGCAAGAGATTGCATTGAATTCAAAAGACCCGATACAGAGGCTTTTAGCAGAAACTGCTTACGGAATGGATGCTAGCGAGTATAAAACTCTACTAAACGCAGACTCTAACATAGCACAAGGCTTTCCGCAAATGTTTGGAGGTAATCAACCGCGATTCAGCTCTCCAGAGCCTCAAGTAGTCAACACAGTGACTGAAATGCTAGCAAGCGCCCCGCCCGTTAATGATATAAATCAAGTGCAGATTGATGCAGTACCGGACTTTAGTGCCCTTATGCAAACGATGAAAAGTAAAGGTCAGATATAATGTCATACCAAGCTAGAAATATAAGCCCTCTAGATTTAAGGCCGAGTACTGCTATTGGAGTATCTATACCCTTTTCTGCACCGACAGTATTTACATCCGTGTATACTACACAGGAGCAGTTAAAGTACAATATAATTAACTTCTTGCTCACAGGTAAGCGAGAAAGAGTCTTTAATCCAGGATTCGGAGCTGGGTTAAGAGAGCAGTTATTTGAACAGATTACCACAGAGTCGATAGCTACTATTGAGAGCAATATTCGGTCCGGTGTTGAAGCTAATTTTCCGAATGTAAACATAACTCAACTAGCAGTCACATCGACTTACGACAACAACACAATCAATATACTATTCAGTTACTCTATAATCAATACAGGGCAAACTGATCAAATTTCTTTAAATTTCGAAAATGGCCAGCGTTAGTACCAATACAAAGGATATACGGTATCTCAATAAAGACTTTACCGACTTTAAAGCTGCTCTAATCGAGTACGCCAGGGCATATTTCCCGACGACTTACAACGATTTTACAGCTGCATCACCCGGTACAATGTTTATCGAGATGGCTGCATATGTAGGTGACGTACTCTCCTTCTATCTAGATAATCAGCTACAGGAAACTTTCCTACAGTACGCAAAGCAAAAAAATAATTTATTTACTCTAGCGTATATGCTAGGCTATAAACCTAAAGTCATATCCGCTGCGACAGTAGATCTTGATGTATACCAAATAGTACCTGCATCAGGAAGTTCAGGTAATTATGACCCTGACTTTAACTACGCCCTCATCATAAATGAAGGCATGCAAATAGCATCTAGCGTTAATAACTCACTAAACTTCTACATACCTGAGAAGATAAATTTCGCCGTTTCATCCTCTTTAGACCCAACAGACATCTCTATCTATAGTGTCGATGGTAACGGTGATCCAACGTACTATCTACTAAAGAAGACAACAAAAGCTATATCCGGAGAAGTTAAGACAAAGACGTTTGATTTCGGTGTAGCAGAAAAATTTACTACAGTTACGATTGAAGATACGAATATTGTCGAGGTAGTTGATATAAAAGATAGCGACGGTAATAAGTGGTATGAAGTACCTTATCTAGCTCAAGACACGATAATTGACGCAGTAGATAACGTATCAACTTTCAATCCAGATTATAGTAGTACGGCAGGATTAGTTCCATATATACTGAATCTGCAGAAAGTACCGCGTAGGTTTGCAACAAGATTTAAAACTGACAGTACGTTAGAATTACAATTCGGAGCTGGTATAAATACAGTTTCAGATGAAGCTATAATACCTAACCCGAATATGGTGGGATTCGGTACGATAGATAGCCTAAGTAAGCTTAATACCGCCTACGACCCCGCTAACTTCACGACGACAGAAACCTACGGTCTAGCTCCTACGAATACGACACTGACTGTTAAATACTTGGCTGGCGGAGGTGCACAAGCTAACGTGCCGAGCAATCAGCTGACTCGTATAGTGAACTATACCTATAGTTTTATTGGAGGATTAGTAGATAGTCTCAAAGGTACTCAAGTAGTACAATCAATTGCGGTTAACAATCCTAATCAAGCAGTTGGCGGAGGAGATGGTGATAGTATAGAGCAACTAAGGCTAAACACTCTCAATCAATATCCTTCTCAAATGAGGATAGTTACTCTACAAGACTATCTTGCTGCAGCATATAATATGCCAGCTAAATTCGGACAAATAGCTAAGGCCTATGTAATGAAAGATGATATTATCTTTAAGCAATCTACAGGTGCTAACAGTAATGCTATAGATCCATTAGCAGCATCTATATACGTACTAACTTACGATATTAATAAGAGCCTACTACAGCCTCCTCCTGCTCTAAAGCAAAACCTCAGGACATACATATCGCAGTATAGAATGCTTACAGATTCAATAAATATTAAGAGTGCATTTATAATAAACATTGGAATATCTTTTGAAATAGTACTAAGACCTAACTATTCTAGTAGAGATGTACTAGCGCAATGCTTGATGTCCTTAAAGGATTACTTCGATATCAGTAAATGGCAGATCAATCAACCTATTATACTCTCCGAGCTATATACGCTACTCGATCAAGTAGTAGGTGTGCAGACAGTACAAAAAGTACTGATCACAAATAACTCCGGCGAAGCTAATGGCTATTCTAAGTTTAGCTACGATATTATAGGAGGTACCCTGAACGGAGTTATATATCCATCACTAGATCCATCTATCTTTGAAGTAAAATATCCAGACGTAGATATACAGGGTAAAGTAGTAACATTTTAACAACACAATAACAGATGTCAGTATATAAAGTATTCCCAAACAAAGACGCAACGATCTATTCCGGTCTACCTACAATCAATGCCGGTAGAGATGAGATATTAGAGGTATCGTCAATAAATAATAGCAATGCAATCGGAGTGAATGTAGGTGCAGATGATATAAGAAGAGCTCTTATTGCGTTTTCTAGCGAAGATCTACAAACGATTAAGTCATTTACGTCTGGCCCTTTTAGTGCTAAATTGCGCCTGTACCTAGCTTATGCTTCTGCACTACCTCAAAACTATACTATAGAATGCTATCCAGTATCTCAAAGCTGGGTAATGGGTACAGGTAAGTTAGCAGATTCACCCAATCCTAAAAACGGAGTTAGTTGGTATACATTAGACGGCGTAACAAACTGGGCAACCACAGGAGGCACACGATCCTACCTATATACATCTGGAGGTGGAGTATGGAATGCAACCTACTCTGGATCACAATCATTTGACTATATTGCCGATAAGGATTTAAATCTAGATGTAACCTCGATAGTAGATCGATGGTTCTCAGGTTCAATACCTAACTACGGATTTATAGTAAAACAAGCTAGTTCGATAGAACTAAATCCATCATCCTCTATAGAGACTAAGTTTTTCTCTATGGACACTCATACGATATACCCGCCCTGTCTTGAATTCAAATGGGACGATTCAAATTATAATACAGGTAGTACTAACGTAGGTACAATATCAAGTGACGACTATGTAGTTTTATCAGAGAATAACCTAGGTAAGTTTAAAGAAGATGACAAATATAAGTTTAAGCTTAGAGCTCGAGACAGGTTTCCGGTTCGGAATTTCACAACATCATCAGAATATTTGAACTGGAAATATCTGCCGCCACAAACATATTGGGCTATCCAAGACTATAAGACTAAAGAAATGATTATAGACTTCGATACAACCTACACTAAGGTGAGCGCAAATTCAACGGGCAATTATTTTACAGTCTACATGAATGGACTACAGCCGGAAAGATCTTACCGAATCCTAGTTAAAACAATACTATCTGGATCCCAAGAAGAAGTCGTTACTAGCAATGATATTATTTTTAAAGTTGAAAGATAATGGCAGAAGAGTTAAATTTGTCTAGACAAGTATATAGCAATAGTACCTATACTAGAGTTATAGATACAGAATTCAAGCAGCTAGTAACTCCTGCTGAACCCGTAGAGGAGCCTGTAACCATCGATAGGTTTTTTGAACTGTACGATGAACTGTTCTTTCAAATACCTATTACCGGTGAGGAGAACTCTCATGAGTATCTAGTAAAAAGGAGTAGTGAATATATCGGAGGAGAAGTTCTAACGGATAATGAAAAGGCACTTATTGATGAGATTAATAGTCTACGTCAACAGTTGCTTGAGGCGAATAAAAATATTATAGATATAAGTTCAATTACGTAATGGAAATAGTTAATATACAACTAACATCGCCTGTAGACGAAAGTCAAGTATACGATAATAAAGATCTATCCCTTATACAATCTGCTAGGATATCAAGGCCTTTTGGACGTACAGAAGACTACATTGAGTATTTTATCTACGATGTAAATGGAGAACAACTAGCTAATAACTATTTCGTAAACAGCTATACACCTGTAAATGTAAACCCGGAAAACGCCACATATAGTACATTACAGATATCTCCAGAAGCAGACATCAGGGCAGAGGGTTTTGATAGAGGTACGGTACTTATAACATACAATTTTTTCCGAAAACTATTCAGGAGTGATATTGCTCAGCAGTTCTGGATAAAAGAAATTTCTAGTGATCGGACAGAGCTAAGGGTATGTAGACAGGATCTATCCAATCAAGAACTACAACAAGCTTTTACTGATTATGATAATCAAATATCGGCTAAAGCATACTACCCTGACTTCTATTTAAACTTTGGCGACAATAATATTATAATAGGCGTTAATGTACTGTATGCACTACAGGATGAAGAAGGCTGCTTACTAATAAAGCTTTACGAACCCCTTGCAGATAACATTGAATTAAAAGATACTTTTTGGATTGTTGATAAGCTTAGTGACTCTGTTACCTACGAAATAGACATTCAAATCCCAGCAGAGGTACAAGTAGAGCGTAATACGTTAAGGGGACCGAACTACAATGTAAGTATAACCGAAAAGATAAATCAAACTACCCCGGTATATAACCTCAATACCTTATTCCAGACGACTGTATCTGCATCCTATCAGCAGATAAAGAGCTTGATGGATGAAAAGGGACTTGATATAAATGTTGACTACACAGACTTTAGTAATTTTATACACTTCTCATCTGCTACCGAACGTATCTATAATTTTCTATATAAACAAACATTAATTGAGAGCTACCAAGCTGATATTAACGCCTTAAGTAGTGTAGCAGGCAGCGGTAATGCAATCATAACATCCGGAAGTAAAGTACTCCTACAAGCTAAGATTAACGATATTATTGAAAAATTCGATGGTTATGAATACT
>Ga0214921_10009161_pt1 | contig 12604 bp, 10 predicted proteins | sample LL1505_MetaG_FD_177992 | JGI IMG/M metagenome (GOLD analysis project Ga0214921, IMG submission 177992) | Freshwater microbial communities from Lake Lanier, Atlanta, Georgia, United States - LL-1505 | ecosystem: Environmental > Aquatic > Freshwater > Lake | place: USA: Georgia | collected... | reverse complement strand
CAATAGCACGACGATACATGGGCCATCTCCCTCAAGGGTTGAAGCAAAGACTGTCCATGGACAGTGCCATCGGATCGATCATGGCCCTAACAAAAAATAGGGCTCGGCGGGCGGGCAAGGGCTGAGCGAAGGCCAAGGGTCTGGTTTCGATTGTTCAGCTTTGAGGGGCGGCTATAGTCGCGCAACGCAACCGAGATGCCGCCATGCCCACCGACCCGAAACCTACCGCTGATCTGCACGGCGAAAGCAAGATTCATGATCTGGGCTTTGAGCGCTTGGTCTTCTTTTCGGACGCGGTCTTTGCCATTGCCATTACGCTCTTGGTGTTGGACCTGAAGCTGCAGACCGGACCGCAGGGTCAGATCCTGTTCGACCGGTTGGTGCCCAAGCTGATCGGCTTTGTGATTAGTTTTTCGGTGACCGCCTTCTACTGGCTAGCCCACCATCGGCTATTCAAGACCCTGCGGGCCGAGGATCCTTGGCTGCGCGCCGTCAATCTGGTCTTTCTGGCCTGTGTGGTATTTTTGGCCTTCCCGTCGAGCGTGGTCAGCGAATATGTCGCCGTGCCCTGGGCGGTGATCTTCTATGCCCTGTCGGTGGCAACGACGGGACTGATGCTGGCCGCTCTGGTGCTGGTCTCGCGGCGACCGACACTGATGATGCCGGGTGAGACCAAGGGTGGCACCTTGCGGCTGTTTCTTAGATCTCTTGGCACGCCAATGGTCTTTATCATCACCGGCTTCGTTGCGCCTCGCTATCCCTTGCAGGCCATGTTGTGCTGGATGACCGTGCCCCTTGCCATTCGAGGAATGGGATGGATTGGCATTAAGGCCGGTCATAGGCTAGACCGCGTTCGACCCTAGCCCTCCTCGATTTCACGGACAGATATGACCAAGCCTGAACCCTACCGTCTTGTCTGTGATGCCTATCCTATCGGCCAAGAGATCACGACGCGGGTCAGTGACATTGACGGCAATGGTCATCTCAATGCGATCCGCATCGGCAAGTTTTACGAGGAGGCCCGCGCCTCGTTCTATAAGCTCTTGGACCATGGCAAGCGCCATCCCCGGGTTCTCGTGGCCGAGCTTAAGATCCGCTATCTGGGCGAGGGCTTTTGGCCCGGTACGGTCGAGGTCCGCACCGGCATCGTCCGCCTCGGTTCCAGTGCCTTCACCATGGGGCAGGGCCTTTGGCAAAATGGCGTCTGTATCGGCCTTTGCGACACTGTGCTGGTCCATGCGCCTCAGGGCAAGACCACGCCCCTACCCGATGAGTTTCGCGGGCAGTTGGAGCGGTATCTTTTGACCCGCTAAACCGCCCCATCGATAATCACCTTCTCCTCTCCCCACCAGAGCGGAGATTTGGGCAGGGCTATGAAGGTCTTTTCGTCTTCGAGCAAAAGGCGACCCGCGGCCCGGGCGGCGGGGTCGTCGGCCAAGGCGGCGAGGTCTTCGAGGCTGTCATACCAGAGCTGCGCCACGCCATCGAACTGAGGCGGCGCATCGCGGCTGGCGCGAATTCCGGCGCTTAACGCCTCATCGAACGAGTGGAGCTGGACATAGCGGCGGATGCGTAAGGTGTCCTTGACGCTGGCCACCAGCGGCCCGTGGGTGTTGAGCCAATAGTCCTGAAACTGTTCGCGGGTCAGGTGCGGCAGCCGCACAAGGGCAAAGGTCAGTTTGATCATGGGGTGACGCTTTCGGGAACGAAGGGGCAGGTCGCTAACGGATTTTCAGCAGTTGTTTGCCAAAGTTCAGGCCTTGGAACAGGCGCATGAGGGTGCGGGGGGCATTTTCCAGACCTTGCTGGATATCTTCGGAAAACTGTAGCTGGCCGGAGCGGATCCACTGGGCGATACGGCGCCGCGCGGTGGGAAATTCGGTCATATAGTCGATGACGATGAAGCCGCTCATGGTGGCGCGTTTGAAAATGATGTTGAAATAGTTCTCTGGCCCGGCGGGGAGCTGTCCGGTCTCATAGCGACTAATGCCGCCGCAGATGACGATGCGGGCGTGCATCGCGATCTCGGCCAACAGATCATTGAGCAGGGGACCGCCGACATTATCCCACAGCACGTCGATTCCGCCCGGTGCCAGTTCACGCACCCGGGCCCGGACATTTTCGGACTTGTAATCGATGGCCTCATCAAAGCCGCAGACGCTTTTCAGCCACGCACATTTTTCGGGTCCACCCGCTATGCCAATAACGCGGCATCCGGCGATCTTGGCGATCTGTCCGGCGACGGAACCGGTGGCACCCGCTGCGCCGGTAATCACGACCGTGTCGCCCGCAAAGGGCTTGCCGTGCTTTTCCAGGCCAAAATAGGCGGTCATGCCGGTGATACCGAGCGTACCGAGATTGGCGGTCAAGAGGTCATCATTTCGCACCTTGCGCAGCTCTTGACCGTGGACAGTCGCATAGTCTTGCCACCCCAGTCGGCCACTCACCTGATCGCCGGGCTGGAAGGCCGGATCGTTGGAGGCCACCACCTCGCCCAAGGCTGATCCCGGCATGACCTCACCGATTTCGGTCGGGGCGACATAGCCGCCTAGATTTTCCATCCACCCCTTCTGGGCGGGATCAAAGCCTAGGGTATGGAGCTGGACCAGAACCTCACCCTCGCCTGGTTGGCGCACGGGGGTCTCGACCCATAGAAAGTCGTCATCAACCAGAGCGCGGCCAAGCGGGCGGGCATTGATCAGCCACTGGCGATTGAGGGTGTGCATGATGAGGGCCTTGGCGAGATTGAAATCGAGCGGACTAGGCTAGAGGTCAGGCTGAAGGCGTCAAGGCACAGACCCCGCCGAGGCACCTGCTTTTCAGGGACGGCCCTAGCTGGCTGTTGCAAACAGACCACGGGGTGCCGTAACCGGTCCGAAGCCATAGAAAATCAAAAATCCGTCGTAAATCTGAAGCGCAGCCGTCGCACTGGCGACCCAGTGCCAACCCTAGTGGGGGCCGTTGGCCTTAGGTTGGGGAACGATAATCATGACAACAATGCTCAAATCTCGCCGGTCGACGCTGCTCGCGTCGGCCATGCTCTGCGCCGTGACCGCCGGGACCGTCCAAGCGGCTGAGGCCCCAGCCAATCCTGCGACCCAAGAGGCTCCGGCGGAGCTGGTGGTGACGGCGCAGGTTTCAACCCGCTCGGCCATCTCGATCCAAGCGGTGGAAATCCAAAAGATCCTCCCCGGCGTCAGCCCCCTGAAGGCGATCCAAACTCTTCCGGGCGTGCTCTATGTGACCTCCGATCCTTGGGGCAATAACGAACAGAACATGTCTTTGTTCGTACACGGATTTTCAACACAACAACTTGGCTATGCCATGGACGGCGTGCCACTGGGCGATCAGCAATATGGCAACTATAACGGCCTGAGCCCCTCGCGGGCGGTCACCAGTGAGAATGTCAGCCGCGTCAATCTGTTCTCGGGCGCAGGGGCTTTGGGCGTTCCATCGAGCAGCAACCTCGGCGGCGCGATCGAAACCTTCTCACGCGCCCCTGCGGCTGAGCGGGGCGTGACCTTTAACGAAACCTTGGGCAGCTATAACGCTACCCGGACCTTCGTGCGTTATGACATGGGCCGGTCGGAGGCTGGCGACAGCGCCTACATTTCCTATCTGCACCATGATGCCAAGGCCTGGGACTTTAACGGTCATCAGAAGGCCGATCAGATGAACATCAAATATGTTCACGACGCGGACAAGAGCCAGTTCACGGCCTATTTCGATTGGCAACGGAAGTTCGAGCCCAACGAAGACGCCACCGCCTTTGGCACAGCCCAAACCGCAACCTCGACCTATTTCCCCTATACCCGCCCTTTCCTCTATCCCAACATGGCGGCCTGCTCGAGCACCCTGACCAACGGCACACCGCCAGCCTATCAGGGCAACAATTTCTCGAACTGTTTCAGTGCGGCCCAGCGTGAGGACATGCTGTCCTATGTCAAATATGACATCACCCTTGCGCCGAAGCTGACTTGGAGCAATCAGGCCTATTATCACTACAACTATGGTCGCGGCATCGTTGCTGGCCCCATCAATACCGCCGGTCTACCGGGTCTGTTTGCTACCTACTATCCAAATCTCGTGGTCGGTACCTCCGGTTCGGCTCAAACCCTAAAGAACATTTCGGATCTGTTTGGCGGCTCGGGCAACGCGGTTCGCACGACCGAATATCGGATCAATCGGAGTGGTGGCATCTCGACCCTGAAGTGGGAAACGGGAGATCACAAGATCGAAGCCGGTGCCTGGATCGAACATAACGAGCCAGCCCAACACCGGGTCTGGTATCCCATGACCACGGCGAACAACGACCTCTCGCCCTATGATGTGCCGCGGGGCAATAAGGCGCTGACGCAATATTATGCGCAGCATTATGTGAATATCCTTCAACTCCATGTACAGGACCAGTGGCGTATCCAGCCAAACCTGCTGCTCCAGTATGGCGTCAAATCGAGCCAGCAGTGGGCCAAGGGCAAGTTCCCGATCAATCAGGTCAACCTTCCCACCGTTGCGGTTCCCGTGCGCTATCCCACCGGCAAGATTCAGTCGGGTGAGTGGTTCCTGCCACAGGCCGGTCTGGTTTGGGAGGTAACGGACCACGAACAGGTCTTCGTCAATGCCCAGAAGAATCTGCGTCAGTTTGTGACCTATGGTGCGGGCAGTGGCTTCTACGGCTTTACCCCTTGGAGCTTGGGCACCCAAGCGGCCTTCGACCTGTGCAAGAACACGGTGAAGCCAGAAACCTCGTGGACCTATGAAATCGGAATGCGCACGCGCCGTGACGTCAATGCCGGGCCGATCACCGCCATTGAAGGCCAGGTCAACGCTTTCCACGTCGATTTCCGCAACCGTCTGTTGAACATTGCGCCCTATAATTTCATCAATCCCGCACCAGCGATCTTGGCCAATGTGGGTGACGTGAAGACCGACGGTGCAGACCTTGCCGCGACCTTGGAATTTGGTCCGCACTTCCGCCTCTATAATGCCACCTCCTACACGACGGCGAAGTACGCTTCGGACTATCTGAGCGGCACGAAGGTGGTGAACGGCGTGACCCAATCGGTATCGGTTGCCACGGGTGGGAAGTTCGTTCCCCTGTCCCCGAAATGGATGAACAAGACGGTGTTCAGCGTCCGTAACGGGGACTTCGAAGGCCAGTTGACGGGCGATTATGTCGGTCGCCGCTATGTCACCTATCTGAACGACCTGTCGGTCAAGTCGAACTTCCTCATCGGCCTTGAAGCCAGTTGGAACCTGAACGCGATGAAGCCAGACTGGACCAAGTCGGCCAAGATCAGCGCCAATGTGTCCAACCTGACCAATGCGAAGGGTATTTCGACCGCAGGCGTGACTGGCAATTCCGGCGGCTATCAAGGCTTCCCCATCCCGCCCCGGATGGTGTTCGTGACCCTGTCGGCAAACTTCTAAACGGACCCAACGGTTGGGGGGCGTCGGGCCGCGGCCTGACGTCCCCTTCCGGTACCGACGGGCGCAGGCTCTGACCCTCAGCGGCCTGTGCTTGTCAAAGACGGCCAGACGGCTAGTGTCGTTTTGCGCGGTGGGTGACCTTGCCGCACGCTGAACCACACCTGCTTGCGGAAGGCCTGATCCAGATGCGTCTCTCTGTTCTGCCCGTCTTAGCGCTAGCCTTGGCATCCCCTGTCGCGGCTCAGACGGTCAAGATTGATACGGGTCGACTTCAGGGCACGACGGCAGACGGGATTTCCAGCTTCAAGAATATCCCCTACGCCGCGCCGCCCATTGGCGCTCTGCGTTGGAAGCCGCCTCAGCCTGCGGCGCGCTGGTCGGATGTTCGCGATGCGGCCCACTATGGTCCCCTGTGCATGCAGGTTGCGTCTAAGGACAATGGCGTGGGGCCCGGGCCCGCCAGCGAAGATTGCCTGCAACTCAACGTCACCTCCCCATCGCTCAAGGCCACGCTGCCCGTCATGGTCTGGATCCATGGCGGTGGCTTTACCAATGGGTCGGGTACGGCGGCGCTCTATGATGGCACGGCTTTAGCCAAGCAGGGGGTGGTCGTCGTGACGATCAACTACCGCCTTGGCCGGTTCGGTTTCTTCGCCCATCCTGCCCTGACCAAGGAGGGCGGGCCACTGGCCAACTATGCCATGATGGACATGGTCGCCAGCCTCAAATGGGTCAAACGCAATATTAGCGCCTTTGGCGGCGATCCGGCGCAAGTGACCATCTTTGGCGAGTCGGCAGGCGGAATAGCCATCAACCAACTGATGCTGATGCCTCAGGCGCGGGGTCTGTTTGCCAGAGCCATTACCGAGTCTGGCCTTGGCCGTGAACCCACCAGACCCTTGGCGGCGGCCGAGGCCAAGGGCGCAATCTTTGGTGAAAAGCTGGGGGTGAAGGCCGATCAGCCCGATGCGGCGGCGGCCCTTCGTGCCCTTCCCGCCGACAAGGTCTTGGCGGCGGGCGATCCAAACCTTTCCTTGGGCGACATGCCCATCGCCGATGGCCAGATGATCATGGGTAGTCCCGTCGACGGCTTTGCCAAGGCGCGCGAAGCCAAGGTGCCTTTCATTGTCGGGTCGAACGATATCGAACTGCCCAAGGCCTATGGCGGTGGCTATAGCCGGGCCACAAGCGGGCTTACCGATGGCGACGAGGCCCAGATGGTTGAGGCCTATGGCTCACGCGAGGCCTTTGAATCACGGTTCAAGTCCGACACCATCTTTACCGAGCCGGGCCGTACGCTAGCCCGTCTGCATGCGTCCCATGGAGCACCGACCTGGACCTACCGATTCTCGATCCTGTCGGCAGGGGCACCGAAATTCCTGCCCGCAACGCCCCATGCCCAAGAGCGGCAATATCTATTCCAGAATCTGAACGCCTCACCTTGGCCGACCGACGAGCGCGACCATCAGTTGGCCAAGACCGTGAGCGCCTATTGGACGAGTTTTGCCAAGACCGGCTCTCCCAATGGCGAGGGCCGCCCCACTTGGCCAGCCTATGATGGGTCAGAGCAGATGATCGACTTTACCAACACAGGTCCAATTGTGGCCAAGGCCCCTGACGCGGCTGCAATCGCTTTGATTGCCCAGCATGCGGCGGCGGTAAACACCAACAGATAGGAAAGGCAAACCATGAAACCCTTCGCTTTCGCAGCCCTCACTGTAGGACTGTTGCTCGCCAACGCCCCTGGGGCCTTGAGCCAACCGGCCGCGCCGGTTGCAGCGTCTCCTTCTGCACCCATTGACTATTCCGATGGCAAGACCTGGCTTTGCCGCCCGGGCCGCGATGATGTCTGTAGCCAGTCCAAGCAGGACGCGACCATTGTCAGCGCTGACGGAAAGTTGGCTGCCGAGTCTTTCCGCGCCGATGCCAAGGCACCGGTCGATTGTTTCTACGTCTATCCCACAGTCTCGAAAGACCCCGGCGGCAATGCGACCATGACCATCGCGCCCGAAGAGCGCTCGGTGATCAATCAGCAATTTGCCCGGTTCGCGGCCAAGTGCAGACCCTATGCGCCGCTCTATCGCCAAGTCACCCTGACGGCCTTGCGCTCCGCCATGATGGGCAAGCCGATGGCGGCGGATCGGGCCATGGCCTATCAGGACGTGCTGGATGCGTGGAACCACTATCTCAAGAACGATAATCACGGGCGCGGCGTCGTGCTGATCGGCCACTCGCAAGGCTCAGGCGTCCTGATCCAACTGATCAAGCAGGAGATTGACGGCAAACCCGTTCAGGCCCGCGTGATCTCGGCCATTCTCGGCGGTGCGCGTCTTCAGGTTCCGGTCGGCAAGGATGTCGGCGGCGATTTCAAGTCCATGCCCCTGTGCCGTTCGGCCTCCCAGACGGGCTGCGCGATCAATTTCGCCTCCTTTCGCGCCGATAGCCCCCCGCCCGCCAATTCCCGTTTCGGCACCTCTTCAGCAACGGGCCTAGAGGCCGCCTGCGTCAATCCCGCCGCCTTGGCCGGAGGCTCGGGAGCCTTGAAGGCCTATCTGGCCGCCGGAACAGACGATATTGTCAGTGACGGCACCGGCAAGCCCTTGGCCTGGACCACGCCGCCAAGCGCGATCAACACCCCCTTCGTTGCCGTCCCCGGACTGTTGACGGCGGAATGTGTCAATTCTGGCGGCTTCAACTATCTGGCCATCACCACCCATCCTGATCCGGCTGGCCTGCGGGTCGGCACGATCAATGGCGACGTCATTGCGGGGGGACAGGTTCTCAAGGATTGGGGCCTACACCTGATCGATATGAACCTGACCATGGGCAATATGCTCGATCTGGTTGGGTCTCAGAGCGCAGCCTATCTCAAGACGGCGAAGTAGGCCGCCGCCTCGCCTGCCTCGCAATCAAGCAGTCCGCGCCAGAGATGGGGCGGACTTGCCCTTTTGGACCGGACCATCGCGCCGATGGCGGATATGGAGGTGATCTGCCCTTGCTCCCCTTTGGCGTCTGATTAGAGTTTGGTTCAGGTCAACGGGGGCAGAAGCGATGATCAGGCGTTTGGCGATTGGCGGGGTCTTTGCGCTCGCCTTGGTGGGGTGGGCGACCTCTTCGGCCTTGGCGGCGGACGCTGGACTGGCCCGCTGGAAAGCGCAGGCCGCGCGCGTCACCATCACTCGGGACGACTGGGGCATAGCCCACATCCATGGCAAGAGCGACGCCGATGCCGTGTTCGGCATGATCTACGCTCAGGCGGAAGATGATTTTCCCCGGGTCGAGGCCAACTATGTCAACAATCTCGGTCTGGCCGCGACGGTGCGCGGGGAAGAGGCGATCTGGAGTGACCTTCGCGCCCGGCTCTATGCCGACGAGACCGATCTGAAGGCCAAATATCGTCAATGCCCGCCTTGGCTTCAGAGTCTGATGATCGCCTGGGCCGACGGGCTGAACTACTATCTCGCCACCCACAAGGATGTGCATCCCGCCGCCATTACCCACTTTGAGCCTTGGATGACGCTGAGCTTCTCCGAGGGCAGCATCGGCGGTGACATTGAGGACATTTCCCTGTCCGGCCTTCAGGCCTTCTATGGCCAGTCTGGTGAGACCAAGGTGGCCGATATTCGCCCGCTAGAGGCTGACCAGCGCGGGTCCAACGGCATGGCTATCGCGCCGAAAAATACGGTCGGGGGCCATGCGCTCTTGCTGATCAACCCCCATACCAGCTTCTATTTCCGCTCTGAGGCGCAGGTCACCAGTGATGTTGGGCTCAATGCCTATGGGGCCAGCACCTGGGGCCAGTTCTTTGTCTATCAAGGCTTCAACGCCCATGCCGGGTGGATGCACACCACCTCCGGCACGGTGCGCGCCAACAGCTTTCGCGAAACCATCGTCAAACAGGACGGCAAGCTCTTCTACCGCTATGGCGCAAAGCTCAGGCCGGTCGAGACCGAGACCATCACCGTGCCCTACAGGGCCAAGGACGGGTCTAAGGCCGAGCGGCAGTTTAAGGTCTATCGCACCCATCATGGTCCAATCATAGGCGCGGCCGGTGACCATTGGCTCAGCTTTTCCATGATGGACAGGCCGGTTGCGGCCCTGCAGCAATCCTATCTGCGCACCAAGGCCGTGGACTATGCGTCCTTTCGAAAGGTCGCGGAGCTAAAGGCCAACTCTTCGAACGACACCCTCTTTGCCGATGCCAAGGGCGAGATCGCCTATATGCACCCCCATTTTGTTCCCAAGCGCGACGACCGGTTCGACTATAGTGGTGTGGTGGATGGGGCCGACCCGGCGACCGATTGGACCGGTCTCCACAGTTTGGACGAGACGCCCATTGTCCTCAATCCCGCCAGCGGCTGGGTCTATAATACCAACAACTGGCCCTATTCGGCGGCGGGTGCCTCCAGCCCGCGTCAGGCGGACTATCCTAGATATATGGACCATGCTGGCGAAAACCCGCGCGGCCTGCATGCGGTGCGCCTGCTCTCGGACCGCAAGGACTTTACGCTCGAGGGCCTTCTGACCTCGGCCTATGATCCCTATCAACCGGCCATGGCAGCGATGATTCCCCATCTGGTCGCGGCTTGGGATGCTGAACCTGCGGGTAGCGCCTTGAAGATCAAGCTAGCCGAACCGATCGCGGCTCTGCGCGGCTGGGACTATCGCTGGAGCAAGGCCTCCCTGCCCATGAGTCTTGCCCAGTTCTGGGGCGATGCGGTCTGGCCAAGGATGCTCGACCGCACCCGAGCCCATGAGGATCAGATCCAAAATCTGGTGCAAAAATATCTGACCCCGCAGCAGCAGTTGGAACTCCTGTCCGAGGCCGTGGATCGGCTGACCCAAGATTTTGGGACGTGGAACATCGCGTGGGGCGAGATCAACCGCTACCAGCGTCTGACCAGCCAGGTGAACCAGACCTTCAAGGATGATCAGCCCAGCCTGCCGGTCGGCTTTGCCTCTTCGCGGTGGGGCTCGCTTGCGGCCTTTGAGGCCAGTCGGCGCGAGGGCACCAAGCGCTATTACGGGGCCAGCGGCAACAGCTTCGTGGCCGTGGTCGAGTTTGGTCCCAAGGTCCGGGCGATTGCGGTCTCAGCGGGCGGCCAGAGCGGCCATGTCGGTGACAAACACTTTACCGATCAGGCTCAGCGCTATGGCGATGGTGCCCTGCGCCCCGTCTATTTCTATCCCGAGGACCTCAAGGGCCATGTCGAGCGGGTCTATCGGCCAGGACAATAAGCCGCCCTTTAGGGCGTCTTCACCGCTGGCGGCAGGTTCCAGAAGGTCGTGGCGTTGGTGTCGAAGATGGCGCGACGTTCGGCTTCTGTGATCTTAGCCGACATCATCCGTTGAACCCCGGTATGGACATCCTCGTAAGGATAGTCCCCGGCGAACTGAACCTTGTCGATGCCGAGCACATCGATGGCGAGGCGCAAGGACGCATCGTCGGTCATGCCGCTGGTGGTGATCACGAAATTGTCCCGGAAATAGTCACTGGGCAGGCGCCTTAGCCAAGGATTGGCGCCGGCGAGGGCCTGCCGCTGATAGCGATTGTCGATCCGCTCTAACCAGAAGGGCAGACCCTCGCCCATGTGACCGAGCGCGATGCGAAGCTTGGGATACCGATCAAAGGTCCCAGACATGATCAGCCGCATGGCATGGAGGGCTGTTTCGGCCGCAAAGCCCCAGGTCGCGAAATAGAGGCCATAGTCCAGATAGGGTGTGACCGAGCTGCCGCCCGGCTCTCGCGGATGCAGATAGAGCGGCATGTCCAAGGCCTCGGCCGCTTCCAAGATCGGTGCGAATTTGGCCATGTCGAGATATTCGCTGAAGGTGTGGGAATTGATCAAAAAGCCCTTCAGACCCAGTCCCTTGGCCCGTTCCAACTCCTTGGCGGCCAGATCCGGCGCTTGCGGGGCGACGGCGGCCAGGCCAGCAAAGCGGGTCGGGCGGGCCCGAACGGCGGCGGAGAGGATGTCGTTGGCCTCGGCGGCGATGCCGACCGCGCGGCTTGCTTCAAAGACCTGAACCCCCGGTGAAGTGATCGAGATGACCGCAAGGTCCACCCCGTCGGCGTCCATCTGAGCAATGCGTTTGTCACCGAGATCGAGCAGTCGCCCATGCAAGACGCGCTGGGCAATGCCATTGCCAAAGACGAACTTTCCCATCTTGGCAAAGCCAGGCTCCACGCCGCCAGCCTCTAGGACCCGTTTAGATTCTGCCATCAGGGCGGGGGTGGCAAAGGCCTCCTCGGTGGCGATCCGGCGATAGGGGCCGGTGGCCTGGACCTCATCCTTACGCTTGGCCATGACGCCGACGGCGGCTGCGCCGACCAGAGCCGCGCCGCCCAATCCAATCGCAGCGCGCCGTGAGGGTTTCATTCCGGCCATGTTTCGTGCTCCCTGAACACCAAGTCTCTTGATCTTTCTGGAACGGTAGGTCCATAATTGTCCCATGTCTAGACCCGTTGAATTTGACCGCGATCAGGCCGTTCAGAAGGCCGTGCATCTCTTTTGGCAGAGGGGCTATCAGGCTACGTCTCTGACCGATCTTCTCGACGCTATGGGCCTGAGCCGCAGCAGCTTCTATGGTGCCTTTGGCGACAAGCGCGGCCTGTTTGTCGAATGTCTGGACGTCTTTGCTCTGCGGAACCAAGCCATCTTGCAGCGGGCGCGGGATCGTAAGCCTGCCATGGCGGCGCTGCGCAGCTATTTCGAGCGCAATTTTGGTCGGACCTCAGTGCCCGATCTTCATTTTGGCTGCATGCTGGTCAATACGGTGATCGAAATGGCGGCCATCGATCAGGGCCTCTGCGACCTCGCAGGCCAGCATCTCAAGACCGTCCAAGATCTGTTTGAGGCCTGCCTTGGCGATGCCGGAGCCGAGCCCGATGAGGCCAAGCGGGCGGCTGCCTTCTTGATGATGGTCAATGAGGGTGCGTGGGTCGCTGACCGTCAACGGATCTCCATCCCGGATCAGTTGGCGCGTATCAATACGGCCTTTGGATATGTCGAAGGCTCAATCGCTAACCGAAACACAGCCAAAGCTCAGCTATAGGATTGTTTGTGATGACCGAGGCCCTTGAACTCTATCATTCTCCTGTTTCGACCTGTTCACAGAAGGTTCGGATGGTGTTGGAAGAAAAGGGGCTGAGCTATGTGTCCCACCTGATTGA
>Ga0214921_10009160_pt1 | contig 12604 bp, 1 predicted proteins | sample LL1505_MetaG_FD_177992 | JGI IMG/M metagenome (GOLD analysis project Ga0214921, IMG submission 177992) | Freshwater microbial communities from Lake Lanier, Atlanta, Georgia, United States - LL-1505 | ecosystem: Environmental > Aquatic > Freshwater > Lake | place: USA: Georgia | collected 2015-05-28 | reverse complement strand
AGGGTAACATCCCCTTTAGCATAAGCACCGCGACCACCAAATACCGTGTTCGGGTTATAAGGATCATTTCCACCTTGTGCACCCCAAGCCTCTAAGGTATAGGTACCGCTTACAGGCGCTGTGAAAGATTGTACCGAACCTGTATAGTTGAAGGTTTGTGTCCCACCTTGCGGTGTTGAAGATTGCACATAGTACGTTGTATTCGCATTCAAGTTTGGTGTGGTATAAGCTGCAGTAGTTACCAACTGACCCGTTGCATTTGCATTTGCATACCAAACATAACCACTCGGGCTACCGCTTGCAGTAAGTACGGTGTTGCTATTTCCACAAAGTGATGTGTTTCCAGCAACTACTGGCGCTGCAATTGGATTTACGGTTACTAGAACTGGAACCACTGCGGAAAGACACGGAACGGTTAGGGAAGTAATGATTACTTGACCATGACCTGTTCGCACACCACCTGCATTTACTTGGTTGGTTCCATTGTTGTAAGATCCACCACCAGAACCAGCTAATGAAGTTTGTGTTTCACCCGCTCCACCAGAGTAGCCACCACCACCACCACCACCACCGGTGTTACCGTGGGTTCCACCACCTCCACCAAATCCACCTACACATTGTGCATAAGACGAATGGTTTCCTCCATTTCCACCGTTAACGAAAGAGAGTCCACCCGTTCCCCACGATCCATTTCCACCATTGGTGTTAAATCCTCCTCCACCTGCCGCTCCACTTCCACATCCATTTCCACCCGCTCCTGCTACACCGCCTGATGTACATGATGAGTTTTGACCGTTGTTGGTTGTTACAGCATGGGCATTTGCAATGGCAGATCCTCCATCATATTGGCCGCCGCCACCACCTGCAACGATCAAAGGAACGTTTGCAGAAGTGGCTACAAAGGAACCTCCACCGCCACTACCTGAACTTTGCACTCCACCTTGTTGTCCAACGATAATTTTTAGTTGTTGACCTGCAGTTAAAGAAAAGTCTCCTCTCATTTGCGCGCCTCGACCAAAGTTGTTGTTTCCACCTCCTTGTGCTCCAAAAGCCTCAATACGATACGTACCTGTAGTAGGAACGGTCCACAATTGAATACCACTTGAAGAGGTGACAGCACCTGCTAAGGTTGTAGCCGTATAAGCCGCATTTACTTGTGCTTGGCTTGGACCAAATTGACCGGTTGCCGAACAGTTGGTAAATGTATATACGTTTCCATTTGCTGCACCCGTACTAGAGGTTACATAGTATGTTGTTGTTGCTGCCAATTGTGGCGTTGTGAACGACGCTCCAGTACCTACTTGTGTCGATGCTGCCGCATTTGAGTACCATGTATAGGTGTTTCCACCGCCGCCTACAGCTGTTAATGCAGCGGTTTGACCACAAGATACGGTAGCATTTGCAGCCGTTGGCGCTGCTGGTCCATTTACAGTAATTGTAACTGGGACTGGGGATGACGCACATGGTGTAATTAACGATGTAATCACAACTTGTCCATGACCCGTTCTCACACCGCCAACATTTACTTGGTTGGTTCCATTGTTGTAAGAACCACCACCACCACCACTTCCGTCGGTGCCACTATGATAACCACCAGCACCACCAGAGTAGCCACCACCACCACCACCACCACCGGTGTTACCGTGGGTTCCACCACCACCACCAAAACCACCTACACATTGTGCAGCTGAAGATTGATTTCCACCATTTCCACCGTTCAGGAAGGACAGACCACCTGTTCCGTAGACCCCATTACCTCCGTTGGTATTTAATCCTCCTCCTCCAGAAGCTCCGCTGTTTCCACATCCATTTCCACCTGCACCTGCAATACCTCCAGATGTACAACCTGTGGCTTGACCGTTATTGGTTGTAACTGCATGGGCGTTAAATAAAGCAGAACTTGGGTCATACTGACCACCTCCACCTCCGGCAACGATCAAAGGAACGTTTGCAGATGTTGTTACAAAGGAACCTCCACCGCCACTACCTGATTGGGATACTCCACCAGATTGACCTACTAATATTTTTAATTGTTGACCTGCGGTTAAGGTAAAATCACCACGCATTTGTGCTCCCCTACCAAAGTTGTTTGCACCGCCACCTTGTGCTCCGAACGCCTCAATTCGATACGTTCCTGAAGTTGGAACGGTCCATAATTGAATACCACTGGATGAAGTGACTAAACCTGCTAAGTTCGTTGCGGTATACGCTGCATTTACTTGCGCTTGTGTTGGGCCAAATTGTCCAGTTGCACTACAATTCGTAAAAGTGTATACATTTCCATTTGCCGCACCATTTCCTGAAGTAAGATAATAGGTTGTCGTTCCACTTAACGCTGGCGATGTAAAAGATGCACCTGTACCTACTTGCGTAGATGCTGCCGCGTTTGAATACCAAGTGTAAGTGTTTCCACCGCCACCTGCAGCTGTAACCGTTGCGGTTTGTCCGCAATTGACCGTAGCGCCGTTTGCAGTTGGTGCAGCAGGAAGGTTTACGGTAATGTTTGACAACACAGCATTACTGAAACAGCCAATGCTTGACCAAGTAATTGTTACCAAACCATTTCCTGTTTTATATCCTTGGGTAAGGGTCACCGCACTTGCTGCAATTGCATCTGTGTAACTTGAACCGCCGCCGCCGCCGCCGCCGCCGTAACCGGCACCACCGCCGTAGTATCCACCACCACCGCCTCCGGCGTAGTATCCATTTCCTCCTCCGGTTCCCAGTGTTCCTGCCGCACCTCCTTGGGTTGCGCCTGCACCACCCGCGGCTTGTGTACCACCTTGTCCACCATAGGTAGCGATGTTCATTCCACCGGAAAGTCCAACACCACCTGTAAGGTTTCCACCGGCACCACCATGGTCACCCGAACAATAATTCCAGCAATATCCTGCACCACCACCACCACCGGCAACGATTTTACGATCTGTAAGTGCGGTTCCTCCAATTCGAAGATCGGAAGCACCACCACCACCACCTGCACAAGAACATGCATAAGGAGCACCTCCACCGTTCCATCCGCCAGCTGAGATTGTTCCAGCTTGACCGACATTTATATAAACGGTAGCACCAGGTGTAACAGATAGGGTTGTTTGAACACGCCCTCCATTTCCTCCTGTACCATAACTTGAATTTGAACCTTGTGCACCTTGCGCATCTACGGTTATTGAAGTAACGCCTGCTGGAACTGTCCAAGTTTGTTGTGCACCTGTATAGTTAAACGTTTGATTACCTGATGCAATTGTTGCTGCCATCGCATACACAGAGGTTCCTGCTGCTAAAACAGGCGTAGTATAGGTAGAACCTGTTCCTAGTAAGGTTCCACCCACTGCGGCAGAATACCACGCGGTACTGTTACCTGCTGAAGAAGTTAATACGGTTGACGAACCACAATTTATCGTTGTTGTTCCTGAAACGTTTGGAGAAGCAGGAGCGTTAATGGTAATTGAAACTGGAATTAAAGCGGATTGGCAAGCCACACCCACCCAAGAAATTACCGCAACTCCATTTCCAGCATTTCCAGTCATAAGACCTCCGGCAGGGTTTGGCATTGAAGAAGCACCATCGGTTAATTGAGTAACGGCCAATGAGGCATTTAAATAACCAGAGCCGCCACCGCCGCCACCGCCTGCATACCCACCTGCACCACCACCGTACCAGCCGCCGCCGCCGCCGCCACCTTGAATACAATCTCCTGTATTCGTAGAAGAAGTTGCGCCTAGACCAAATGCTGAAGCGATAGAAGGAGATTGACTTGTTCCACCGGCAGCTTGTGTACCGCCAGAACCTGCAGGACGATACCCACAATCATTTCCACTACAAACACCTGTACCACCTGTAGAGCCGCCACCGACACCACCATTTCCTTGGTAGCTACAAACACAGGTTCCCCCTGCTGCACCACCACCACCACCGGCAACCAACAATACTGAATTTTGATTTCCTGAGAGTGAAGCTAATACGCCATTTGCGGTAGCAAAATGAGTAGCACCTCCACCTGTATAACCTGGGTCACCAGGATTAGCATTTCCTGCACCACCTCCATTAAAGGCTGTCGCACTTGATGATTGATATCCTTGTTGACCTACACCAATGTAAATCGTTTGTCCAGCTGTCAAGGTGATGCTTCCTTTGGAATAACCACCATTTCCACCAGCACCGTAACAATTCGTTCCGCCTCCACCTTTTGCTCCCCAAGCCTCTAGTGTATAGGTTGCTGTAACGGGTGCTGTAAATGTTTGAACGGCACCTGTATAATTAAATGTTTGAGAACCAGACCCTTGAGATGTAGAAGACGCCACATAATAGGTCGTATTTGCAGAAAGCCCTGGGGTTGTAAATGAAGCACCTGTACCAACGATTGTACTACCTGCCGCATTGGAATACCACGTGTAGATGTTACCTCCCTGCGCCGTAAGAACGGATGTTTGTCCGCAGTTTACGTTTGCTAAACTTGCTGATGCCGTAGGATTCACTGGTGGATTCACTGTAACCGTTACTGGGGTTAATGCCGTTGCGCATGCACCTGTACCGGCACCTACATAATACGTTGTTGTGGCACCCAATGATGGGGTTGTAAAGCTTCCTCCGGTTCCTACTTGTGTAGAACCTGCAGCGTTGCTATACCAAATGATTCCACCGAGGTTATTGCTTGCTGTTAACGTTGGTGTTTGGCCACAGTTTACGGTTGTTCCGTTAACAGTAGGCGCTGAAAGCGGCGCTATTGTAACCGTTACAGGAACGGTTGCAGAAGCACAAGGAGATGTTAAGGATGTGATTGTAACCAAACCATTTCCTGTTCTTATTCCTCCCACATTTACTTGGTTGGAACCATTGTTGTAAGATCCACCACCACCACCACTTCCGTCGCTGCCACTATGGTAACCACCTGCTCCACCAGAGTAGCCTCCACCGCCACCACCACCACCGGTGTTACCATGTGTTCCACCTCCACCACCAAAGCCACCTACACATTGTGCAGCAGAAGATTGATTTCCTCCATTTCCACCGTTTAGGAAGGACAGACCACCCGTTCCGTAGACCCCATTACCTCCATTGCTATTTAATCCTCCTCCTCCAGAAGCTCCGCTATTTCCACATCCGTTTCCACCTGCACCGGCAACACCTCCAGATGTACAACCTGTGGCTTGACCGTTGTTGGTTGTTACGGCATGGGCATTAAATAAAGCAGAACTTGGGTCATACTGACCACCTCCACCACCGGCAACGATCAAAGGAACGTTTGCAGAGGTTGTTACAAAGGAACCTCCACCGCCACTACCTGATTGGGATACTCCACCAGATTGACCTACTAATATTTTTAGTTGTTGACCTGCAGTCAAAGAAAAGTCTCCTCTCATTTGCGCGCCTCTACCGAAGTTGTTGGCACCACCACCTTGCGCACCAAATGCCTCAATGCGATACATTCCCGTGGTAGGAACGTTCCATAATTGAATACCACTGGAAGAGGTTACTGCACCTGCTAAATTGGTAGCCGTATAAGCTGAATTTACCTGCGCTTGTGTTGGACCAAATTGTCCAGTAGCACTACAATTCGTAAAAGTGTATACCGTTCCGTTTGCCAAACCTGAAGTTGAAGCAACATAATAGGTTGTATTTGCCGATAAATTCGGTGTTGTATAAGACGCTCCAGTACCAAGCTGACCGGTTGCATTGGAATTTGAATACCAAGTATAAGAACCACCGCCTCCTACTGCATTTAGGGTAGCTGTTAAACCGCAACCAATCGTTGCTGGGTTTGCAGTGGGAGATGACAATGGATTTACAGTTATGTTGGTTGTAACGGCATTGCTAAAACAAGTCGGACTCCAGGATATCGTAATTAATCCGTTTCCTGTTGTGAATCCTTGCGTATGGGTTACAGCAGTCGCTGTTGCATCAGAGAAACTTGAACCGCCGCCGCCGCCGCCGCCGCCGTAACCTGCACCACCGCCGTAGTATCCACCACCACCGCCTCCGGCGTAGTATCCATTTCCTCCTCCTGTTCCCAGTGTTCCTGCTGCACCTCCTTGGTTTGCGCCAGCACCACCCGCGGCTTGCGTACCACCTTGGCCACAATAAGTTGGGTTTAATGAATTATTGGTGTATCCTGCACCCCCTGTAAGTCCACCTCCAACACCTCCATGGTCGTTTAGCCAGTTCCAATAATAACCAGCCCCACCACCGCCACCGGCTACGATCTTACGATCTGTCAGTGCGGTTCCTCCAATCCTAATATCTGAAGCACCTCCTCCCCCTGCGGCACAGCCACAGGCATAAGGGGCACCCCCACCGTTCCATCCACCAACCGAAGAATTTCCTTGCCCTCCTACATTGATATATAAGGTTGCTCCAGCTGTGACAGGCAATGTGGCTTGCAAACGACCTCCGTTTCCACCTGTACCATAGCCCGAAGTACCACCTTGCGCACCTTGTGCATCCACAGTAATTGAAGTAACACCTGCTGGAACCGTCCATGTTTGTTGTGAACCTGTATAGGTAAACGTTTGAGTACCTCCTGTTACGTTTACAGCGAAAGCAAAAACAGAGGTATTTGCTGAAAGGGATGGTGTAGTGTAGGTAGATCCCGTTCCTAATAAGTTTCCACCTACTGCGGCAGAATACCATAATGTATTGTTACCAGTAGAAGATGTAAGTGTAGTAGTTGAGCCACAGTTGATAGTCGTAGTTCCTGAAACGGTTGGTGCAGCAGGACCATTCACAGTAATTGGAACTGAAACCAAGTTGGTCACACATCCACTTATGGTCCATGAAATGGATATTAAACCATTTCCTGTTGTGAATCCTTGCGTATGGGTTACAGCAGTCGCTGTTGCATCAGAGAAACTTGAACCGCCGCCGCCGCCGCCGCCGCCGTAACCTGCACCACCGCCGTAGTATCCACCACCACCGCCTCCGGCGTAGTATCCATTTCCTCCTCCTGTTCCCAGTGTTCCTGCTGCACCTCCTTGGTTTGCGCCAGCACCACCCGCGGCTTGCGTACCACCTTGGCCACAATAAGTTGGGTTTAATGAATTATTGGTGTATCCTGCACCCCCTGTAAGTCCACCTCCAACACCTCCATGGTCGTTTAGCCAGTTCCAATAATAACCAGCCCCACCACCGCCACCGGCTACGATCTTACGATCTGTCAGTGCGGTTCCTCCAATCCTAATATCTGAAGCACCTCCTCCCCCTGCGGCACAGCCACAGGCATAAGGGGCACCCCCACCGTTCCATCCACCAACCGAAGAATTTCCTTGCCCTCCTACATTGATATATAAGGTTGCTCCAGGTGTGACAGGCAATGTGGCTTGCAAACGACCTCCGTTTCCTCCATTTCCATAGCCCGAAGTACCACCTTGGGCACCTTGTGCATCCACAGTAATTGAAGTAACACCGGCGGGAACCGTCCATGTTTGCTGAGAACCTGTGTAATTAAATGTTTGAGAACCAGAACCTTGAACTATAGAAGACCCCACATAATAGGTCGTATTTGCAGAAAGCCCTGGGGTTGTAAATGAAGCACCTGTACCAACGATTGTAGTACCTGCCGCATTGGAATACCACGTGTAGATGTTACCTCCTTGCGCCGTAAGAACGGATGTTTGTCCGCAGTTTACGTTTGCTAAACTTGCTGACGCAGTAGGATTCGCTGGTGGATTCACTGTAACCGTTACTGGAGTTAATGCCGTTGCGCATGCACCTGTACCGGCACCTACATAATATGTTGTTGTAGCAGACAATGCTGGGACCGTAAAGCTTCCACCGGTTCCTACTTGTGTAGAACCTGCAGCGTTGCTATACCAAATGATTCCACCGAGGTTATTACTCGCTGTTAACGTTGGTGTTTGGCCACAGTTTACGGTTGTTCCGTTTACAGTAGGCGCTGAAAGCGGCGCTATTGTAACCGTTACAGGAACGGTTGCAGAAGCACAAGGAGATGTTAAGGATGTGATTGTAACCAATCCATTTCCTGTTCTTATTCCTCCCACATTTACTTGGTTGGAACCATTGTTGTAAGATCCACCACCAGATCCAGCTAATGACGTTTGTGTTTCACCCGCTCCACCAGAGTATCCACCACCACCAGCACCACCACCGGTATTACCGTGGGTTCCACCACCACCACCAAAACCACCTACACATTGTGCGTAAGAAGAATGGTTTCCTCCATTACCTCCATTGACGAAAGAAATTCCTCCTGTTCCCCATGAGCCATTTCCACCATTGGTGTTAAATCCACCACCACCTGCAGCTCCACTTCCACATCCATTTCCACCTGCTCCTGCTACACCGCCTGATGTACAAGTTGAGTTTTGACCGTTGTTGGTTGTTACAGCATGGGCATTTGCAATGGCAGATCCTCCATCATATTGGCCACCTCCACCACCGGCAACGATCAAAGGAACGTTTGCAGAGGTTGCTACAAAGGAACCTCCACCGCCACTACCTGAACTTTGCACTCCACCTTGTTGTCCAACGATAATTTTAAGTTGTTGACCTGCAGTTAAAGAAAAGTCTCCTCTCATTTGTGCGCCTCTACCAAAGTTGTTGTTTCCACCTCCTTGAGCTCCAAATGCTTCAATGCGATACATTCCAGTGGTAGGAACGGTCCATAATTGAATACCAGATGAAGAGGTTACTGCACCTGATAAATTGGTAGACGTATAAGCTGAATTTACCTGAGCTTGCGTAGGACCATACATCCCGGTAGCGCTACAATTTGTAAAAGTATATACCGTTCCGTTTGCCAAACCTGAAGTTGAAGCAACATAATAGGTTGTATTTGCCGATAAATTCGGCGTTGTATAAGAAGCTCCCGTACCTAGCTGGCCGGTTGCATTGGAATTTGAATACCAAGTATAAGAACCACCGCCTCCTACTGCATTTAGGGTAGCTGTTAAACCGCAACCAATCGTTGCAGGATTTGCCGTTGGAGATGCCAGTGGGTTTACAATAATGTTGGTTGTAACTGCATTGCTAAAACAAGTCGGGCTTGACCAAGATATCGTAATTAATCCATTTCCTGTTTTGAATCCTTGCGTATGGGTTACAGCAGACGCGGTTGCATCAGAAAAACTTGAACCGCCGCCGCCGCCGCCGCCATAATATCCTGCACCTCCACCGTAGTATCCACCACCACCGCCTCCGGCGTAGTAACCATTTCCTCCACCTGTACCTAAAGTTCCTGCAGGCCCTCCAATCGCTGCACCCGCACCACCTGAAGCTTGCGTCCCACCTTGACCACAATAACTTGCGTTTAATGAATTATTGGTATAACCTGCACCCCCTGTAAGTCCACCTCCAACACCACCATGGTCGTTTAGCCAGTTCCAATAATAACCAGCACCGCCACCGCCACCGGCAACGATTTTACGATCTGTAAGTGCGGTTCCTCCAATTCTAATATCAGTAGCACCTCCTCCCCCTGCGGCACAGCCACAAGCATAAGGGGCACCCCCACCGTTCCATCCACCAACGGAAGTATTTCCTTGCCCTCCAACATTGATATATAAGGTTGCTCCAGGTGTAACAGGCAATGTCGCTTGCAAACGTCCTCCCAATCCTCCAGTACCATAGCCCGAAGTACCACCCTGTGCTCCTTGTGCATCCACAGTAATTGAAGTAACACCTGCTGGAACCGTCCATGTTTGTTGTGAACCTGTATAAGTAAATGATTGAGAACCTGATGTTATGTTTGCTGCAAAAGCAAAAACAGAGGTATTTGCTGAAAGGGATGGCGTAGTGTAGGTAGATCCCGTTCCTAATAAGTTTCCACCTACTGCGGCAGAATACCAAAATGTATTGTTACCTGTCGAAGATGTAAGTGTAGTTGTTGAACCACAGTTTATGGTTGTTGTTCCTGAAACGGTTGGTGCAGCAGGTCCCGCAACGTTTACAGTGTACGATACCACGTTGCTTGGACACCCAATCATAGTGTATGAAATAATGATTTGACCATTTCCTGCATTAAATCCTTGTGTGTGGGTAACTGCTGTTGCAGTACCAACTGTATAACTTGAGCCACCGCCGCCGCCGCCGCCATAATATCCTGCACCGCCACCGTAGTAGCCACCGCCACCGCCACCACCGTAGTATCCATTTCCACCACCAACACCTAAAGTACCCGCGGCACCACCAACACTTGCACCGGCTCCACCAGCTGCTTGTGTACCACCTTGCCCACCATAACTTGGAATGTTGCTTGATCCAGAAAGCCCAGGTCCTCCTGTAGTATTTCCTCCTGCTCCACCATTATCTCCTGAACAATAGTAATAACAGTATCCTGCCCCGCCACCGCCACCGGCAACGATTTTTCGATCGGTTAATGCTGTACCACCTATCATAATATCTGAAGCACCACCACCACCGCCTGCGCAAGAACAAGAATAAGGGGCGCCCCCTCCATTCCAACCGCCTGCAGAAATGGTACCCGATCCACCAACATTTAGGTATAGGGTTGATCCTGGGGACACTGGAATTGTTGCCTGGGTTCGACCTCCATACCCTCCTGACCCATAACTGGAATTTGCGCCTTGAGCCCCTTTAACATCCACTGTGATGCTGGACACTCCAGCTGGAACTGTCCATGTTTGTTGCGAACCCGTATAATTAAAAGTTACCGAGGATGAGCTTAGATTGGCAGCCACTGCGTAATATGTGGTAGTTGCATTTAATGATGGAGTAGTGAAGGTACTCCCTGTTCCTAACAAATTCCCGTTGGCGGCTGCACTATACCAAGCCGTGTTTCCACCGGCGGAAGAAGTTAACGTAGAGGCACTATTACAATTTACGTTATTCGTTCCTGATATCGTCGGAACCGCAGGGGTTGATCCAACAAAAATAGTAGTAGAAGCACAGGTTGTACTAAATGTACCGTTACTGTAGTTTCGAGCATAATAAACGGTAGTTGTAGCCGGTGAAACAGAAATGGAATTCCCCGTACCTATAAAGGTGGATCCACAACCCCCTGTATACCAATACACCGTACCTACTACACCTTGAGCAGTTAACGTTACACTTTGACCTGCTGAACAAATGGAACTTGAAGAAGCGGTAATACCGGAAGGCGCATTTGGGCCGCCTGCACAATTGGTGGAATAGTATCCTAAATTTCTGGCACCTACCGAACCGCATTGACTAGAACAACAATTTCCTACATTTACATAATACGTACCTGATGAAGGTGCGGTCCATGAAATGTACGATCCTAGTCCACAATAATCATCATTTGCGGCCAATCCACCCGACGTGGGAGCATTGGAGATTGTCAAATACGTGTCCCCAGAATAATATGCTGATGGAGCGTATGCCGAACAATAGGTAAAGACATAATTACAACCCGCTGTGGCATTGAATGAGTAGTAACCGAGCGTAGAATGGTTTACATATTGCCATGACATTGTAGGCGACAAAGAACCCAATGGATTGTTACAAAACGCTTGAGCTTTTACTTCATTATTGCCGGAGAGCACGGCAGAAAAGAAAACCATGGAGAAAATGGCGATCGATTTCACCCATCGATAAGCTAGCATAGCTCTGAAGTTTAACGAGAAATTGCACATTGAAATGTAGTAGTTTTTCATAGTCAAAAATTAATCGGTTGAAATTTAGGAACTTGTTGTGTTGCTGCAGCATCCGAGAACCATACATAGGTACCTGAACTACCTGAAGCGGTAAGGGTTGCAGTGTTACCGCAACTAACGGTCACTGGATTTGACACTGGCGTTGGCAGCGGACATTGCCCATATACCATAACCATTGAAAACATCAAAAAGGTTGTAACACCAAATTGAAACGTTTGAGAAAGAGAGCGTAGAGATTTTGTCATAATAATTTTATCAATCGACCTAAATTTAGAATATTGCTTTTCAGGAAGAACAGATTCTAGGTTAAGATTTGGTTTTGATTAACAAACCAATGTTAATATCGAACATTGGGCATGTCCTATTGAATATTAATAAGATGCGCTAAAATAAAAGATCATCGGACACCAAACCCTTAAAAAAAAGGCTTAGTTCGGTTAATTTTCGGAGGGATCTCCGTGTGTAAGATGTTTTTCATGGCAGTAGGTTTTGGTTAATTTAAATATGCACTGTTATCAGGTTATAAGTATGTCAATGGTTTAGCAATGATCAAAAAATAAACTTTTCTACGTATCAAGACTTGGGTATTTCTACTTAATTAATATACAATCAAGATCAAAATAATTTTGTGTCATTTTAAGCACGTTGTGAATACGAAAACAATCGAAAAAAGATACTGTAAACTATTATCTTGAAAGGCTCACTGACAATTACTAGTCAATTGAACGTCTAGACCAAAACCATCTGATCATTAAAAAATGAGCAAAAAAAATCCCCGAGCGAACCCGGGGATAGAATTTGAAAATGATTGTTTGGCTATCAGCGAATGACTTCCTTCAATACCTCCGTAGCGCGCTCGCCATTGATGATTTGAATGTAGTAAACTCCTGGTGCCAAGTTCAAGTCTGTCACTCCAAACATGTTGATGCCTGGTTTAACCTCTATGTTTCGGTTCAACAACATCGCGCCTTTGGTATCTTTCACCATCAAGGTACCGTTTCCAACCAAATTCTTGT
>Ga0214921_10009158_pt1 | contig 12605 bp, 10 predicted proteins | sample LL1505_MetaG_FD_177992 | JGI IMG/M metagenome (GOLD analysis project Ga0214921, IMG submission 177992) | Freshwater microbial communities from Lake Lanier, Atlanta, Georgia, United States - LL-1505 | ecosystem: Environmental > Aquatic > Freshwater > Lake | place: USA: Georgia | collected... | reverse complement strand
TTGACGGCTTCGAAGTTACAGTTCCAAAGGGAACGTTAGTAATTCGCGCGGCAGAACAACTTGGAATCCAGATTCCACGATTCTGCGATCACCCATTGCTAGATCCAGTTGGTGCCTGCCGTCAGTGTCTAGTTGATATTGAAATCAATGGTCGCGCATTTCCAAAACCACAAGCTTCTTGCACGATTCCTGTTGAAACCGGAATGATCGTAAAGACTCAATTAACTTCACCTGTTGCTGAAAAAGCCCAGCGCGGAGTTATGGAACTTTTGCTTGTAAACCACCCACTTGATTGCCCAGTGTGCGACAAGGGTGGCGAGTGTCCACTTCAGAATCAGGCGATGAGCAATGGCCAAGGTTCTTCTCGCTTTGAAGGCGTTAAGCGCACATTTGAAAAGCCAATCAATATTTCTTCACAAGTACTTCTTGACCGCGAACGTTGCGTACTTTGTGCTCGATGCACACGTTTTTCCGAACAAATTGCGAGCGATCCCTTCATTACCTTGAATGAACGTGGAGCTCTGCAACAAGTTGGTATTTACGAAAACCAACCTTTTGAATCTTACTTTTCTGGAAACACTGTTCAGATCTGTCCAGTTGGAGCACTAACTGGCGCTGCATACCGTTTCCGTGCACGTCCATTTGATTTAGTATCAACACCATCAGCCTGTGAGCACTGTGCATCTGGTTGCGATATGCGCACAGATGTACGTCGTGGAAAGACTTTGCGACGTTTAGCTGGTGAAGATGCATCAGTAAACGAAGAATGGAACTGCGACAAGGGTCGCTGGGCATTTAAGTATGTGACAGCGGTTGATCGTCTCAAGGTTCCAATGATTCGTAACGCTGCCGGAGAGCTTGTTGAAGCATCATGGCCAGAAGCGTTAGCTGTTGCTGCCGAAGGACTTAAGTCTGCAAAGGCTGCAGTCCTTGTTGGCGGACGCGCAACACATGAAGATTCATACGGATACAGCAAGTTTGCTCGTGTGGCATTAGGTACAAACGACATCGATTTCCGTGCACGTCTTTCATCAGATGAAGAACGTGAATTCATAGCTGCACGCGTAGTTGGTTCATCAACGACGTACCGTGACATTGATAAGGCTGATCAAGTTCTTCTCGTTGGTTTCGAGCCAGAAGAAGAGTCACCAATTGTTTTCTTGCGAATCAATAAGCAGTTCCGCAAGCGTGCTCTCAAGGTAGTTTCAATCGGAACTAAGGAATCAATTGCAGTAGACAAGCTGAAGGCAGATTTTGTAAAGGTTGCTCCGGGACAAGAAGCTGTAGCAATTGCAGCTCAAAAGTTGACTGATAAGTCAGTAATTCTTGTTGGAGAACGCGCAGCTGAAAGCGCTGGTGCACTCAGTGCAGTTGCAGCCCTTGCTGATTCAACTGGTGCAAAGCTTGCATGGATTCCACGTCGCGCAGGCGAACGTGGTGCGATCGAAGCTGGCGCAATTGGAAATCTTTTGCCAGGTGGACGTCCAGTAACAGATGCTGCAGCTCGTGTTGATATCGCAGCTGCCTGGAACACAGAATCAATTCCATCTGAAGTTGGTCGTTCAACATCGCAGATCGTTGATGCCGTTAACGCAGGTCAGATCGGCGCACTACTTGTTGGTGGAGTTGATCCATTAGACAGCGATAACAGCCAAGCAGCACTTTCTGCTTTAGATAAAGCATTTGTTGTTTCACTTGAAATTGCACCGAGCGCAGTTACTGCACGTGCCAATGTTGTACTTCCAGTTGCAGCTGTTACTGAAAAGTCTGGCTCTTTCCTTAACTGGGAAGGTCGTGCTCGCTCATTTGATGCAGCGGTTGCAGATTCACTCAATCGGAGCGACTTAAGAATTCTTTCCATGATCGCTGATGAGATGGGTATCTCCTTAAATCTTGGAACAGTAACGGCAGCAGCTAAAGAAATCGCAGCTCTTGGTAAATGGGATGGAACTCGCGCAACACTGAATTCAGTTTCTGCCCAACCACAACCGGCCCTTAATGCAGATCAAGCATTGATTACTTCATGGCGTCGTTTGTTAGATCTAGGAACTTTGCAAGAAGGAGAAGAACATCTAGCTGGTACTGCTCGCAGAACAGTTGCTGTTATTTCTCCAAAGCGTGCTCAATCCCTGGGCGTAGTTGATGGAGATCAGCTCAAGATTTCAACCGCGCAAGGCTCTGTAACTCTTTCAGCCCTAGTTGAAAATATTCATGATGATGCGGTCTGGGCACCTCGTAACTCACGTGGTTCTCAATTGTTGGTAAACCTAGGCGTCGCACATGGCGCAGTAGTTACGGTGGTGAAAGCATGACAAATGCAGAGCTAATTGCAGCAGATCCAGGCTGGCTGATTGCAGTCAAAGCTCTGCTTGTTTTCGCGGTCTGCGTAGTGGCGACCCTGTTGTGTGTTTGGGGCGAGCGTCGCATCGTTGGTCGCATGCAGCAGCGTCCAGGACCAAACCGTGTAGGTCCATTTGGTTTAATTCAATCGCTGGCTGACGGAGTAAAACTTGCCCTAAAGGAAGACATCATTCCAACAGCGGCAGACAAGATTGTTTTTGTTATCGCACCAATCATTAGCGTAACCGCTGCTTTTATGGCTTTTGCAGTTATTCCAATTACTGGTGAAGTTAATCTGTTTGGTCGCCAAACAGCAATGCAGCTAACAGATTTATCAGTTGGCGTTCTTTATATTTTGGCAGTTGCATCAGTTGGCGTCTACGGAATTGTTTTGGCTGGCTGGTCTTCAGGTTCGACATACCCACTTCTTGGTGGACTTCGTTCAAGTGCTCAAGTTATTTCTTATGAAATTGCTATGGGACTTTCACTCGTTGCGGTATTTATTTATGCAGGTTCAATGTCAACATCAGAAATCGTTGCTGCGCAATCTTCATGGTGGTATGCCGTAGTTCTTTTCCCATCTTTTGCAATCTATGCCATCTCAATGGTTGGTGAAACTAACCGTGCTCCATTTGATCTTGCTGAAGCAGAAGGTGAACTTGTTGGTGGTTTCCATACTGAATACTCATCATTAAAGTTCGCACTCTTCTTCTTGGCCGAATATGTAAACATCGTTGCCGTTTCCGCGCTTGCTACCACCTTGTTCCTAGGTGGCTATAAAGCTCCTCCAGGGCTTGGCTTTACTGAAGCTTGGCTTGGTGGATGGTTCACCGCAGTGTGGTTCTTTGCCAAGGTAATTACTTTCTTCTTTGTATTCGTATGGCTACGTGGAACGCTGCCGCGCCTTCGTTACGACCAGTTCATGCAATTTGGTTGGAAAGTTTTGATTCCTATTTCAATCCTATGGATTTTGGTAGTTGCAACTTTGCGTGTTCTCTCACTTCAGGGTGCACCTCGCTCAGTGGTAATCGCCTTTGCAAGCACCGTTGTTGTTGTGATCATGGCGGTTAACATCGGCTTTGAGAATTCGAAGAAGCGAAAAGAAGCAGCAATCCCTGAAGGTGACAATAAAGCTGAACCAACATTTGCAGTTCCTTCATTACCTATGGAGGTTTCAACTATCAATGTCTCAAAAAACCTAGGAGGCGACCGTGGCTGAAAACCTCGAACCGTTAAAGCCAAAAGATCTTGGCATTAATGATGTGGAATTTTATGAAGTAGAACAAACTCCTTCAGTGGGCTTTTTTGGTGCCATGAAGGGATTTTGGATTACCTTCTCAACGATGTTCAAGAAGCCATTAACTGTTGAGTATCCAGAAATTAAAGCTCCAACTGAAGAGCGTTTTCATGGTCGTCACCAACTTAACCGTCACCCAGATGGTTTAGAAAAGTGCATCGGTTGCGAACTATGTGCATGGGCATGTCCAGCAGATGCGATTTATGTCGAAGGTGAAAGCAACACTGAAGAGAATCGCATGTCTCCAGGTGAGCGTTACGGCAAGGTCTACCAAATTAACTATCTGCGCTGTGTTTTCTGCGGATTGTGTATTGAAGCTTGCCCAACTCGCGCCTTAACAATGACAAATGAGTATGAACTTGCTGATGACACTCGAGCGAAGTTGATCTTTGAAAAGCAGGATCTATTGGCTCCATTGCGTCAGGGAATGCTTATGCCCCCACATCCAATGTATCCAGATATGAACGATACAAATTATTACAACGGTGATGTGAAGGGTGCACATCCATCACAGGCTAAAAATCCGGGGGATATTCAGTCATGATGCAGTTAGCTTTAGAAGTTGGCCAGACAGCTAAACCGGAAGCGGTTATGTTCTGGATTCTCGGTCCAATGGCAGTTGTAGCAGCTCTAGGAATGCTGCTTGTTAAGAAAGCGGTTCACTCTGCAATCTTGATGGCATTTGTCATGGTTGTTTTGGCAATTTTTTATATCGCACAAGATGCGGTCTTCCTTGGCATCGTCCAAGTAGTTGTTTATACCGGCGCTGTAATGATGCTCTTCCTCTTTATTTTGATGCTCGTTGGTGTTGATTCGTCAGATTCATTAACCGAAACAATCGCAGGACTTCGTCCAATTGCAATCACCGCTGCAGTTGGTTTCGGTGGATTGATGGTTGCACTTTTAGGTCGAGCAACTTTGGGCCGCGATGCAATTGGATTGTCTGCAGCAAATGCTGATGGCAATGTCGAAGGAATTGCGGTGTCGCTTTTCTCTACTTATGTTTTCCCATTCGAAGTTGTCTCAGCTTTATTGATTACCGCTGCTATGGGAGCCATGATCCTTGCCCATACTCAACGCACGAAAGCTCGACCAACTCAGCGTCAACTTTCAATCGATCGCTTCCGAGGAACATCGCTTGCAAGTGCAGCCGGACTTCCAGGTCCAGGTGTTTATGCCCGACATAACGCAGTAGATGTTCCAGCACTTCTTCCAGATGGAACTCCTGCACCGACATCTGTTAACGCAAGCCTTGAAGCCCGCGGAGATATGTTGGATTACAAGAAATTTGATCTCTCTGAAGTAAATACACAGATTGAGGAGGAGAAGTAAATGGATGCATCCAATTACCTCTATATCTCAGCACTCCTCTTTACTATCGGAGCTGTGGGCGTTGTCGTACGCCGCAATGCGATCGTTGTGTTTATGTGTATTGAGCTTATGCTCAACGCAGCAAACCTGTCACTTGTGACTTTTTCACGCATTAACGGAAACCTAGATGGCCAAGTAATGGCTTTCTTTACAATGGTTGTTGCTGCCTGCGAAGTTGTAGTTGGTCTTGCAATCATTGTGGCCATTTATCGATCACGCCAATCAGCATCTGTTGATGATGCTAGTTTGTTGAAGCGATAACCATGACTACATCAACTTCATTGGTTTATTTGATTGCACTGCCACTGGCCGGTGCAGCACTTCTTCTTCTAGGTGGGCGTCGCACAGATAAGTGGGGACATCTACTAGCGACTGTGATGTCAGCTTCGGCATTTGGTGTCGGCCTCTATCAATTGATGCAGATGCTCGATCGCCCAACTGAGCAACGCCCGGTTTCACAAAAGCTCTTCGAGTGGATCAATGTGGGTGACTTCAAAGTTGATGCAGGTTTACTGTTAGATCAGCTTTCAATCTGTTTCGTTCTGCTCATTACCGGCGTTGGAACTTTGATCCACATTTATTCGATCTCTTATATGTCTCATGACAAAGATCGTCGTCGTTTCTTTGCCTACCTAAACCTGTTTATTGCAGCTATGTTGGTTTTGGTACTTGGCGATAGCTACCTCAGTCTTTATGTTGGTTGGGAAGGCGTTGGTCTTGCTTCTTACCTTCTAATTGGTTTCTGGAATCAGAAGCCTGCCTATGCAACGGCATCTAAAAAAGCTTTTGTTATGAACCGCGTAGGCGATATGGGATTGTCCTTTGCGATCATGATCGCCTTTGCAACTATGGGCACAGTTTCCTTTGCTGGAGTTCAAGAGCAGGTAAACAACACTTCAGAAGCAGCGCTAACTGGCATGGGAATCATGCTTTTAGTTGCCGCAGCTGGAAAGTCTGCTCAGTTCCCACTGCAGGCCTGGCTTGGCGATGCGATGGCTGGACCAACTCCAGTTTCAGCCCTTATTCACGCTGCAACAATGGTTACAGCTGGCGTTTACTTAATTACTCGTTCTAACTTTGTATTTGATGCAGCACCAACTGCGCAGCTTTTGGTTGTAATTGTCGGCGCAATTACTTTGATGTTTGGTGCACTCATTGGTACCGCAAAAGATGACATCAAGAAAGCACTGGCAGCTTCAACAATGTCACAGATCGGTTATATGACTTTGGCTGCTGGATTAGGTCCAGTTGGTTATGCCTTTGCAATCATGCACTTGTTAACACACGGTTTCTTTAAGGCTGGAATGTTCTTGGGTGCAGGTTCTGTAATGCACGGAATGAACGACGAAGTGAATATGCGCAAATACGGCGCGCTTCGTAAATTCATGCCAATTACATTTGTGACCTTCGGTCTTGGATATCTTGCAATCTTGGGTGTTCCACCATTTGCAGGTTTCTATTCAAAGGACATGATCATTGAAACTGCATTTGATGCAGGCGGTGCCAAGGGAATTATTCTTGGTGTAACAACTTTGATCGGTGCAGCAATCACTGCTTTCTACATGACACGCGTAATGATTCTTACTTTTACCGGCACAAAGCGCTGGGATGAAGATGCTCACCCACACGAATCTCCATGGTTGATGTGGTTACCAATGGCAATTCTAGCAATTGGCTCAGTTTCATCTGGATACCTACTTCATCGTGGTGATGCTCTAGAAAACTGGCTGCACCCGTTATTTAGTCACAGCGAGGAATATCAGAAGCATTTATTGGAACCAATTGTTGTTTCTATCCTTGCACTAACAATGGTTTCAATCGGAGTCGCGATTGCATACTTTAAGTATGCGCGCAGCGAAGTTGCACCAACTGCGCCAGAAGATGTTTCAGTCTTTACAAAGATTGCCCGTCAAGACTTGATGCAGGACCGATTCAATGAAGCGGTCTTCATGCGCCCAGGACAAGCATTAACAACAACATTGGTTGCAGCCGATGAAGCTGTTGTTGATGGCGCAGTTCGCGGTGTTGGTTCGGTAGCGATGGGTTCAGGATCAGCGCTGCGCGGGCTTCAAAATGGTTATGTTCGAAGCTATGCAGCAATGATTTTGGTGGGCGCAATTGCCCTTATCGCAGCTATTTGGGTGGTGGTTTAGTAATGAAGTGGTTATCACTATTAATGCTTTTGCCTTTGGCTGGAGCAGGAATCATTGCCGCTCTTCCAAAGAGCAATGAAAGAGCTGCCAAGCAAGCTGCATTAGGAACAACTCTTGTCGTTATGGCAGTAACGATTGCTATGGCGGTTGGCTTCCAGCGCGACAACGTTGATCTGCAGTTTGTAGAGAAGTATTCATGGGTTCCAAGTTTTGGAATTAATTTTGCTTTAGGCGTAGACGCAATTGCACTTGTCTTGATTTTGATGTCAACAATTCTTGCACCAATCGTTGTTCTTGCCGGATGGGATGAGGCACACGGTGGTCGTTGGAGCGTAAAGACTTTCTACATACTGATTCTCGTCCTTGAGACAATGATGATCGGTGTCTTTGCCGCAACTGATCTCTTCTTGTTCTATGTAATCTTCGAAGCAATGTTGATTCCTGTCTATTTCCTTATTGGTGGATACGGCACCGCAGAACGTTCGGCAGCAGCGGTTAAGTTCTTGCTGTACTCATTATTTGGCGGATTGTTGATGCTTGCATCCATCATCGCGCTCTATGTGATGTCTGGTGCTCAAGGTGGACATACATTTGATCTTGATAAGTTGTCTGAACTTCAGATGAGTTCTACGACCCAAAATTTCTTGTTCCTTGGATTCTTCATCGCATTTGCTATCAAAGCACCACTGTGGCCATTCCACACCTGGTTGCCAGATGCAGCTAAATCGGCAACACCTGGAACATCAGTTCTTTTGCTTGGCGTACTCGATAAAGTTGGTACTTTCGGAATGATCCGTTACTGCCTTACTTTGTTCCCTGACGCAAGTAAAACATTCACACCAGTAATTATGATTTTGGCCGTTATCTCGATTATTTACGGCGCATTCCTGGCAATTGGTGCAAAAGATATTAAGCGTTTGATTGCTTACACATCAATCTCGCACTTCGGCTTCATCACGTTGGGTATTTTCGCCATGACGAGCCAAGCTCAAAGTGGCGCGATTTTGTACATGTTTAACCATGGATTCTCCACAGCAGCGCTATTCCTAGTGGCTGGCTGGATGATTTCACGTCGTGGTTCTTCAACTATTGCCGATTTTGGTGGACTGCAGCGAGTAACTCCAATCATGGCGTGGAGCTTCTTCATTGCAGGTTTGTCATCGTTGGCACTTCCAGGACTTTCAAGCTTTGTTAGCGAATTCCTGGTTCTTGTCGGAACATTTACGCGCTACCCAGTTCATGCAATCATCGCAACCTTCGGAATTGTTTTAGCCGCTTTGTACATTTTGATTCCAGTTCAAAGAGCGTTACACGGTCCAACTACTGCAGGAAATGAAAACCTAAAAGATCTTAATCTTCGCGAGAAATTAGCAGTCGCACCACTAATTGCAATCATTGTTGTGTTGGGCTTCTATCCATCACCACTGCTGAATGTAATCAACCCTGCAGCTAAACATGTGGTTTCACAAATGGGATTTACTGATCCTGCACCAACTAATGGGGGCAAGTAATGACGACATTTACAGCACCAGTACTTTCTTACACACTGCTATCACCAATCTTGATTTTGCTTGGTGGAGCACTCATTGGTGTTCTTGTTGAAGCATTTGCATCTAAGGCACGCCGCCCCGTAATTCAGCTAACTCTTTCACTGGGAACTCTGTTATTGGCATTGATGCAATTGTGGCGAATTCGCGGAGAACAATCGTTAACTGCTGCGATGGGCTCATTAGTTATCGATGGTCCAGCAGTTCTTATTCAAGGTTCAATTTTGATTATTGCGATTATTTCGATTTTCTTGATTGCAGATACCGAACACTTCACACCACTTGCAGCAGCTCTACCTGGATCAGATGAGGAACGTGAAGCAGCTCAAGCCGGAAATCAAGTAACCGAGGTTTATCCACTTACCCTCTTTGCTGTTGCCGGAATGATGATCTTCCCAATCGCAAGTGACTTGATCATGCTTTTTGTTGCCCTAGAAGTATTGTCATTGCCGTTGTATTTAATGGCAGGACTTTCACGCCGACGTCGACTGGCTTCGCAAGAATCAGCACTTAAGTACTTCTTATTGGGATCATTTGCATCAGCCTTTTTCTTGTTCGGAGCCGCATATTTATACGGTTATTCAGGCTCAATTTCTTTCTCAGGCATCCGCGAATCAATAGTCGGTGGCAGTGGAAATGACGTACTGCTGCTGATTGGTATGGCGTTCCTAACTATTGGCTTGCTATTTAAAGTTGGCGCTGTTCCATTCCATTCGTGGTCACCAGATGTATATCAAGGTGCACCTACTCCAATTACAGCGTTCATGGCAGCAGCAACCAAGGTCGCAGCATTTGGCGCAATGCTTCGCATTTACTACACCGTTTTTGCAAATGCAGAATGGTCCTGGAATCCAATTATTTCTGCGATCGCAATTATCAGCATGCTCTTAGGTTCACTTGTTGCTATTTCACAGCGCGATGTAAAGCGTATGCTGGCTTATTCATCGATTGCCCACGCCGGCTTCTTATTATCTGGAATTATTGCCCTTAACAAGGCCGGACTAGATGCCACAATCTTCTACCTATTTGCCTACGGTGTAGCAACTGTCGGTGGATTTGCCGTTGTGACCTTAGTACGCGATTCATCAGGTGAAGTCACAGATCTAAATCGTTGGAAAGGCCTAGGAAAGCGTTCACCATTTGCAGCTTCTGCATTTGCACTCTTTTTACTTGCCTTTGCCGGTATTCCTCTTACAAGCGGATTTATCGGAAAGTTTTCCATTTTTTCAGCAGCCTATGAAAATGGTGCTACAGCGGTTGTTATCACTGGCGTGCTTTCAAGTGCGATCGCTGCCTTCTTCTACATCCGTGTTATTGTCTTGATGTTCTTCACAGATGCAGTAGAAGATGGAACCGCGGTTGAAGTTCCATCAATTCTTACCCGCGCAACAATTATTATCGCGGCGGTGATCACTTTGGTATTGGGTGTTTATCCAGCACCAGTACTTGATTTCATTACCGACCTAGCTATCTTCATTCGCTAATGTCCACATTTGGCATTCCCAATGTTGCGCCAGCTCTAGAGACGCAATTAGTTAGCCAAATGGCCCAAGTGGAAGCCCTTCTGCGCAGCCACACTCGTAGCGAATACCCATTTGTAGATGAAACTGCACACCACCTTGTGGCAGCTGGCGGCAAGCGTTTACGCCCTTTATTAACCCTGTTAACCGCTCAATATGGCGACCCAAACGCCGAAGGCGTTATTGCCGCTGCAGTAGCTTGCGAAGTTACACACCTTGCAACTCTGTATCACGATGATGTTATGGATGAAGCACCACTTCGTCGCGGAGTTGAAAGCGCCAATATGCGCTGGGGAAACACGATTGCAATTTTGACTGGAGATTTTCTCTTTGCAAAGTCCTCTGATCTATTGGCCGATCTTGGTCCTGCAGCTGTTCGCTTACAAGCACGAACATTTGAGCGCTTAGTGATTGGCCAAATTATGGAAACCCAAGGTCCAAACCCTGGCCAAGATCCGTTGGAACATTACTTAAAGGTTGTTGCAGATAAGACTGGTTCATTAATTGCTGCTTCTGCGCGTTACGGCGGAATGATTTCTGGTGCATCTGCTGCAATTACTGACACTGTAACTGTCTTTGGTGAAAAAATTGGTGTTGCTTTCCAACTAGCAGATGATGTTATTGATATTGCAAGTGAATCAAATCAATCAGGTAAGACTCCTGGAACAGATTTGCGTGAAGGCGTTCCTACATTGGTAACGCTCAATGTTATGAGATCAACGGATTCAGCAGATGCAGAACTAAAGCGTTTGCTCAGTGCACCGATTGAAGATGAAGCAACTGTGCAACAGGTTTTGGTGGCGCTTCGCAATCACAACGCTTTAGATCAATCTCGTCAGCAGCTTGTTCAAGTTGCAAAAGAAGCGCGTGGAGCACTCGGCCCATTGCCAATTAATGATGCAACGGGAGCTTTGATGTCGCTATGCGACGCTGTTATCGATCGCTCTGCCTGATCTAATCAAGTCGATAGCTAGCGTTACAAGTGCAGCCCAAATAACTAAGAATCCAATCCAACGCGCAGGTGGCATATCCTCATTGAGCACCCATACACCGATAGAAAATTGGAGCGTTGGGGTGATGTATTGCAATAAACCAATTGTTGTAAAAGGAAGTCTGTTGGTTGAGCCGTTGAACAACAACAGCGGAATAGCAGTAACTGCTCCCGCACTAATTAGCAGCGCAGTTAAGCCCCAACTATGTCCAAACTGACCGGTACCTTGGTTACCAATATAGATAAGGTATGACAGGTAGAAGAAGCTAGAGATGAAAGTTTCAATCGCAAGACCTTCCAAAGCTCCTAATCCCAGTTGCTTCTTTATAAGCCCGTAACTGCCCCATGAAACCGCAAGAGCTAGCGCAATCCACGGTAAGCGACCGTAATCAAAAGTTAGAACCAATACTCCAAGGGTTGCAATCGATACCGCTGCCCACTGCAGTGGCCGCATTTTTTCCTTCAAGAAAATTACGCCAAAACCAATAATGATCAGTGGGTTGATGTAGTAGCCCAAAGAAGCTTCTACTACATGCTCATTATTTGTTGCCCAGATGTACACAAGCCAGTTAATAGAAATCAACATAGAAGAGAGAAAGAGTTTTACTGCAACGGTTGGGCGTTTCAATGTTGCAAGCGTTGACTTCAGCGCTTTTGTAGCAGCCAACACAATGAAGCAAAAAACTAATGTCCAGACAGCACGATGCGAAACAATTTCTAGGGGATTGGCTGGCTCAAGAAGGGGCCAGTACAAAGGAAATGCACCCCATAAAGAGTAGGCACTTACTCCAAATAAAAGTCCGAGCTTATTTTTACTCACTTATCTAAAGTTCGTAAACTGAACTGCGAAATCCCAGCCACCATCTTTGATCATGGCCATTGTTTCCTGCAGATCATCGCGACTCTTTGAAGTAACACGAAGTTCATCGCCCTGAATCTGAGTCTTAACTGACTTTGGACCTTCGTCACGAATCATCTTTGCAATCTTCTTTGCATTCTCAGTTGAGATGCCTTCCTTTAAAGGCGCCGAAATCTTGTAAATCTTTCCCGATAGTTGTGGCGCACCAGCATCTAAGTGCTTCAATGAAACTCCACGCTTGATCATCTTGTCCTTCACAACATCTAAAGCCGCCTTTGCGCGCTCTTCAGTGTCTGCTTCAATCAAAATCTTCTCGCCTTCAAGTTCAATCTTTGAACCTGTATTTTTGAAATCAAAACGGGTCTCAATCTCTCGAACCGCCTGATTAATGGCGTTATCCAGCTCCATACGGTCGATCTTGGAGGTTACGTCGAAACTTGCATCTGCTGCCATGGTGATGGCTCCTTCACTCTAAAAACGCATTTTGTGCGTGTACCTGCCTAAGGTATCCTTTCCCCTCGCACTAT
>Ga0214921_10009157_pt1 | contig 12605 bp, 12 predicted proteins | sample LL1505_MetaG_FD_177992 | JGI IMG/M metagenome (GOLD analysis project Ga0214921, IMG submission 177992) | Freshwater microbial communities from Lake Lanier, Atlanta, Georgia, United States - LL-1505 | ecosystem: Environmental > Aquatic > Freshwater > Lake | place: USA: Georgia | collected... | reverse complement strand
CGGGTACACCCCAAAGTTACAACTGCTACCGTGCGCTTCATTGCGCTGATCTTACTTTATTTAGCTAGTTAGCGTTGTAGGTAAGGTTTACAACCTCGCGATCTGCGCCAATTGAGCCAACATCTTCACCATTTACCGAGATATCTACGCCACCTGCATTGCCAACTTTAAGATTAACTTGCTGGGCTGCAGTAATTGTCTTTGAGGAGCCTTTTTGAATCTGTCCAGAAAATAAGAGATCGCCATTTTCATTTGTGGCAAAGAGCCAAGTAGGTCCCCTACTTGCAACTAATTCAACTTTGACTCCCCCGCTTATTTCTGGTGAAGCCGCAGCACTAGGAGATTGTGACTCTACTGCGGTTTCAGTTGGAGTTGCAGAAGAAGTTGCCATGATTTCTAGGTCGTTACCGTTATCGGTATTTACCGAAATAATCTGAACACCCGCAAAAAGAACTAGTGCAGCAGCCGAAGCTCCAGCCAATACTTTCCAAGAGACTCTTTTTGGTTCTTGATATGGCATCGTGACATTGTTTTCATTTAATAGTTCGCGGATTGGCTTGGCCGGGGCAGTTACTTCAGCCTCAAACAAATCTAAAAAGATACGCTCATCAATGCCGAGTTTGGCGGCAATGTTACGTAGGTGACCACGAGCATAAGTTTCGCCACCACATTTTTTAAAATTATCATTTTCCATATCGCGCAAAAGCGTGCTCGGAATATTTGTAATTTTTGCTAGATCTTCAATTGAAAGGCGTGCTTCAGTTCGTGAGTTAGCAATCAACGCACCAAGGGACATTTTTAACCCGCTTTAAGCTATCCGAATGAATCAAGAACGATAAGGCTAACCCCATACGGTAGCAAAAAGGTAGCCATGGGGTGAACAATTCGAGAGATAGCCCTTCTTATCACCCCTGCTAGAAATCGCGGATGGTCGCCAGTACTGAATCTAGTTCGTCGGGCTTAACTAAAACAGTACGCGCCTTAGAACCTTCGGAAGGGCCCACAATTCCGCGTGACTCCATGAGATCCATTAAGCGTCCAGCTTTAGCAAAGCCCACGCGCAGCTTGCGTTGCAGCATCGAAGTTGAACCGAACTGCGTACCAACTACAAGTTCAATGGCTTGCAATAAAATGTCTAAGTCATCGCCAATTTCTTTATCAACCATCTTGGTTGCTGCAGGTGGCGCAGTTACATCAGAACGGTAACGCGGAGCTAGCTGCTTCTTAACGTGACCCACTACTGCTTCGATCTCGCGCTCAGAAACATAAGCACCTTGAATACGAATTGCACGGCTAGCACCCATTGGGATAAAGAGTCCGTCGCCTTGACCTACTAATTTCTCAGCTCCCGGGGTATCAAGAATGACTCGACTATCAGCTAGCGAACTTGTAGCAAATGATAAACGCGATGGCACATTAGCTTTAATCAAACCAGTAACTACATCAACTGAAGGTCGTTGGGTCGCTAGTACTAAGTGAATACCAGCTGAACGCGCTAATTGCGTAATACGAACAACAGATTCTTCAACTTCTCGCGCCGCAACCATCATGAGGTCAGCTAGTTCGTCGATGATTACGAGCAAGTACGGATATGGCTCAATCTTTCGATCACTTCCGGGAGGTGGTACGACTTTGCCGGCACGTACCGCTTTATTGAAATCATCAATATGTCGAAAACCAAACGTTGCTAAATCTTCATAACGTAGATCCATTTCGCGAACTACCCAAGTGAGCGCATCAGCTGCTTTCTTTGGATTAGTAATGATTGGAGTAATCAAGTGCGGAATATTCTCATAAGCCGTTAATTCAACTCGCTTTGGATCGATCAAAACAAGACGTACTTCATCAGGAGTTGATCGCATCAAGATTGACACAATCATGGCATTGATCATCGAAGACTTTCCTGCGCCAGTTGCACCAGCTACCAATAAGTGCGGCATTTTGGCTAGATTCGCGCAAACAAAATTACCTTCAACATCTTTGCCAAGAGCCACCAACATCGGGTGATGATCTTGGCCAGCCACACTTGAACGCATTACATCGCCTAAGGCCACAATCTCACGATCGGCATTTGGAATTTCAATACCGACGGCTGATTTACCTGGAATCGGAGAAAGAATTCGCACGTCGCTGCTCGCAACTGCATATGAAATATTCTTGGAAAGCGCCGTGATGCGTTCAACTTTAACCGCATTTCCCAGTTCGACTTCATATCGAGTAACGGTTGGACCGCGCATGAACCCAGTTACTTGGGCATCAATTTCGAATTGCAAGAAAACTTCAGTAAGGGCGGCAACTACGGTTTCGTTCACTTTGCTTTTGGCTTTAGCCGCTGGCCCAGTGCGCAGAAGATCTTGCGAAGGAAGTTCATAAACCGCATCACTAGAAAGCATTAATTGCTCAGGTCTGGCGGTGCTGCTTGGAGCTGGAACTGCGGTAGGTGGAATGATTGTGGCTACCGGAACTTCTACTGTGAATTCTTCGTCAAAACTCTCCTCATCTAACTCTTCGTCATCGTCTTGCTGCTTATTCCATTCGGCTACAACTGGTGTTTCAAATGGCGGGGTGTCAGTAACTTCAAACTCTTCTTCGCTGCGATCAGGTCGCTTGGAATTCAGCCAAGTAGCAGTGTTTTTAATTCGGGTAATAACTGAAGAAACTGGAGTTGCCGTAGTGACCAGTAAGCCAAAACAAAGAAGGAGAATTAAAACTGGATACGCAAGTACATCTGTCATTAAGGCCACTAATGGTTGTGAAATTCCATAACCTAACCAGCCGCCACCTTCATGCATAGCTGTGGTGCCAGTGCCTGGCTTTCCACTTAACAGATGAGCTATACCTGTAGTGCTAAGCAATAGCGCAATGGTGCCAACTACGATTCGGCCGGTTGCCGACTTCTCTTGAGGTGAATGAAATAACCGGAAAGCAAAGTAGCCCAGAACTAGCGGCGTAAAGACTCCGATTCGACCGAATCCACCATAAAAGAAGCTAGCAAGAGCGCGACCAACGATATTTCCGCCATCAAACCAAGTTCCAGCTGCTGCCATGATTGCTAAAATCAAAAGCAGAAATGCAAAGCCATCGCGTTGATGGGCTGGGTCTAAGTCCTTAGCGCCTTTAGCAACGAAACGAATCGACTTACCCAGATATTTAGCCAGCCCGCGCCAAATTGCAGCTAGCCCGCGCAGGATTGAACTGCCTATGCCGCCACTTTTTGTGTGTGTTTTTTTCTTTGCCATAACCACCTAAGCCTAAAGGTCTACTAAAACCCGATAGGTCAGGCGCGCCGCGTTAAACCTCGATGACCACCGGCACGATCATGGGACGACGACGATGTTTGCCACCTACCCAACTACCGATGGTGCGACGAACAACTTGAGAAAGTTGATGGGTGCCATTGATGCCATCTGCAACTGCCCGCGTTAAAGCTTTTTCAATCTCTAATTTCACGCCATCAAATAACGACTCATCTTCATTAAATCCGCGCGCATGAATATCTGGGCCCGCCACAATTTTTCCACTTTGCGCATCAATTACTACAACAACTGAAATAAAACCTTCTTCGCCCAGAATGCGTCGATCCTTTAGTGAATCTTCGGTGATGTCACCAATACTTTGCCCATCTACATAAACAAATCCGCACGGAACGCTGCCGACAACTTGGGCTTCGTGGTCAATTAGATCGACCACAATTCCGTTTTCAATCACAATGGTATTTTTTCGCGGCACTCCAGTTGCAACTGCTAATTCAGCATTAGCGCGTAAGTGGCGCCATTCGCCATGAACTGGCATTACGTACTTTGGCTTAACAATGTTGTAGCAATAAGTAAGTTCGCCGGCTGCAGCGTGGCCAGAAACGTGCACCATTGCATTGGCTTTATGAACTACTTTCGCGCCGAAGCGAGTTAGTTCATTGATGATTCGAAATACCGAATTCTCATTACCTGGAATAAGTGACGATGCCAGAATGACCGTGTCGCCTTCACCCACTCGAATTTGATGATCGCCATTTGCCATTCTCGAAAGAGCCGCAAGTGGTTCACCTTGGGAACCGGTACAAATCAATACGACGTTATCGTCATAAGCATCGAGATCTTTAGCATCAAAGACGATGCCGTCTGGGACTTTTAGAAAACCCATATCTTGCGCGATCTTCATATTGCGCACCATTGAACGACCGATGAAAGCAACTTTGCGCTTATGCTCGAGCGCAGTATCAATAATCTGTTGTACCCGATGTATGTGTGAAGAAAATGTGGCAGTGATAACTCGACGCCTGGTACTACGAAAAACCCGATCTAGCGCTGGCATAATTTCGCGTTCCGACGGCATAAAGCCTGGCACATCGGCATTAGTTGAATCCACCAAGAAAATATCTACGCCAGCTTCACCCAATCGAGCAAACGCCGGTAAATCAGTAACGCGCCCATCGAGTGGTAATTGATCCATTTTGAAATCACCAGTGTGCAGAACTGTGCCAGCTTGGGTGTGAATAGCAACAGCGAGTGCGTCAGGAATCGAGTGATTAACTGCTACGAATTCAACTGAGAATGGCCCGATATCTTCAATATCGCCCTCTTTAACTTCGCGCGTAAGCGGTGAAATGCGGTGCTCTTTTAATTTTGCCGAGATCAATGCAATAGTTAAAGCAGACCCGTATATCGCAATATCGCCGCGTTCGCGAAGTAGGTATGGAACCGCGCCAATATGATCTTCGTGGCCATGTGTTAAAACTATGCCGATTACATCATTTAGGCGTTCGCGAATATAGGAAAAGTCAGGCAAGATTAAATCGATACCTGGTTGATTCTCCTCTGGGAACAGAACACCACAGTCAACAATTAGTAACTTACCGTTAGTTTCAAAAACGGTCATGTTGCGACCGATTTCAGCTAAGCCACCAAGGGCAACAATGCGTAGGCCACCAGCAACTAACTTGCTGGGCGTTCCTAATTCGGGATGCGGATGATTCATAGATTAAACAGCGACGCCACCGGCACGCAGATCTTCACGCAATTGCGTAATCTGAGCTTCGGTTGCATCTACTAATGGAAGTCGAGTAGTTCCGCCAGGTAGTCCCATCATGTTCAGGGCGGCTTTAGTCAGGATCGCACCTTGAGTGCGGAAAGTGCCAGTAAATACGGGTAATAACTTCTGATGAATTTCAAGTGCGCGACTGGCATCGCCCGCAAACCACGCATCAAGCATGGCTTTTAAATCTTTTCCAACTGTATGACCACAGACTGAAACAAATCCAACTGCGCCAACTGACAAGAACGGCAAATTTAGAATGTCATCACCTGAATAAACTGGAATTCCACAACGCTTAATCACCCAAGAAGTTGCTGCGACGTTACCTTTAGCATCTTTAAGTGCCACAATATTTCTATGTTCAAATAAGCGCACAATTGTGTCAGATTCAATTTCAACGCCGGTGCGACCAGGAATGTCATACATCATTACGGGTAGATCGGTTGCATCAGCAACAGCTTTGAAGTGTGCTTCGATTCCGGCTTGTGGTGGCTTGTTGTAATAAGGAGCTACCACTAGCAAACCATCAGCGCCAGCTTCGGCAGTGCGCTTTGCTTGATTGATTGAGTATTCAGTCTCATTATCACCGGCGCCAGAGATCACTTTTATTTTTGGGCCAACCGTTGACTTAACAACTTTTATGATCTCAATTTTCTCGGATGACTTCGTAGTAGGCGCTTCGCCAGTTGTGCCATTTACCGCAATTGCATCGTGGCCGTTATCAACTAAATGTTGTGCCAACTTGGCAACGCCATCCCAATCAACTGAACCATCTTTATTAAATGGGGTCACCATTGCCGTGATCATGCGGCCAAATGGAGCGTCAATTGCCATACGCGTAACCTTACCCGTTTTTAAGGAGTAACTCGCCCTGATTTTTCAAAAGCAGCGTGGGTTAATGGCATTAATCGGGCAAATTCGACTTCCATTTTCTCGGCCACCATCTCAATTTCGCGTTGTGGGTAGCTTGGAAAATGGGATCCCTCACGGGCCGTGCGCAGTGAAAGGAAATTCATTAAAGCGCGGGCATTCATCGTTACATACATTGATGAATAAAGTCCGACCGGCAAAACTGCGCGGGCAACTTCGCGAGCAATGCCAGCATCGAGCATCACTTGGTATTGCTGGTAGGCCAAGATGTAAGACTCTTTCATGGCGGTCTGGGTAATGTCGAGTTGCTCTTTAGTTCCATCAACAAATGTGTATGCACCAGCTTTGCCGATCTGAATTAATTTACGATCTGCATCTGGAATATAAAAAACCGGAGACAATTCGCGATAGCGACCACTCTCTTCGTTATACGAAGCAATGCGGTGGCGCATAAATTCACGGAATACAAAAATGGGTGCCGAGACAAAGAAAGTCATTGAGGTATGTTCAAATGGTGAACCATGACGTTCGCGAGCCAAGTAATTAATTAGCCCAGCCGAACGGGCTGGGTCTTCGCCGATCTCATCGAGAGATTGCTCGCCCGCAGTTGATACCCGCGCAGCCCAAATAACATCGGCATCACTGGCGCTGGCTTTAACCAGCTCGACAGTCATGTCGCTTCGGAAGATGATTTCGCTATTACGCGGAGATTCGTTGCTCATTAGGCGACCCTATCTAGCCATCTGCGCGCGGTTGTGGATTTCTAAGGCAGAATAGCCGCGTGTCCAAAGTTAACAGCGCCACCCTTCGCGATTCGCTCAGCGTTTCGCTGACCGTGGGTGCATATGGCGTCGCTTTTGGCGCTGCCGCCGTAGCAAATGGATTTACGGTTCTGCAGAGTTGTTTACTATCGCTACTGACTTTTTCTGGTGCATCACAATTCGCAGTAGTTGGTGTCTTAGGTGCTGGCGGTACTGCCTTAAGTGGAATTGCGACCGCTTCCCTACTTGGTATTCGCAACGGTTTATATGGCGTGATCATGGCACCGCGCTTAAAAGTTAAAGGCTTTAAACGAATTGTTGCTGCTCAAATAACTATCGATGAATCAACTGGCGTGGCTCTCGGCCAAGAAGTTCGCAGTTCTGAGGCTATGCGCCAAGGCTTCTGGCTCACTGGCTTTGGTGTCTTTATCTTTTGGAATCTTTTTACCCTAGCTGGCGCACTTGGTGCGCAAGCAATGGGCGATATTCGCGCATGGGGTTTAGATTCAGCGGTGCCGGCAGCATTCCTTGGTTTAGTTTGGCCGCGACTTAAAACAAATAGTGATCGCGCGCTAGCCATTGGTTGCGCAGTATTTGCAGTCGCAATGACTCCGATTTTGCCAGCTGGCCTGCCAATTATCGCAACTGCATTTATTGCAATTGCGGTTGGGGTGCGCAGATGAACCAATATTGGGTTGCGGTAATCGGCACTAGCGCCATTGCCTTTATCTTGAAATACAGTGGGCACTCGGTTCCAGAAAAATGGTTATCTCACCCCAGAATTCAGAAAGTAAATGCGCTTATTCCAATTGCGCTTTTAAGCGCACTAGTTGCAGTGCAATCATTTACCGAAAAAAGTAAATTAATGGTTGATCACCGATTACTTGGTTTATCTGTCGCCATCATCGCGCTGCTATTAAAAGCGCCATTTCCGATAGTCGTTATTTCAGCTGCTGCTAGCTCGGCTCTGCTTTACAATTTAAATAATTGAAAGGGACTTCAGCTTTTCAGTAAGTGCGATATCTGACGGCTCAGTTAAATGTGTGCCATCTTGGAAAACAATTACTGGAATGGACTTAGCGCCACCATTGATTTCAATTACTTTATCGGCAGCTGTTAAATCAGCTTCCACATCAATCTTGGTCCATTCGACACCTAGTTCATTTAGTAAGCGTTCAGAGCGACGGCAATCGCCGCACCAGTCAGCGCCATACATAACAATCTGATCTTTAGACATTTGCTTATCCCCTTACATGAACTTATCTAGGCCATGTGTTAGGCCTGGAACTTTTACAACGCTACGAACACCCAATAAAACACCTGGCATAAAGCCGGCGCGATCAATTGAATCGTGACGAATGGTTAGGGTTTCACCAAGCCCGCCCAAAATAACTTCTTGATGTGCAACTAAGCCACGAACGCGAACTGAATGAACCGGAACATCGCCCACCATTGCACCACGCGCACCGTCGAGTGCGGTGTGAGTTGCATCGGGCATGGCAGCTAAACCAGCTTCTTTGCGCGCCTCGCTCATTAACTGTGCAGTGCGAGCAGCAGTGCCACTTGGGGCATCAACTTTTGCCGGGTGGTGTAGCTCAACAATTTCAGCAGATTCAAAGTAACGGGCAGCTTTTGCAGCAAATTCCATCATCAATACTGCGCCAATTGCAAAGTTAGGCGCAATCAAAACGCCAACTTTTGGATGTGCCTTTAGGTCTGAGATTAGCTTTGCGATCTTGGCATCATCAAAACCTGTGGTACCAACAACCGCATTAATATTATTTGCAATTAAGAAATCTAAATTTGCCATCACTGAATCAGGCGTAGTGAAATCAACTACAACTTCGGCGCCATGCTTAATGAGTTCAGCAAGAGAATCACCAAGATCAAGGGCGGCAACTAATTCAAGGCCATCAGCATCACGCACAGCGCGCACAACTTCAGCACCCATGCGACCTTTAGCGCCTAGAACACCAACTTTGATCATTTCGATCCCCCGTTGCGAAGTACTTTTTCAAATTTACGTAAATCCTTATGTGGACCCACTACGGCAAGCGTAGGCGATTTGATCAAGAACTCGCTGGCAACAGCCCGTACTTCCTCTGGGGTTACGCGGGCAATTGATTTCAAAATCTCGTCAAAGCTCATAATTTCGCCATAAACGATCTCGCTCTTGCCGATTCGACTCATGCGCGAGCCAGTATCTTCTTGGCTCAAGACCAGCGACCCGCGTACTGCGCCTTTCGCGCGATCGATCTCTTCTTGGGTCAGGCCATTAGTAACTACTTCAGCTAGAACTTCTTGAATGATTTCAATAACTTCAACTGACTTGGCCGGGTTGCAACCGGCATAGAAACCAAGGACACCAGTGCCGGCGAATTGTTGAGCATAGGCGTAAACCGAATAAGCCAGCCCGCGCTTCTCGCGAATCTCTTGGAACAATCGAGATGACATTCCGCCACCTAAAGCAGATGCCATAACGCCCATTGCGAAACGACGTTCATCGCTACGCGCAACGCCTTCGAGACCATAGAACATATGGGATTGCTCAGTCTTGCGATAAATACTGCCGACTGCTTGCTGATTGCGTGGTTTAACTAAAGTGTTTTCGCGCAGTACAGGCGCGGCATGGTTATCTAAGTAGCCATCTCGAGAAAGTGCTTTTTCAATCGCCGCAACTACCTTTTTATGCTTAATGTTTCCAGCAACAGCTACAACTAGATTTTCGGGTAAATACTTTTTCTTGTAATAATTAAAAACCGTATTACGGCTCATGCCTTTTATTGATTCAACTGTTCCCAGAATTGGTCGACCTACTGGAATATCGCCGTAATAAGTATCGCTAAACAAATCATGAACGAGGTCGCTCGGATCATCATCGCGCATTGCAATTTCTTCGAGTACTACCTTGCGCTCTGCATCAACATCGGCAGCCGTTACAAGGGAAGAAGTGATTAAGTCAGCCAATACTTCAATGGCCATCGGTAGATCGTTATCAATTACCCGCGCATAGAAACAGGTGTATTCCTTGCTAGTAAAGGCATTCATTTCGCCACCTACGGCTTCAATGGAAGAAGAAATCTCCATCGCTGTACGCGTTGAGGTGCCTTTAAAAAGTAAATGCTCTAGAAAGTGAGAAGCCCCAGCAGTTGCTGGGGTTTCGTCACGTGATCCAATGTTGATCCAGATTCCGACCGCGGCGCTGCGTACCGAAGATACTTCTTCTGTAACGATACGCAGACCGCTAGGTAGAACGCTTCTACGTACTGACATTATTCGGCGCTTGGAACGCTTCCGTCTTCAAGTACTGGAACTAGTGAAAGCTTGCCCTTAGGGTCAATCTCGCCAATCTCAACTTGAATCTTGTCGCCAACCTTCATAACTTCTTCAAGGTTTTCGATGCGCTTTCCGCCATGCATTTTGCGAATCTGCGATACGTGTAGCAAACCATCTTTGCCTGGCATCAATGATACGAAGGCACCAAATGCGGCAAGCTTTACGATCGTACCTAAGTAGCGCTCGCCAACTTCTGGCATCTGTGGGTTTGCAATTGCATTGATCTGTGCGCGAGCAGCTTCAGCAGCTGGACCGTTAGTTGCACCGATATAAATTGTGCCGTCATCTTCGATTGAGATCTCAGCGCCAGTTTCATCTTGAATCTGGTTAATGATCTTGCCCTTAGGCCCGATAACTGCGCCAATTTGATCAACTGGAATCTTGACCGAGATGATGCGCGGAGCGTATTGGCTCATCTCATCTGGGGCATCGATTGCTTCATTCATCACATCAAGAATTGCAAGACGCGCTTCTTTCGCTTGGTGAAGTGCCCCAGCTAGAACTGAAGCAGGGATACCGTCGAGCTTGGTATCTAATTGAAGAGCAGTGATGAAGTCTTTAGTACCGGCAACTTTGAAGTCCATATCTCCGAACGCATCTTCTGCGCCCAAGATATCGGTCAAAGCTACGTACTCAACTTTTCCATCAACATCATCTGAGATCAGACCCATTGCGATACCAGCTACTGGTGCCTTTAGTGGCACACCAGCATTAAGCATTGCAAGTGTTGAGGCACAAACAGAACCCATTGAAGTTGAACCGTTTGAACCAAGGGCTTCAGATACCTGACGAATTGCATATGGGAATTCTTCACGAGTTGGAAGAACTGGAATCAACGCGCGCTCAGCGAGTGCACCGTGGCCGATTTCGCGACGCTTTGGTGTACCAACACGACCAGTCTCACCAGTTGAATATGGTGGGAAGTTGTAGTTGTGCATGTACCGCTTGTGATTTTCTGGATTCAAAGTGTCTAGCTGTTGTTCCATCTTCAACATGTTCAAAGTAGTGATACCCAAAATCTGAGTCTCACCACGTTCGAAGATTGCTGAACCGTGAACGCGAGGAATAACTTCAACCTCAGCAGAGAGTGCGCGAATATCGCGAAGCCCGCGACCATCAATACGAATCTTGTCACGCAATACGCGCTGGCGAACTAACTTCTTGGTTAGTGACTTAAAGGCTGCCGGAACTTCTTTTTCGCGGCCTTCAAATTTAGCGCCAACAACTTCCTTAGTAGCAGCTGAAATTGCATCGATTGCAGTTTCGCGCTCTTGCTTGCCAGCGATAGTTAGCGCCTTTGCCAGATCGGCTGATGCGTGAGCAGCAACTGCTTCAGCTACATCTGACTGATAATCAAGGAACACTGGGAAATCTGCAGTTGGCTTGGCAGCCTTAGCTGCAACCTTTAGCTGAGCATCGCAAAGTGCCTTGATAAATGGCTTTGCCGCCTCAAGTCCTTGGCTAACAATCTCTTCAGTTGGAGCGCTTTGTCCGGCCTTTACTAACTCAATTGTTTTTGAAGTAGCTTCAGCTTCAACCATCATGATTGCAACGTCATCACCAATTACGCGACCAGCAACGACCATGTCAAAGACAGCATCTGCTACCTCTGAGTGATTAGGGAAGGCAACCCATTGACCATCAATTAAAGCAACGCGAACGCCACCGATTGGGCCAGAAAATGGCAGACCTGCTAATTGTGTTGACATTGATGCTGCGTTGATCGCAAGTACGTCGTACATATGATCAGGATCAAGTGCCATTACAGTGATTACAATTTGAACTTCGTTACGAAGTCCCTTTACGAATGATGGACGCAATGGGCGATCGATCAAACGGCAAGTAAGAATCGCATCTTCGGATGGACGACCTTCGCGACGGAAGAATGATCCTGGAATACGACCTACTGCATACATTTTTTCTTCAACATCTACGGTCAAAGGGAAGAAATCGAATTGATCCTTCGGTGACTTTGAAGCAGTAGTTGCTGAGAAGATCATGGTTTCGTCGTTCATGTAAACCGCTGCAGCGCCTGCTGCTTGACGAGCTAGTCGCCCGGTTTCGAAACGGATCTCTTTCTTTCCAAACTTTCCATTGTCGATTACGGCAACGGCTGATGTTACGTCTTGACCCTCCATGGGTCGCTCCTGTTCTTGACTGCACGCATCAAGGTGGAATGAATCTTCGATCGAAGTTCACGCAGCGCTATGTCTGCGGAAACCACTACCGAGGATCATTTCCCTCGGTGCAGTCAGGCTAAATTAACGGCGAATGCCGAGTTTCTCGATGATCGCACGGTAGCGAGCGATATCTGTCTTCGCGAGGTATTGCAAAATACGACGACGTTGACCGACCAAAATCAAAAGACCACGACGGTTGTGGTGATCATGAGGATTAGTCTTTAGGTGTGTTGTGATGTCCTCGATGCGCTTAGAAAGCAAAGCGACCTGTGCTTCTGGGCTTCCGGTGTCGGTAGCTGAAGTGCCGTACTTAGCAACGATTTCTTTCTTTACTTCTGGTGTTAATGCCATTTGATGACTCTCCTTTTAGTTACCGCCACGATGGCTTCCGGTTTGATACACGGGAGCTCTACTTCTCGTTGGACAG